>OGKL01000140.1_pt1 | contig 24382 bp, 23 predicted proteins | sample 1572471 | NCBI WGS metagenome assembly OGKL01 (sample SAMEA2582156, study PRJEB24529) | metagenome | biome: Human gut stool | place: China | collected 2011
TATTCTCGCTGCATTTATATTGTATAAGACACTCGGTTATCCCGAACTGGGGTCTCCTTTATCAGGGTCAATGGAGGTTCTGTTCATCATGCCTCCGCTTGTCTCAAGCGTCAACACCTCGACAAAAGGTCGGTTGTACTTTTTTTTCTTCATAGATTATTGTTTTAGTTTATTTTTTTAGTTTATTTTTTTATTTGCATAACTTCAAACGTAAACCAGCGGTGCTTATCATTATTTTACTTCGCTTAGGCGCACACGCCATGCGATGCCTTTTAGTCGTAAAAGCACCACATCAGTTTAACATTTGCTACAACTCTCTTTTATTTATTTAATTATTTCGCTTGCAAAATTAGTCATTTATTCGTTTATATTTGTATAAACGACAGTTGTATTAAGTTTTTTTATATATTGTTTGAAGAAGTCAGAGAATTTAAAGAAGTTATAGAGTTTGAAGAATTTAAAGAAGTTATAGAATTTAAAGTCAAATGTCCTATTGCTGTCCGGTAAAACTAATAATGAGGTCAAAGACGGGCTGAAAGCCCAACAATCACATAGCCCAGGGCAGCGCCCTGGGTAAACATTATACCCCACATCTACATTCGCCCTGAAAGGGCAAAAGCCTAATTATTAAGGTGTTGCCCTTCTTGCTCTGGCAAGCGGCAAAGCCGAGTCAAGGGCGTGGGGTTAGTGTTGGGCATATTTACCCAGAGCGCTGCCCTGGGCTATGTGCTTCTGCCCCTTCGGGGCGTGCCACTTGTGAGTTTTGACACACACTCAACCAAACAAGCGGTGGTACTCCCACAGAAACCACAGAACTTAATTAGTGCGAAAAATCTACCATATCTCCCAGCTGGCGTGTAACGCATTGTTGAGTAGTGAGTTAAAGGCTGGTAGATAGCGCTTTTCTTCCAGTAATCTACCAGCCATCTGCCAGGCATCTCCCAGCTATCTTACAGACTGGCGCTGTCCGCATTGGTTAGGTTTTGACTCACACCCACTGTCAATATGATAGTGCCATCCGGTTTTGTTGGTGCAGCGGAGACCGCTGCACCCCCTGAAGTTACATCTGTGTGTATCTGTGCGATCTGTGGGAGTTTCTTTTCAGCAATAAACTTCCGTGAATTCCGTGGGAGTCTCTTCACAGCAAGTAATTCTGTGAGATCCGTGGATTCCGTGGGAGAACCTACACACCCTAACCATCTGTGCCGATCTGTGCAATCTGTGGGAGTTTCTTTTCTGCAATAAACTTCCGTGAATTCCGTGTATTCTGTGGGAGTTTCTTTTCAGCAATAAACTTAGAGTGCGATCCGTGGGAGACGTGTGTTATTTGTAGAACGTTTTCTCGAACGCAGCGAACTCCGACTTGCCGCGCACGCAGCGTTTCCACCAAGCCTCGATGAATCCGAAGCCGTAGCCCATGAGCTGCACGTAGGCGGCGGCGATGCTCTGCACGCCGATCTTCAGACTGCGGTTGAGGCGAGCCGAGTCGATGCAGATGAGGAGCGAGTAGAGGGCGAGCGGCACGAGCGGCAGCCACGCCAGAGTGGGGCAGAGCGCGAGCAGCACGAGGCAGAGCGCGAGCATGGAGAGCACGCCCACGGTGAACACCATCGGCAGCATGTGCACCAGCTTCAGCGACTCGGGGTATTTCTTGTAGAGATTGATGCGCGCGATACCCGAGTTGTACACCTGGCGGAAGAACTTGCGCAGGTCGGTGCGGCGCTTGTGCCACACCCATGCCTCGGGGAAGAGTCGGCAGCGCAGTCCGGCCTTGAAGATGCGTATTGAGAAGTCGATATCCTCGCCGAAGCGCATCTTAGAGAATCCGCCCAGCTCCATGTATCTGTCGCGGCGCACGCCCATGTTGAACGATCGCGGGTAGAACTTGTCGAGCTTCTTCTTGCCGCCGCGTATGCCGCCGGTGGTGAAGAACGAAGTCATCGAGTAGGAGATAGCCTTCTGCGTGTCGGTGAACGAGGGATGCGAGCTGTCCGGACCGCCGAAAGCGTCGGCAGGCTCGCGCTTCAGTTCGTCAGACACCGCCGCCAGATAGCCTTCGGGCAGCACCACGTCCGAGTCGAGGATGAGCACGTAGTCGCCCTGCGCGCGCTCCACACCGTAGTTGCGCGTCTGTCCGGGTCCGGAGTTGGGCTTGGTGAAGTATTGTATGCGGAGCTTCTGCGCATATTTCTCGCAGACATCCTTGCACGGCACCGACGAACCGTCCTCCACTACCACCACTTCGAAGTCGGTTTCGCTCTGACGGGTGAGGCTGTCGAGCAGTTCGTCCACCTCGTCCGGACGGTTGTAAACGGGAATTATTATGCTGTATTTCATTTCTTTTTGAGTTGACAGGTGAACAAGTGTACGATTAGGCAAGCCGACGATTAGGCAAGTAGGCAAGTCGACGAGTCGGCAATAAACGCAAAAGAGTAAAAAAGTAAAGAGCACGTCGGGGCGTGCATGACGTTATCCCCAATGCTTTTTACTTTTTTACTCTTTGCTATTTCTTATTCCGTTGTTCGGTAAGGATTACTCCTTAACGCGCTGCAGGTAGCTACCGTCGCGTGTGTCAACCTGAACGAGGTCGCCTTCGTTAACGAAGAGAGGCACGCGAATCTCTACGCCAGTCTCGAGAGTAGCCGGCTTGAGAGTGTTTGTAGCAGTATCGCCCTTGATGCCCGGCTCAGAGTGAGTAACGCGGAGGTTAGTCTTCACCGGCATTTCGCCGAAGAGCACGGTCTCTGTAGAAGCGTCAGAAACGACCTCGACGATGTCGCTCTCCTTCATGAAGTCAACGCCAGTGATGAGGTTGCCAGCGATAGGAATCTGGTCGTAAGTCTCCTGGTTCATGAAGATATAGTCCTCGCCCTCCTTGTAGAGGTACTGGTACGGACGGCGCTCTACGCGTACGTCCTCAAGCTTCTCGCTGATGTCGAAGCGACGCTCCAACACGCGGCCGTCGACAACGTTCTTCAACTTAACGCGCATGAAAGTGTTGCCCTTACCCGGTTTTACATGAAGGAAGTCGATTACGAAAAAGAGCTTGCCGTCCATGCGGATGCAAGTTCCCATCTTGATGTCTTGTGAGTTGATCATTGCTGTTTTTATTTATATAATTGTATTATCTCTTAAAAATCGCTGCAAAGTTACTGAAAATCACGCACAAAAACGCATGGTTCATAGTTTTTTTTATTCGTGACACGCCCTAAATCGTGAAAACCGGCAAAAAAAGCCCCTCAACCTCTCCGTCGCACCGCTTTTCAGCCCATACACGGGCGATTTTGCCCTAAAAATGTAGAAAAAACTAAAAAATGCAGCTAAAAAAGGCTCAAGTCTTTGTCGTTTAAAAAATTATGAGTAATTTTGCAACCCAAAAGTGTGAATAATAACAAATAAATAACAATAAGACAATGAAAAGAACATTTCAGCCGCACAATCGTCGCCGCGTGAACAAGCATGGTTTCCGTGAGCGTATGGCTACAAAGAATGGTCGTCGCGTATTGGCTTCTCGCCGCGCACATGGCCGCAAGAAGTTGACTGTATCTGACGAGCACCACGGAAAGTAGTCGGCTGCGCCCCTCGGGGCAGAGCAGACTGCAACGTGTCGCAAGCAGACTTGTGACGACAAAAGGCAGCAGGAACTCCGCAAGGAGCGCCCGCTGCCTTTTAACGTTTATGCAGGCAAAGCGGCGTGCGTAGCATCCGGCTGCGCATTACAATGCCGAATAAGCAGGGCAGAATGCAGAAATATTGCGAAAAATTTGGCTAATCGGCAAATAATCAGTAACTTTGCATCCGCTTTGTGGCACAGTGCCGCAAATAAACAATGTATAACTATTTAAATTAAAAGAAACAAAAATGATTATTGTACAGGTAAAAGACGGTGAGAACATCGAAAGAGCACTCAAGAAGTTTAAGAGAAAGTTTGAGAAGACAGGCGTAGTGAAGGAACTCCGCGCTCGTCAGCAGTACAACAAGCCTTCTGTACTCAAGAGACTCAAGATGGAGCACGCTATCTACGTACAGCAGCTCCGCGCTAACGAGGAGTAATCTCCCCATTTCGACTAACAATTAATATGACGCGCACGCCCCACGGCAAGCGCAGTCGGATGGACCAGGAGGTGTACACACTCAGAAATAATCATTAAGACATAAACATGCCAACCCGAATCCTCTGCGACTCGGGCAGGCTGGCGACGGCAATAGCAGTTCTAAAGAGCAGCTATTGCCGTCTTTGTGTTTAGTAGCAACAGCGTTACATCCACGCGGTAACACCATTACCGCAATGCTGTAACGACATAGCCACGCTGCGGTAATCATGTTACCGCAGCGCGGTAAAACACTTGCCGCACACGACGAATAGGCACCAGAACCACGCTAAAAACGTGAAAAAACGAAAAAAGACAGCCGAAAACTTGCAGATGACAAATATTTGTCGTATATTCGTAGCGAAAAACAAAAAAGAACATGCAAAAAGGTATTGACGGCTTTCTCGACTATCTGCGCTACGAGCGCAACCGGTCGGAGAATACAGTGGAAAGCTACCGCCGCGACCTCGAAGCGTTCCAACAGTTTTTCTGCAGTCTCGACAGCGAACTCACGTTCGCCACGGTAGACACCGACGTCGTGCGCGACTGGATGGAGCACCAGCTCGACCAAGGCAACCGCGCCACAACCGTAGCCCGACGCCTGAGCGTCCTGAAAACCTACTACCGCTACCTCCTCGCACGAGGATACGTAGAACACGACCCGGCGCACATCGTCTACCGCCCCAAGACCGACCGGCCCCTGCCGCAGTTCGTGCGCGAAGAACAGATGGACCGGCTGCTCGACCACACACAGCAGCCCGACACCTACCAGGCGCAGCTCGAGCACACCATCGTGCTCACCTTCTACGAGACAGGCATGCGCCTCTCCGAGCTCACCTCGCTCGACGACAACTCCGTCGACTACGCACGCAGCGAGATACGCGTGCACGGCAAAGGCAACAAGCAGCGCGCCATACCCTTCGGCGACGAACTCGCCCAAGCCCTGCGCAGCTACACCGCACGTCGCGACGCCGAGACACCGCCGCGCTGCACCCGGGCGCTCTTCCGCTCCGCACGCGGCACGCGCCTAAGCCCCCAACAAGTGCGCCAGATGGTGAAGCAACAGCTCTCCACCGTGACCGGCCTTCAGAAACGATCGCCCCACGTGCTGCGCCACACCTTCGCCACCGCAATGCTCAACAACGGAGCCAACATCGAAAACGTGCAGAAGCTGCTCGGACACGAGCGCCTCTCCACAACCGAAATATACACACACACCTCGTTCGAGCAACTAAAGAAAGCATATAATGAGGCACATCCCCGAAGCGAAACGCCGAAAGGATGATACCTATACCTTATTATATATATATAGTATAAACGACCTTAAACAAAGAAAAGGAGGACACTATGAACGTAAAGATTCAGTCAATTCACTTTGACGCTACCGAGAAACTACAGGAATTCATCGAGAAGAAAGTAGCAAAGCTTGAGAAGACATTCGAGGATATAAGCAGCGCAGAAGTGCAGCTCAAAGTAGTGAAGCCAGCCACCGCGCAGAACAAGGAAACAAGCCTCGAAGTGACCGTCCCCGGACAGAAGCTCTTCGTCGAGAAAACATGCGACACATTCGAGGAAGGCATCGACCTCTGCGTAGACGCAATGAAGGTGCAGCTAACTAAATTCAAGGAAAAAACACGCAAGATGTAAAAAAAAAGCCGAAAAATTTTGGCGAATAAAAAATAAGTCGTATCTTTGCAGCCGTTTTAGAACACGTCCTAAACGCAAGCCTTAGCGGCTGCAAGGATCTGCCTCTTTAGCTCAGTTGGCCAGAGCACGTGATTTGTAATCTCGGGGTCGTTGGTTCGAATCCGACAAGAGGCTCAAACAAACGGAAAACCTGAACGCAGTTTTTCTTCAGTATCCAAGCGATACGCTACTAATAAAGATTGGGTGGTTACCAGAGTGGCCAAATGGGGCAGACTGTAAATCTGCTGGCTATGCCTTCGGTGGTTCGAATCCATCACCACCCACTTCTTTTGACTTGCGGAAATAGCTCAGTTGATAGAGCACTAGCCTTCCAAGCTGGGGGTCGCGGGTTTGAGCCCCGTTTTCCGCTCTAAGTTGCTGTAATAGCTCAGTGGTAGAGCACTTCCTTGGTAAGGAAGAGGTCCTGAGTTCAACTCTCAGTTACAGCTCTTTCTGTTCTTTAAACCAAGAATCGGAAGAAAAACGAACATTCAATTTATATATAAAATAAGAAAGCTATGGCTAAAGAAACATTTGTGCGCACCAAACCGCACGTAAACATTGGTACAATTGGTCACGTTGACCATGGTAAGACCACTCTTACTGCTGCCATCTCAAAGACTCTTCACGATAGAGGCTTCGGCGGCGAGGATGTTAAGTCTTTCGACCAGATCGATAACGCTCCTGAGGAGAAAGAGCGTGGTATCACCATCAACTCTGCTCACATCGAGTACGAAACAGAAAAGCGTCACTACGCTCACGTAGACTGCCCGGGTCACGCCGACTACGTTAAGAACATGGTAACTGGTGCTGCTCAGATGGACGGTGCTATCCTTGTAGTTGCTGCTACTGACGGTCCTATGCCTCAGACACGTGAGCACGTACTTCTCGCTCGTCAGGTAAATGTACCGCGCATGGTTGTTTTCTTGAACAAGTGCGATATGGTAGAGGATGAGGAGATGCTCGAGCTCGTAGAGATGGAGGTTCGCGAGATCCTCGACCAGTACGGCTATGAGGAGGAAACTCCTATCATCCGCGGTTCTGCTCTTGGTGCACTCAATGGTGTAGAGAAGTGGGCTGACAAGGTAATGGAGCTTATGGACGCTGTTGATACATGGATCCAGGAGCCTCCACGTGACCTCGACAAACCATTCTTGATGCCTATCGAGGACGTATTCTCAATCACAGGTCGTGGTACCGTTGCTACTGGTCGTATCGAGACTGGTCGCGTTAAGGTAGGCGACGAGACAGAGCTCCTTGGTCTCGGTGAGGACAAGAAGTGTGTCGTAACTGGTGTTGAGATGTTCCGTAAGATCCTTGACGAGGGTGAAGCTGGCGATAACGTAGGTCTTCTCCTCCGTGGTATCGACAAGAACGAGATCAAGCGCGGTATGGTACTCTGCCACCCGGGTCAGATCAAGCCTCACAAGCACTTCAAGGCTTCTATCTACGTTTTGAAGAAGGAAGAGGGTGGTCGTCACACACCGTTCGGCAACAAGTATCGTCCTCAGTTCTACCTCCGTACTATGGACTGCACAGGCGAGATCAAGCTTCCTGAGGGAGTTGAGATGGTAATGCCTGGTGACAACGTAGAGATCGAGGTTGAGCTCATCTACGCAGTTGCTCTGAACGAGGGCCTTCGTTTCGCTATCCGCGAGGGTGGTCGTACAGTAGGTTCTGGCCAGATCACAAAGATCCTCGAAGACTAATTCGACGGACCGCAGACTCGCAAGAGGCTGCACTAAATAAAAATAGTTCCCGCATCGCTACGGCGTCGGGAACTATCCTACGGGAATAGCTCAGTCGGTAGAGCACTGGTCTCCAAAACCAGGTGTCGGGAGTTCGAGCCTCTCTTCCCGTGCTAAAAAGAAGATAATATGTTTAAGAAGTTTGTAAATTATTGCAAGACTTGTTACGACGAACTTGCGCATAAAACAACTTGGCCAAGTTATGCCGAACTCAACCACAGTGCAGTGATTGTATTATCTGCTTCCCTTGTCATTGCAGTTGTGGTGTTCGCTATGGACTCTCTGTTCAAGTGGGCAATGAGCATGGTTTATCCAGGTTAATCATTTTCAAGAAAAATGGCTAAGACAGAAAAAAAATGGTACGTGCTTCGTGCTGCCAGCGGAAAAGAATTCAAAGTAAAGGAATATATCGACGCTGAGATCAAGCACAACCCATTACTACAGACGCATGTTTCGCAAGTGGTTCTGCCGCTCGAGAAACACGCATCTTTGCGTAATGGCAAAAGAGTAATCAAGGAGAAAATATCTCTCCCGGGTTATGTATTCGTAGAAGCTGCCCTCGTAGGCGACGTAGCACACACGCTGCGTTTCATGCCGAACGTTTTAGGCTTTCTTGGAGGCTTGGACAACCCCTCACCAGTTCCGCAGTCGGAAATCAACCGTATGCTCGGTTCATGCGAGGAAACGGAGATTGAAGACAACATTGACATCCCGTACGTAGTTGACGAGACTGTCAAGGTGACAGACGGACCGTTCTCTGGCTTCAGCGGCATCATCGAAGAGGTGAATGTCGAGAAGCGCAAACTAAAGGTGATGGTCAAGATCTTCGGACGCAAAACTCCGTTGGAATTAGGTTTTATGCAAGTCGAAAAAGAAGGCTAACGCAAGGTTACGAATGCGTTCAGAATTCTTTTATATTAAATCAATTTAAATATTAACAGACAAAATGGCTAAAGAAGTTGCTGGATTAATCAAATTACAGATTAAAGGTGGCGCTGCGAATCCTTCACCTCCAGTAGGACCTGCACTTGGTTCTAAGGGTATTAACATCATGGGATTCTGCAAAGAGTTCAACGCCAGAACCCAGGATAAGGCAGGCAAGGTAATTCCTGTTGTTATCACTTACTACACCGATAAATCGTTCAGCTTCGAACTTAAGACTCCTCCTGCAGCTGTACAGCTGAAAGAGGCAGCTAAAGTTAAGAGTGGCTCAGCTCAGCCTAACCGCCAGAAAGTTGGTAAAGTAACTTGGGAGCAGGTAAAAGCAATCGCTGAGGACAAACTGAAAGATTTGAACTGCTTTACAGTTGCATCGGCTATGCGACTCGTTGCTGGTACAGCAAGAAGTATGGGTATCACTGTAGAGGGAGACTTCCCTGAAAATGTTTAATAACTTCAATTTTTAAGAAATGAAACTGACAAAAAATCAAAAATCAGTAGCTGACAAGGTTGAAGCAGGGAAGATGTACACATTGAAAGAGGCTTCAGAGCTGGTAAAGGAAATTACCACAACCAAGTTTGACGCTTCTCTCGATATCGACGTACGCTTGGGCGTAGACCCGCGTAAGGCTAACCAGATGGTTCGCGGCGTGGTTTCTCTTCCCAACGGTACCGGTAAGGTAACACGCGTACTCGCTCTCTGTACTCCCGATCAGGAGGCTGCTGCTAAGGAAGCAGGTGCTGACTACGTAGGTCTTGACGAGTATATCGATAAGATCAAGGGTGGTTGGACAGACATCGACGTTATTATCACTATGCCGTCATGCATGGGTAAGATTGGTCCTATCGGCCGTATCCTCGGTCCGCGCGGATTGATGCCTAACCCGAAGAGCGGCACCGTAACAATGGACGTTGCCAAGGCAGTTAAGGAAGTAAAGCAGGGTAAGATTGATTTCAAGGTTGACAAGGCTGGTATTATCCACACTTCAATCGGTAAGGTAAGCTTCACTCCGGAGGCAATCTATCAGAATGCTAAGGAGTTCATCGCTACCATCATCAAGCTCAAGCCTGCTGCTGCTAAAGGTACATACATCAAGAGTATCTTTATTTCAAGCACTATGAGTAAGGGTATCAAGGTTGATCCTAAATCAGTTGAGTAACTCTAAAAGTTTTGTAAAATGAAGAAAGAAGTAAAAGATACTATTATTGCCGAACTCGGTGCGAAGCTGAAGGAGTTCCCTCACTTCTACATCGTTGACCTCGCAGGTCTCAACGCCGAGGCTACAAGCAACCTCCGCCGCAAGTGCTTCAAGAACGAGATCAAGATGATCGTCGTTAAGAACACACTTCTCCGCGAGGCTTTCCAGGCAAGCGACATTGATTTTGAGCCTCTGTACGGCGCTCTCAAGGGCACTACAGCAGTTATGTTCGCTCACACAGCTAACGTACCTGCTAAGCTCCTGAAGGAATACGTTAAGGATGGCGTACCTGCACTCAAGGGTGCTTATGCTGAGGAGACAATCTTCGGCGCAGATCAGCTCGAGGCTCTCGTAGCTATCAAGAGCAAGAACGAGGTTATTGCAGACATTGTTGCACTGCTCCAGTCGCCTGCAAAGAACGTTATCTCTGCTCTTCAGTCAGGCGCAAACACTATTCACGGTGTGCTTAAGACTTTGGGCGAGCGTCCTGAGTAATATAACTACAAGTCACAGAACATTAACATTAAAAACAATTAAAATTTAAATACAATGGCAGATATTAAAGCTCTTGCTGAAGAATTGGTAAATCTTACAGTAAAGGAAGTAAACGAGTTGGCAACAGTCCTCAAGGACGAGTATGGTATTGAGCCTGCTGCTGCAGCTGTAGCTGTAGCTGCTGGTCCTGCAGCAGGTGGTGCTGATGCAGCTGAGGAGAAGACATCTTTCGATGTTATCCTCGCTGAGGTAGGTGGCGCTAAGCTCCAGGTTGTAAAGGCAGTTAAGGAAGCTTGTGGTCTCGGCTTGAAGGAAGCTAAGGACCTCGTAGACGCTGCTCCTGCTAAGATCAAGGAAGGTCTCTCTAAGGAAGAGGCTGAGAACTTGAAGAAGGCTATCGAGGAGTCAGGTGCTAAGGTAGAGCTCAAGTAATAACAGCTTACAATTCAAATGTCGGGTTTAACGCTGCTAAGCAGTATTTAGGAAAGGTTAACCCGATATTTTAAAATTAGCAAATATGGTTAGGATCTTCCAAGTAGGTGGGTCCTAACCTTTTTGTGTCTTTCCGCTTATTTCGATTTTTTATCACCCATAATAACTTCTGATGGCTTCAAAAATTGTTGATAACAGAGTAAATTTTGCCAGCGTCCATAATCCGTTGCCATATCCGGATTTCCTCGATGTGCAGTTAAAGTCTTTCAAGGACTTCTTACAGTTGGATACTCCGCCTGAGGAACGCAAGAATGACGGTTTGTATAAGGTGTTCTCTGAGAACTTCCCTATCACCGACACACGTAACAATTTCGTTCTTGAGTTCTTGGATTACTATATCGACCCGCCCCGCTACTCAATTGACGAGTGCCTTGAGCGCGGTCTTACATATAGCGTACCTTTGAAGGCTAAGATGAAACTCTACTGTACGGATCCCGACCACGAAGACTTCGGCACATTCATACAGGACGTTTTCCTTGGCACTATCCCTTACATGACATCCAACGGTACGTTCGTCATCAACGGTGCAGAGCGCGTAGTAGTTTCGCAGTTGCACCGCTCGCCGGGCGTGTTCTTCGGTCAGGGTGTGCATGCCAACGGTACTGTGCTCTACTCGGCACGTATCATCCCGTTCAAGGGTTCGTGGATTGAGTTCGCTACCGACATCAACAACGTGATGTACGCATACATCGACCGTAAGAAGAAGTTGCCCGTAACAACTCTTCTGCGCGCCATGGGCTTCGAGCAGGACAAGGATATCCTCCAGATATTCGACCTTGCTGAGGAGGTGAAGGTGAACAAGAAGAACATGAAGGCTGCCATCGGCCGCAAGCTCGCCGCACGTGTGCTGAAGACCTGGAACGAGGACTTCGTAGACGAGGATACGGGCGAGGTTGTGTCTATCGAGCGCAACGAGGTTATCATGGAGCGCGAGACTGTGCTCACAGAAGAGAACATCGATGACATCCTCGAGTCGGGCAACGCTTCAGTGCTTCTCCACAAGGACGTAGAGGCAGCTTCACGCTACTCAATCATCTTCAACACTCTCGCTAAAGACCCCTCTAACTCTGAGAAGGAGGCTGTGCTTTACATCTACCGTCAGCTCCGCAACGCTGACCCGGCTGATGACGCATCGGCACGCGAGGTGTTCCAGAACATATTCTTCTCTGACAAGCGCTACGACCTCGGTGAAGTTGGTCGCTACCGCATCAACAAGAAGCTCGGTCTCGACATCGACTCTGAGATACGCGTTCTTACAAAGGAGGATATCATCGCCATCATCCGCTATCTCATCCAGTTGGTTAACTCTAACGCAACTGTTGACGATATCGACCACCTCTCTAACCGCCGCGTACGCACAGTAGGCGAGCAGCTCAGCAACCAGTTCTCTATCGGTCTGGCACGTATGAGCCGCACAATCCGCGAGCGCATGAACGTGCGTGACAACGAGGTGTTCCAGCCGACAGACCTTATCAACGCCAAGACAATCTCGAGCGTTGTAAGCTCGTTCTTCGGCACCAACCCGCTCTCGCAGTTCATGGACCAGACCAACCCGCTTGCCGAGGTTACTCACAAGCGTCGTCTCTCGGCACTCGGTCCTGGCGGTCTGTCACGTGAGCGTGCAGGCTTCGAGGTGCGAGACGTACACTATACACACTACGGACGTCTTTGCCCGATTGAGAGCCCTGAGGGTCCGAACATCGGTCTTATCTCGTCTCTCTGCGTTTACGCAACTATCAACGAGCTCGGCTTCATCGCCACTCCTTACCGCCGCGTAAAGGATTCGCTCGTCGACCTCAATAACGACCACGTAGTATACCTCACCGCTGAGGAAGAGGAAGACCACGTAATCGGTCAGGGTAACGCTCCTCTGCGCGAGGACGGCTCGTTCATCCGCGACAACGTTAAGTGCCGTCAGAACGCCGAGTTCCCGGTTGTGCCGCCATCAGACGTAGACCTCATGGACGTCTCTCCGCAGCAGATTGCGTCTGTATCGGCAGGCCTTATCCCGTTCTTGGAGCACGACGACGGTCACCGCGCACTCATGGGATGTAACATGATGCGCCAGGCAGTGCCATTGCTCCACAACGACGCACCTATCGTAGGTACAGGTCTTGAGAAGCAGGTGTGCGAGGACTCTCGTACAATGATTACTGCAGAGGGCGAGGGCGTTATCGAATACGTAGACGCTACAACAATCCGCATCCTCTACGACCGCACCGACGACGAGGAGTTCGTAAGCTTCGAGCCGGCTCTCAAGGAATACCGCATTCCGAAGTTCCGCCGCACCAACCAGAACATGACCATCGACTTGCGTCCTATCTGCAACAAGGGTCAGCGCGTTAAGAAGGGCGACATCCTCACAGAGGGTTACGCTACGGAGAACGGCGAGCTCGCACTCGGTCGCAACCTCCTCGTGGCTTACATGCCGTGGAAGGGTTACAACTATGAGGACGCCATCGTGCTTTCAGAGCGCATGATTCGCGACGACGTGCTTACATCTGTACACGTCGACGAGTACTCACTCGACGTTCGCGAGACAAAGCGCGGCATGGAGGAGTTCACAAGCGATATTCCTAATGTTTCGGAGGAAGCTACAAAGGACCTCGACGACAACGGTATCGTTCGCATCGGTGCACGCATCGAGCCGGGCGACATCCTCATCGGTAAGATTTCGCCGAAGGGCGAGAGCGACCCGTCACCGGAGGAGAAGCTGCTCCGCGCCATCTTCGGCGACAAGGCTGGCGACGTGAAGGACTCTTCACTCAAGGCTAACCCGTCGCTCAGCGGTGTGGTTATCGACAAGAAGCTCTTCTCTCGTGCCGTCAAGACACGCGAGTCGAAGAAGCAGGACAAGGTGATTCTCGCCAAGATTGACGAGGAGTACGAGGCAAAGAACGACGACTTGAAGGACATTCTCGTCGACAAGCTCCTCACACTCACCGAGGACAAGGTTTCGCAGGGCGTTAAGGACAACTCTGGTGCAGAGATCATCACAAAGGGCACAAAGTTCACTGCTACAATGCTGAAGAACCTCGAGTACGACGGCATTCAGTCGAACGACTGGACCGGCGACGAGCACACCGACAAGCTCATCTCTAAGCTCATCATGAACTATATACGCAAGTACAAGCTGCTCGACGCAGAGCTCAAGCGTAAGAAGTTCGCCATCACCATCGGCGACGAGCTGCCTTCAGGCATCCTCCAGATGGCTAAGGTATACGTTGCAAAGAAGCGTAAGATCGGCGTAGGTGACAAGCTCGCAGGTCGTCACGGTAACAAGGGTATCGTTTCGAAGATTACACGTATGGAGGATATGCCGTTCCTCGAGGACGGTCGTCCGGTCGACTTGGTATTGAACCCGCTCGGTGTGCCTTCTCGTATGAACCTCGGTCAGATCTTCGAGGCCATCCTCGGTGCTGCCGGCCGTAAGCTCGGCGTCAAGTTCGCTACACCTATCTTCGACGGTGCTCACCTTGAGGACCTCTCTGAATGGACAGACAAGGCAGGTCTGCCGCACCTCTGCTCTACACACCTTTATGATGGTGAGACAGGCGAGCGCTTCGACCAGCCGGCTACAGTAGGTGTGACATACTTCTTGAAACTCGGTCACATGGTTGAGGACAAGATGCACGCCCGTTCAATCGGTCCGTACTCGCTCATCACACAGCAGCCACTCGGTGGTAAGGCACAGTTCGGTGGACAGCGTTTTGGTGAGATGGAGGTTTGGGCTATCGAGGCGTTCGGTGCCAGCCACGTGCTTCAGGAAATTCTGACAATCAAGTCCGACGATACAGTGGGCCGTTCAAAGGCTTACGAGGCTATCGTTAAGGGCGACCCAATGCCTACACCGGGCATCCCAGAGTCGCTCAACGTGCTCCTGCATGAGCTCCGCGGTCTTGGTCTGAGCATCAAACTTGATTAATCCGAACATCCCAAAACTATAGAAATATATGGCTTTCAAGAAAGATACAAAAGTTAAGAATAATTTCACGAAGATTACCATCGGTCTTGCCTCTCCGGAGGAGATCCTGGAAAATTCGTATGGTGAGGTTACCAAGCCTGAGACCATCAACTACCGCACCTACAAGCCCGAGCGCGACGGCTTGTTCTGCGAGCGCATCTTCGGTCCGACACGCGACTATGAGTGCGCCTGCGGCAAGTACAAGCGCATCCGCTACAAGGGCATTGTCTGCGACCGATGCGGTGTTGAGGTAACTGAGAAGAAGGTACGCCGTGAGCGCAGCGGACACATCGAGCTCGTTGTGCCCGTAGCTCACATCTGGTACTTCCGCTCGCTGCCTAACAAAATCGGCTATCTGCTCGGTATGCCGACAAAGAAACTCGATCAGGTTATCTACTACGAGAAGTACGTAGTTATCCAGCCCGGTGCGTTCGAAGGACGCACCGACGAGCAGGGCGACGAGTACAACGGTTCGCACAAGATGGACCTCCTTACCGAGGAGGAGTATCTTGACATCGTAGAGAACAAGCTCGGTGCTGAGAACGACCTTCTTGAAGACACCGATCCGAACAAGTTCATCGCAAAGATGGGTGCAGAGGCTGTCTACGACCTTCTCGCAGGTCTCGACCTCGACTCTCTTTCATACGAGTTGCGCGACCGTGCCAACAACGACTCTTCGCAGCAGCGCAAGACAGAGGCTCTGAAGCGTCTGCAGGTTGTAGAGGCATTCCGCGGAAGTAAGGGCGTCAACCGTCCGGAGTGGATGATCATGAAGATTATCCCGGTTACTCCGCCGGAGCTCCGTCCGCTCGTGCCGCTGGATGGCGGTCGTTTCGCAACATCCGACCTCAACGACCTCTATCGTCGTGTAATTATCCGTAACAACCGTCTGAAGCGTCTCGTAGAGATCAAGGCTCCTGAGGTTATCCTCCGCAACGAGAAGCGTATGCTCCAGGAGGCGGTAGACAGCCTCTTCGACAACTCACGCAAGTCGAGTGCCGTTAAGAGCGACGCCAACCGTCCGCTCAAGTCACTCTCTGACTCTTTGAAGGGTAAGCAGGGCCGTTTCCGTCAGAACCTCCTTGGTAAGCGTGTCGACTATTCAGCACGTTCGGTTATCGTTGTAGGTCCGGAGCTGAAGATGGGCGAGTGCGGTCTGCCGAAGCTCATGGCAGCCGAGCTCTATAAGCCGTTCATCATCCGCAAGCTCATCGAGCGCGGCATCGTGAAGACCGTTAAGAGCGCAAAGAAGATTGTAGACCGTCGCGAGCCGGTTATCTGGGACATCCTCGAGAACGTAATGAAGGGCCACCCGGTAATGCTCAACCGTGCGCCGACACTTCACCGTCTCGGTATCCAGGCGTTCCAGCCGAAGCTCATCGAGGGCAAGGCTATCCAGCTCCACCCGTTGGCATGTACGGCGTTCAACGCCGACTTCGACGGCGACCAGATGGCTGTTCACCTTCCGTTGAGCAACGAGGCTATCCTCGAAGCTCAGGTGCTGATGCTTCAGAGCCACAACATCCTCAACCCTGCCAACGGTGCTCCTATCACAGTGCCGTCACAGGATATGGTGCTCGGTCTCTACTATATCACAAAGCTCCGTCCGGGTGCAAAGGGCTCTGGCCTTTCGTTCTACGGCGACGAGGAAGCTATCATTGCTTACAACGAGGGCAAGTGCGACCTCCACGCTCCGGTTAAGGTGATCGTGAAGGACGTAGTGGACGGCCAGTTCCAGAAGCGCATGGTGGAGACATCTGTAGGACGTGTCATCGTCAACCAGATCATCCCAGAGGAAGTAGGCTTCTTCAACGATATCATCTCTAAGAAGACTCTGCGCGGACTCATCTCCGACGTAATCAAGGCTGTAGGTATGGCTCGTGCCTGCGAGTTCCTCGACGGCATCAAGAACCTCGGTTACCGTATGGCTTACGTTGCAGGTCTTTCGTTCAACCTCGACGATATCATCATCCCGCCAGAAAAGAAGGAAATCGTGGATCGCGGTCACGAAGAGATTCGCGCCATCCAGGACAACTATAACATGGGCTTCATCACTGAGAACGAGCGTTACAACCAGGTGATCGATACCTGGACTCACGTGAACAACGACCTCGCAAGCATCCTTATGAAGGAGATGACAGAGGCCGATCAGGGCTTCAACGCCGTATTCATGATGCTCGACTCTGGTGCCCGTGGTTCTAAGGACCAGATCAAGCAGCTCTCTGGTATGCGTGGTCTTATGGCTAAGCCTATGAAGGCAGGTGCCGAGGGTCATCAGATTATCGAGAACCCGATTATCTCTAACTTCAAGGAGGGTATGTCGGTGCTCGAGTACTTCATCGCTTCGCACGGTGCCCGTAAGGGTCTTGCCGATACCGCTATGAAGACAGCCGACGCCGGTTACCTTACACGTCGTCTTGTAGACGTTTCGCACGACGTAATCATCTCTGAGGAGGATTGCGGCACACTGCGCGGACTTGTCTGCACCGCTCTTAAGAACGGCGACGAGGTGGTTTCTTCTCTCGGCGAGCGCATCCTCGGTCGTGTGTCAGTACACGACGTTGTCGACCCGCGCACTGGCGAGGTTATCGTCAACGCTGGCGAGGAGATCACAGAGGCTAAGGCACAGCTCATCGAGGACTCTCCAATCGAGAGCGTAGAGATTCGTTCGGTGCTCACTTGCGAGAGCAAGAAGGGCGTCTGCATGAAGTGTTACGGTCGCAACCTCGCTACACAGCGCATGGTACAGCTCGGCGAGGCTGTCGGTGTCATCGCAGCTCAGGCTATCGGTGAGCCGGGTACACAGCTTACTCTCCGTACCTTCCACGCCGGTGGTGTGGCTGGTAACGCAGCAGCCAACGCTTCTATCACAGCAAAGAACGACTGCAAGCTTAAGTTTGAGGACCTCCGTGTCGTTCCGTTCGTAGAGAACAACGGCGAGAAGGACGTCAACTGCCAGATGGTAGTGAGCCGTCTTACAGAGTTGCAGTTCGTCGACCCGAATACCGACATCGCACTCGCTTCTGTCAACGTGCCTTACGGTTCTTCGCTCTACTTCAAGGATGGCGACGTTGTGAAGAAGGGCGACCTCATCGCTAAGTGGGACCCGTTCAACGCCGTTATCGTTACAGAGTACGCAGGTACGCTCCGCTTCAACGACGTTATCGAGGGCATCACATACCGCGCTGAGACCGACGAGGCGACAGGTCTTACCGAGAAGATTATCACCGACTCTAAGGACAAGTCGAAGGTTCCGACCTGCGACGTGCTCGACGCAAACGGCGAGGTTATCGGTACATACAACTTCCCGGTAGGTGGTCACGTAGTATGCGAAGACGGTCAGACCGTGAAGACCGGTACCACTCTCGTTAAGATTCCACGTGCAGCAGGTTCTGCAGGCGATATCACCGGTGGTCTCCCACGTGTAACCGAGCTCTTCGAGGCTCGCAACCCGTCTAACCCGGCTGTCGTATCAGAAATCGACGGTGAGGTAACAATGGGTAAGGTGAAGCGTGGCAACCGCGAGATCATCGTTACATCGAAGACTGGCGACCAGCGCAAGTACCTCGTATCGCTCTCTAAGCAGATTCTTGTACAGGAGCACGATGCCGTACGCGCAGGCACACCGCTTTCTGACGGTATCATCACTCCGGGCGACATCCTCGCCATCAAGGGTCCTACTGCCGTTCAGGAGTACATCGTTAACGAGGTGCAGGACGTTTACCGTCTGCAGGGTGTGAAGATCAACGACAAGCACTTCGAGATTATCGTTCGTCAGATGATGCGCAAGGTGCAGATCGACGAGCCGGGCGATACAACATTCCTCGAGCAGGAGATGGTAGACAAGCTCGACTTCGCTGAGGAGAACGACCGCATCTGGGGTAAGAAGTACGTCACCGACGCTGGTGACTCTGACGTGCTCAAGGTTGGTCAGATCGTTTCGGCACGCAAGTTGCGCGACGAGAACTCAAGCCTCAAGCGCCGCGACCTCCGTCTCGTTCAGGTTCGCGACACCGTGCCTGCTACATCTACACAGATCCTGCAGGGTATCACACGTGCCGCTCTCCAGACCAAGAGCTTCATCTCGGCTGCTTCGTTCCAGGAGACAACCAAGGTGCTCAACGAGGCTGCTATCCGCGGTAAGGTAGACTTCCTTGAGGGTATGAAGGAGAACGTTATCTCTGGTCACCTCATCCCGGCAGGTACAGGTCTGCGCCAGTGGGACAAGCTCATCGTGGGTTCACGCGAAGAGTACGACCGCATGCAGGCTAACCGCCGCAACGTGACCGACTACTCTAACGAGGAGTCAGCTGAATAAAGCATAAATCCTGATATCACTGTCCGGTTCTTTAGCCGGACAGCGGTATAAACCATAAACGAGAAAACGCTGCAAGCGAGTCTTAACCGACTGCTTGCAGCGTTTTTATTGTATATGTACGTATATATAATTATACCCTTTCGGGTGTAATATCAAACAATTTGCTTGATATTACACCCGAAAGGGTATAAACACGATGCTTCAAACCATCATCTTAGCATCAGCATCCTTTTCAGAATAAGTCGTTTGTACTGCCGTTTGAAGTCGTCTGGCAGGAACGACGCCTCTATGAGTTCAATCCATTTCATCAGCGCCTTGCGGAATTTCTTCGCAATGTTGTCGAGCACCTTCTCGTTCACGCCCGAAGCTATTATCGACTTCTCGAAGTCGCTGCGCCTTATGCGCGCCTTCTTGCCGTTGAGCGTCAGCGCCAGCTCCTCCTTGTCTTCGGGCATCACTATTGCGGTCGACAGCAGGTCGTAGGCAGGCGTCAGACAGTAGCCCATAGGCGACTTGTAGAGCGAGAAGTTCTTCAGGTGCATGTCAGAGTTACCCGTAATCCACGAGAACACCACCACCTCCCAGTAGTTCACGAGGTCGAGCTGCGGCACTGCCGAATACTTCTTTATGTGCTTCGCAATCTGCTCGTACGAACCCTTGTACTTGTACTCGGTGAGTCGCTCCGTGAGCTGGCACATGTCCTCCATCGCAATCTTCGATCCGTCGCGTTCGCGGTCGATGCGCCGTGTTATGTAGCACAGCTCTCCGTCGGCAAAGCGAATGAGCGAGTGGGGCACGACGGCTATTTTCGCCGCCTCCGCCATGTGCATCGTCAAGTCCTCCAGTTCGGGCAGTGCGCGGTAGGCGTCGGTCTGTGGTTTCAGAATGTAGCGTCCCCACAGCCCCACGATTGTGAAGCGGTCGGGCTCGTTCTTTCCACCCGGGTTCACGTCGAGCGACAGCTTCGCCTGCACGCCGGTCAGCGTGGTCTGCGCCCGCACCACCTGCTTTGCGAGGTCGGCTATCTCGCTGCGTCTGTAGGGCAGCGTCGGCACCTCCTTCACGCCGAACATCTTTCGTGCGCAGGCAGGGTGGAAGTCCTTCTGTCCCTCCTTCAGCGGCTTGTAACAGTAAAGGCATTTTTCCATAATCAAGAGTTTTTTAGTTAGCAATACCTCAGTTCGGGTTGTGCGCCGTGCCGTCTGCTCCCTCTTCCGGCACCACGCTCACCGCTCCGATGCAGTCCTTGCAGCATGCGAGCAGCAGCGACATACGGTCGCGCTGGTTTATCTTCCAGCTGCGTTCCGCAATGTTCAGCAGCCAACCCTCCGGCACCAGTCCGTCGAAGAACGGGAAGAGCACCTTGTCCTCATACGGTTCTTCGCGCAGCGGCATCGTGAGGCTGATAGGCTCAGCGCCCTCCGCCGCGAGATACTTGCTGTCGTACACAAAGTGGAAGCCGTTCTCGTCCTCCGTCAGCCGACCGGCGTAGCGGTCGTACATGTATATCTTTGCACTCTTCATATGTTGTGGTGTTGAGATATTGAACTGTTAAGATGTTGTGGCACCGCTCCCACTTCGTGTCCGAACAGTGCGAGCACCTGATTTATCTTGTCTATGCGGAGCGTCTCCTTTCCCTGCTCCAGTTCGCGTACGAAGCGCAGTCCCACGCCCGACTTCTCCGCCAGATCCACCTGCGTGAGGTTGAACATGCGTCGGCGTTCCTTCACAAATGCAGCTATTGATGTTTCCATATATATACAATTATACCCTTTCGGGTGCAAATATATAAAATTTATTTGATATTGCACCCGAAAGGGTATAGTTCTTTTACTATATTACAGTAAAGTCTCTGTACGTGAAAAAATCTACCATATCTCCCAGTATCGCCGTAACCTGCACATTCTGAGCACAATAAAGGCTGGCAGATATGCTTCCGGAAGCGATATCTGCCAGCCAAGGAAGGGTTATCTACCAGCCGTTATATACGTATTGTTTTTGAGGCTTCTTTGATTTTAAATTCCAATGGAGAAATTGGTGAGATTTAGGTTGTTTGTGTTCGTGAAAGTCTTTTTTCTTGAACATTTGCGTATGCATTACTCTCTGTTGATTCGTTCCACCAATTTATATGGTGTAAGTATATTCATCTATTGCTGTCCGCTAAAACTCTAAAGAGTATAAATATTCTGTCCGAAGTCCTTTTAACTTGAATTCGGGATAAAAATATGCTTTAAAGTTGGTAATATTTTGAGTCAGATTTGTTAAAATATGCAGATTATTGTGTACCTTTGCATCCGCAAACTCACGCCGAGTCACCTCGTTAGAGGCTGGAGCGGCTACATGGAGGAAGCACTACATTTTGGAATGCGTTGCTGACGCTTTTTTTTGGCCGTTTTGAAACTTCCACAATCAAATTTAGTAGTCAATGACATTGCAGAGGTAGATGCTGCGGGTAGGTGTATACCGTCTCGTTGGTGTGCCGACGGCTAACCATGCCGTCATGTACCTCTATGGGCGTACTATATATATATATATCAACGGTGTGGGTGTCACTCTGTTCGTTCACTACTAAGGGCTGTGGAAGGTCTCAAACTACGGACGGGCAGAAGCCAGATACCCCGCTTTTCTTTTGTAGTCAACGATAGTAGAAATCCGTCCGAATTTGGGTGTCTCTCGGATGTCAAAGACCAAAGCGTCTAAGAGAGAAATGTTGTTCAATTCCATAGCGTTCCTATTGTTTTTTCCAATATTGTGCGCGCTTTACTTCTGCATTCCTGCTTCACAATTGAGGCTACGCAATCTATTATTACTAGTAGCAAGTTACTATTTCTACATGAACTGGGACCCAGCTTACGCGTTATTGCTTCTAACAAGTACAGTTATCACTTATCTTGCTGCACTTGGTATCGGGTATTTCAAGGAAAAACGAAAGAAGAAAATATGTCTGGTTAGTAGCTTGGTGTTGAATCTTGCTATTCTATTCCTCTTTAAGTATTTCAATTTTCTTGCTATGAATATTGAGACTGCATTACAGGCAAGTGGCCTTGCGGTGAATATGCCAAAGTTCGCTTTGCTCCTACCCGTGGGCATTTCGTTTTATACATTTCAGGCTTTAGGCTATTCTATTGACGTATATCGAGGAACAGTTAAGATTGAAAGGGATTTTCCTACGTATGCCTTGTTCGTGTCGTTCTTCCCGCAGTTGGTGGCTGGTCCTATTGAACGTTCCCAAAACCTATTACCCCAGTTTAAGCAGCAACACCGCTTTGACTACGATGCAGTAATGTCTGGTGTGCAACTTATGGTGTGGGGCTATTTCATGAAACTCGTTTTAGCCGATCGTTGCGGAATCTATGTTGATACTATTTTTAATAATGTTGATAAACATAATGGGGGCTCTTATTTGGTCGCCTCACTGCTTTTCCCATTCCAGATTTACGGTGATTTTGCGGGTTATTCCTTAATAGCAATTGGCGTTGCGCGAGTACTTGGCTTCCGTCTTATGGAAAATTTCCATCGTCCCTACTTTGCATGCACCATCGGAGAGTTTTGGCATCGTTGGCATATTTCGCTATCTACATGGTTCAAGGACTATGTTTATATACCACTTGGTGGTAATCGTGTAGGAAAACTACGCAATTACTTCAATCTGCTTATTACGTTTGTTGTTAGCGGCATTTGGCATGGAGCCAACTGGACTTTTTTATGCTGGGGTACAATACACGGTATACTTCTTTGTATCGAGAAAGCCTTCGGAATCAGCAAACAGAAATATACAGGTGCAAAAAAAATATTCCATTGGGCAACTACATTTGTCCTCGTTTGTTTTGCTTGGATCTTGTTCAGAGCTAATAATTTGTCGGATGCAGTATCTGTTGTAACTGGAATTTTTACTAATATAGGTACTCCAAAACCTGAATACGCCAACTTCATTGCAATAGGATTGGCAATGACAGTGCTTCTCACAAAGGAATTTGCCGATGAATTCAATTGGAAGATTCGGGTGGCAGATTCAAAATCGTGGCTGGTACGTCATATCTATCTTATCATAATGATAGCTTACATCATTTTGTTTGGCGTGTTGGGAGGAGATCAATTTATTTATTTCCAGTTTTAAAGAAAAATGATTATGAAGAAGTTATTAATAAGCATATTATTTGTTTTTATTGGACTTTTTGCCGTTGACCGCATTGGAGGCATGTTAATGTGGTGGGTAAATCAACATACACATGATGTATCCGGACCGAAAATTAAATATTTAGTTAATGAGATTCATGAAGATATATTGCTGATGGGGGCTTCACGTTGTAACATGCATTATGTTCCCTCAATCATAAGTGACACGCTTGGCGTTAGTGTTTATAATGGTGGTATTGATGCTTCGGATAATATCTACGCTCATTATCTCATGCTTAATCATATTTTGGCTATACACACACCCAAGGTGATATGTCTTGAAGTAATGACGAGTGACTATGCAAAACAAGTAAATCCATTTAATACCATCTCATTCTTTGCTCCTTATTTCGGAATTAACGAAGGCGCAGATTCTGTTTTTCATTTGGCTGGTTCTTATTGGAAATATCAAATCTCGCATTTGTATCGATATAACGCAAAAGCTGCATCAAATATTGTAGGACTTGTAGTGAACCGAAATATAGGTGAAGATAACGGATATATACCATGTCCACAACCCGCTCATTATCCAAGTTCATTGGAATACAGCAAAACTCCAGAGGAAGTGGATAGTATGAAACTGATGTATGTTCAGAAATTTGTTAATCTTTGTAAGGGAAATAACATAAGATTGATATTCATGATTTCACCAAATTATACAAAAATCGATGATAATCATTATGATGCATTGAAAGCAATAGCCAAGCGAAATAAACTCCCCTTCTTGGATTATCATACGAAAGGACTTTACCATGACCATCCTGAGTATTTTAAGGATCCTAGCCATCTATGGGACAGAGGAGCTAGACTCTATTCTTCTGTTTTTGCAAGTGATTTAAGACGAGTTTTAGAGCAACGGTGATTAGTTGCTCAAATTGTCATCAATTCGCCTTTGACCGCTTCAGACTGCGAACTTTATTTGGCTAAAAATAGTTAAGAACTGCGTAAATGGCTGATAATTAGCATGGAACCGAGTTTTCAACGAGGACGAATACTAATCGCCTACGAGTTGACTCGCTCAGCTTGAAGCGTAGAATATAAGCGGTATTGGAATTGTGCAACAACATTTCTATACCGCTTTTTCGGTACCATTTGATTATCCTTACGATAAGTCCGTATCTAAGGGTTTATCCCGAATTGGGGGTTGAAAGCTCCCAGATTAAGGAAGAACATGAGCTGGAAGAACACACGGCTTTCCAACTCCACAAAGCGGTTGTACGACACGGCTTTCGGAAAATAAGACTTCATCGTACCCTTAATGAAGAACAGGTAGT
>OGKL01000147.1_pt1 | contig 23928 bp, 23 predicted proteins | sample 1572471 | NCBI WGS metagenome assembly OGKL01 (sample SAMEA2582156, study PRJEB24529) | metagenome | biome: Human gut stool | place: China | collected 2011
GCGCCGATGGTACTGCAATGCAATGCGGGAGAGTAGGTGGCTGCCTTCTTTACTTGAGGTCTTCAGAGTCAAACGACTTTGGAGACCTTTTTTTGTTTAGGAGCAGGGGGTGCACTTGTCCCAAGTGCACCAACCAAGCGGTGCACCAACCAAGCAATAAGTGGCATCTATCGAAGTTTTGTTGGTGCAGCAGGGACTGCTGCACCCCCTGATCCTGGTAGATAACTTCAAATCCTGACAGATGAAATTTTTATCTGTCAGCCATTAACCTTCTGTAACGTAGTACATTACGCGCAGACTGACAGATATGGTAGATAAAAACACATGTTTTTATGTTACAGCAATAGTTTTTTTCGTCTATTGATAATCGGCAATAAAATTGATATAAAAACGATGTAAAAGCAAATGGTTTATCAATTTATTTTGTACATTTGCATACCACTCGAATAATCATTTAAAACTTAATAATTATGTTGAACAAGAAAATCGAAGAGGCTCTCAATGCCCAAATCAACGCCGAGCTTTGGTCGGCTTATCTCTATCTTTCAATGGCTGCTTATGCTCACGCTAACGGCAATCCGGGAATGGGCAATTGGTTTGAGGTACAGTTTCAGGAGGAGCAGGATCATGCCAAGATCATGTTCAATTACATCATACAGCGTGGCGGACGTGTTGAGCTGAAGCCTATCGACGCTGTGCCTACAACTTGGGAGTCGCCGCTCGCCGTGTTCGAGGCTACACTTGCCCACGAGCAGAAGGTGACATCACTCATCAACAATCTCTTCGCTCTCACCACAAGCGAGAACGACTACGCTACGCAGAGTATGCTCAAGTGGTTCATCGACGAGCAGGTGGAGGAAGAGGAGAACGCACAGAATATCATCGATAACCTCAAGATGATCCAGGGCAACGGCTATGGTCTGTATATGCTCGACAAGGAGTTGAGCGCACGCAAATACACTCAGGCTTCACCTCTTGCAACAAAGGCTTAATCTTCTTGGGAGGGTATGGCAGGGATGCTATACCCTCCTATTGTGTAATCCTAGTGGATAAAAAAGCCCACTAACCAAGCAGTAGTACCAATAGTTTTTTTGGTGCAGTTGAGACAACTGCACCCCCTTGCGAGTACCAACCAAGCAGTGCACCAACCAAGCAATAAAATTTATTTATTTTCTAATTTTACTTTTCTTTTTTTAGAAGGTCATATAATTGTAGTGCCCAACAGAAGTTCTCTATAGGTCTCACCCGATAACGTCCTGGGGGGAATATTGTAGATGTTAAAGCAATATGACTGAATAATAGTCACACTGCATGATTTTTGATAAAAGATTAACAAACAAGATTATGTAACATGATCATCGATGATAAAACAATAATTCAAGCTATTCGGGGAAGAACAGAAGTTGGTTTCAAACTCCTGATGCAGAAGTATAAGCAGCATATATATTGGCACATCCGCCGTTTGGTTGTTTCGCACGATGACGCTCAGGATGCCACCCAAGAAGCCTTCATAAGAATATTTCGTTCCTTCAACCAGTTGAAGGATGAAATTGGCAGAAATAGAAGCCAATCACATCGCATATGAATTGGCTTTCTCAGATGCTGTCAGTGGAAAATTTGTTGCCACCTATTGTAATTATAAGAAGGACATTTGGGCTTTAGGTCCTCGCCTACGTCCTAATCGCAGAGGTGGAGCATTTGAGCAAGATAACGAAGAACGCATCAAACAACGCTTTGTTAGGAGTGAGAAAATTTTAAATATCCGCCAGAAATATTATAAGGAATACTCCAAGTTTCTCACACAAACTCAAATTGAGAAGGTGTACGAGCAAGAGAGAATGCTCATGAAGCGACATGCGAAACGAGGAAAAAAGATGGCAACCCCTAAATAATACAACTTATGAAACACAAGTTTTTTCTGTTCTTCTATATGCTGAGTATTCTTGGTTGGGGCGAAAGTTCTGCACAAGCAATAGAATTTTCTAAGGAGACTTTTATTAATGATGTGATGAGCCTGCCTTATCGCAAAGCTACCATCCCTGGTTATGGCGACAAGGCTTCGCTTGTCATATATTTGCATGGAGGCTCAAGTAAGGGTGACGATAATGAGGCACAGATGCAAGAGCCAGGTATCAGCGCCATCGCTTCTTGGTTGTCAGCCAACAACTATAAGGCCATTATGCTTGTGCCACAGTGTCCTACCGACAAGGCATGGCTTGGTTCGACCCAAGATGTGTTGGTTGCTCTGCTTAAAACTTATATAGACAGAGGTGTGGCTGATGCTGACAAGGTTTATATCTTTGGTGGTTCTATGGGAGGAACCGGTACATGGGGTATGCTATCCAATCATTCTGATTTGTTTGCTGCAGCCATGCCTGTTGCAGGCAATCCTACAGGCTTGGATGCCGAGGCTATTTCACAAGTGCCGATTTACACGGTAATGGGCACTATGGACAGAATTATGAAAATCTCAAATGTAGAAATGTTCTTGAATGAAATGGACAACTATAAGGCTGAATACAAGTTTGATATTGAAGATGGTTGGACTCATGAGGATGTATGCAAAAATAGCTATACCAGTGAACGTCTTTCATGGGTGTTTGAGCACACCAAAAGACAATTAACGGGGGTAATGCCTTTATCCTACGATGACTGTAATTTAGTAAATATAGTTTGGTATTCTATCAATGGACAAAGGTTGACATCTGAGCCAACTCAAAAAGGTTTTTATATCAGGAGTTATCGGTATAGAAGTGGTAAGGCCATAACTGGAAAGTTTTATTTGGACAGACCATTCTAATTGAGTTAAAAAGAGACTAAGGTTGTGTCAAAAGTCGCAATTAGTACACCCCTTGTGGTTAGTATGGGAGATACCCTCAAATCATGGAAGATGCAGCGAGCATCTTCCATCCCTTATCCCTTTGATACGCAACGCACTACGCTAAAAATGGAAGATATGGTAGATAATTTCGCAAACTTGATTTTTCTACAGAATATCCGTATGTTGAAATAAATATATATCTTTGCATTATATAAACATATACCTATGGATAAACAATCAAGATACAACGAATTGATCTCTCAGATAAAGGTCTTCGCCAATGACGCAGACACCCCCATCAGTGTATTGTCAAATTGCGCTGCAGTAATGAAAATGATATTTCCAGAGGAATACTTCTGGGTTGGTTTCTATATTGTAGACGGCGATGAACTGTACCTCGGTCCGTTTCAGGGTACACCGGCATGTACACGTATCAAGTTCGGACGCGGTGTCTGTGGCACGGCATGGAAGGAGCAGCGCACACTTGTTGTTGAGGATGTTGAGAAGTTCCCAGGACATATAGCCTGCTCGTCGCTCTCACGATCTGAGATTGTCGTTTTGTTAAAGCATAATGGGGTCGTGGTTGGTGAAATAGACATCGACAGCACCGAATTGGCTACATTCGACGACGTGGACAGACAGTTTCTTGAGCATGCGGCAGAGATGATTGCGCCTTATATGGCGAAGCTCGCCATACCTTTATGAATCTGTGCGTGGGCATGGCAAGAATGCCATACCCTCCTATAATGCTGCATAAGTATGGAGAAAAAGTTCTGTTTTATATAGATCTTAGGGTTTAAAAGCAGAAAAATGTAAGTTCGTAGTTAAAAAGTTGCGGAAACGTTTGGTGGTTTCAAAACTAATACGTACCTTTGCAACCGCTTACAAAGCAATACGGGTAAGTCTTGCACGGCCAGCTCCCTTCGAACCCTCCAGGACGGGAACGTAGCAAAGGTAGTTGGTTGTAGCGGCGCGATGTAAGTAGCTTGCCCACCCGCCTCTTTAGCTCAGTTGGCCAGAGCACGTGATTTGTAATCTCGGGGTCGTTGGTTCGAATCCGACAAGAGGCTCAAAATGATGACGAGACAAGACTTTAAGTTTTGTCTCGTTTTTTTGTATTTGCATGTTTGAGGTGCATGCTGCGCCTTGAATGCTGCAAGGTTGTATAAACTTAGAGCGGCGGAGCTTTACCTCAGTCGCCATGATTAAAATTAAGAAGATTATGGAAAAGATAGACGTTACGACACTCCACGATAATGTGTTCACAACTATTGGTAAGGAGTGGATGCTTGTTGCTGCAGGCAACGAGGAGAAGTTCAACATGATGACAGCATCTTGGGGTTGCCTCGGCTGGTTGTGGAACCGTCCGGTGGCTATTGTGTACATCCGTCCGGAGCGTTATACACACGAGTTCATAGAGGCTAACGACACAATGAACCTTGTTTTCCTCGGCAACTCGGAAGAGGCACGCAAGGCGTATGCCTTCTGCGGCGCTAAGTCGGGCAGAGACTTCGACAAGGCGAAGGAGGCTCATCTCACACCGGTTGCTACCGAGAACGGCTGCGTAACATTCGATGAAGCACGCCTCACACTCACCTGCCGCAAGCTGTACAAGACGCAGATTCGTCCGGAAGAGATGCTCGACAAGTCGATAGAGCAGTGGTACGGCGAGAAGGGCGGCTTGCACGACGTGTATGTAGTGGAGATTCTCGACGCTTACAAAAAGTAATGCTCTAATAAGCAAAACCATTCTATATACATAATATTATATAGTACAGGTCAATTAACATTCAAACAGAACTTTGATGACAGAGAAAATAGACAAGTATAAGGTTCAAGCGGCTTTGGTGCGTTCGTTCTTCGACGCCTTCTCGCATGGCGTTATAGAGAGTCAGGTGGAAGACCCGAAGGAGAAGACGACACCGCAGTCGGTGAAGAAGCTGATGCTGGAGCACTACGAGCACATTGCGCCCGCTTTCTTCGACACCATGTTCTTCCCGTTGGCAGCCATGAACTACAAGTACGAGGACATTGCAGCACTGGCTCGCGAAGCGCAGCAGCGTGGCGACGACATGATGGCGCTTGTACGCACGGCGTGTGGCAACGAGGCGTACTACAACGCTATGGTGGAGGAATACAAGCGCAACTTCTCGATGCTGCTTGCAGGCAGATACCTCTCCAACGCCGACCATCTTGAGGGCTATGTGCGTAAAGCGGAGGAGGAGACGGAAGCGTCGGTAGACTCCGACCGCGCCATCGAGCTGACTGTGCGTGTCGTGATGTTCGCATACGTTCGCGGTCTGAGTCAGACGGGGGAGGATGCACGTTCTGATCGGTCGGTGCACTTGAGACAAGTGCAGCCCAACCAGGCTACGCTCTTCCGTCTGATGCTCGACGCGATGAACATTCTGCTGCTCGACGAAGCTGTCGACTTTGCTGACGCAGAGGCAGCAGACCTTGCTTCGCTGTTCTTGAAGGTCTGCCAGACGCAGCATAACTTCACGGTTATGACCGACGAGATGGATCGTACATATTCTGAATTAATGAAGGAATAATAACAAATACTATGACACAGATTCCAGTATTGCTGCTCACAGGTTATCTGGGCAGCGGCAAGACAACATTGTTAAATCGTATCCTTTCCAACGAGAAAGGCATTAAGTTCGCCGTTATCGTGAACGATATCGGCGAGGTGAACATTGACGCCGACCTCATCCAGCAGGGTGGAGTGGTGAACAAGCAGGACGACAGTCTGGTGGCTCTGCAGAACGGCTGCATCTGCTGCACGCTGAAGATGGACCTTATAGACCAGTTGCGCGACATCATCAACATGAAGCGCTTCGACTATATCGTCATCGAGGCGAGCGGCATCTGCGAACCCGCACCGATTGCGCAGACTATCAGTTCGATGGTGACACTCGGTCCGCAGTATATCACCAACGGCATACCGCGTCTTGACAGCATCGTGACCGTGGTGGACGCGCTGCGCATGAGAGACGAGTTCAACAACGGCAACGCTCTGACACGCGACGGACTTGAAGACGAAGACCTCGAAAACCTCGTAATACAGCAGATAGAGTTCTGCAACACTATACTTCTGAACAAGGCTGCAGAGGTGAGCGCTGATGATCTGCGCAAACTCACCGAGATAATCCGCGCCATTCAGCCTAAAGCAGAAATCATACCATGCAACTACGGCGACGTAGACTTGGAGCGTCTGCTCAACACCGGTCGTTTCAACTTCAACGAGGTGGCTACATCGGCTGCATGGATCAACGAGATTGAGAATCATCACGGCGATGAGGAGGATGACGATGAGGAGGAGGAACACGAGCACCTTCATCACGACCACGATCACGATGATGAAGAACACGAACATCATCATCACGACCATGAAGATGAAGAGCATGAACACCATCATCACGACCATGACTGCCATGGCGGTTGCGGACATCATCATCACCACGACCATGAAGGCGGCGAAGTGGAGGAGTACGGTATTGGCACGTTCGTATATTATCGCAGAAAGCCGTTCGACATGAACTTCTTCGACAACTTCGTGGCACGTCTGTTCCCGAAGAACGTCATTCGCTGCAAGGGATTGTGCTGGTTCAAGGAAGAGCCCGACATGTGCTATCTTTTTGAGCAGGCAGGCAAGCAGATGGAGCTGAAAAACGCCGGACAGTGGTACGCCACAATGCCGAAGGACGAACTGAAGCAGATGCTCGAACGTGAAGAAGGACTGCGCAGAGACTGGGACGAGAAGTATGGCGACCGTATGCAGAAGCTTGTGTTCATCGGTCAGAAACTCGACAAAAAGGCAATAAAAGAACAGCTCGACATGTGTCTTACGGATGTAGAACTGTAAAAGGACTTACGGAATTATAACATAAAGCAAGAGGGTATGGCGGAATAGCCATACCCTCTTTATTTTTTAGTCTGCGTGGGTATGACACGGATGCCATACCCTTCTATATTAGAGATGCTTCATGATGTCGAGCAGGTGATCCCAAACCATCTGAACAGTCGGGATGTGCAGACGCTCGTCAGGAGTATGCACGTCGCGCAGCGTAGGACCGAACGAAACCATGTCGAGGTTCGGGTAGCGCTCCGAGAACAGACCGCACTCCAAGCCAGCGTGGATGCCCTTAACGATAGGATCCTTGCCGAAGAGCTTCTTGTACGACTCGACAGCCACCTTCGTGAGCTTGCTGTCAGGGTTCATCTTCCAAGCCGGATAGCCGTCGCTCATCTTCACCTCAGCGCCAGCCAGTTCGAAGGCTGCCTTAACGGTGTTAGTCTCATTCTCGAGGTTGCTCATCACGTTAGAGCGCTGCGAAGCCACTATGTTGATCTCGTTCTCTGCGGTCTGAACGCTTGCCACGTTGTTAGAAGTCTCGACCATGTATGCCAGAGCCTCGTCCTGGCACATAGCGAACACGCCGTTGTCGACAGCCTGCATGCAGAGGATGAAGCGGCGGCTTGCGTCCTTCGGCAGTACGCTCTCAGCGTCGGTGCTACCGAGGTTGAACTCCATAACCGGCTCGGTTACGTGGAACTCCTCCTCGATGTTAGCTGTGAACACGTTCCAGTCGGCACGTACAGTCTCCTTCTCACTTGCCGGAACAGCGAATACGATGCTACCGTCGCGAGGAATAGCGTTGTGCAGCTTGCCCGAGTTGAACTTAGCGAGGCGAAGATCCATCTTCTCCTGCTCCTTGTAGAGGAAACGAGCGAGAATCTTGATGGCGTTGGCGCGCTTCTTGTTGATATCGTCGCCAGAGTGTCCGCCCTTCAAGCCCTTTACCGAAGCTGTGAGGAAGAACATACCCTCGGGAGCAGCCTCACGCTCGAATGTGAAGCGAGCCGAAGTAGTCTTTCCGCCGGCGCAAGAGATGAAGATCTGTCCTTCGTCCTCAGAGTCGAGGTTGATGAGCATATCGCCCTTCATGAAACCAGCCTTCATGCCCATAGCACCAGTGAGACTTGTCTCCTCGTCGCGTGTGAACACACACTCCAGCGGTCCGTGCTCGATGTCGTCGCTGTCGAGGATAGCCAGTTCGATAGCGCATCCGATGCCGTCGTCAGCACCGAGAGTTGTGCCCTTGGCGTTGAGCCATTCGCCGTCGACATAAGTCAGAATAGCGTCGGTGTGGAAGTTGAAGTCTACGTCTACGAGTTTGTCGCAGACCATGTCCATGTGGCTCTGCAGGATGAGTGTAGGAGCGTTCTCGTGACCCTTTGTAGCCGGCTTGCGGATTACTACGTTGCCCGTCTCGTCGGTCTCGGTCTCTAAGCCGTGGCTCTTGCCGAACTCCTGAAGATACTCAATCATGCGCTCCTCATGCTTTGAAGGGCGCGGAATCTCATTGATTTTAGCAAACTGCTCGAACACGCGAGCAGGTTTCAATTCGCAATTGCTCATTTTCCTTAATTTTTTTATGTTGATGTTATAATAATCTGAATTTTCGGTAAATTATTTTGCCATACCGCCGATTTGCCGTACCTTTGTACCGATATGGAGCGGTGCAGCCTATCTGTTGCAAAGATAATGTAAAAGGTAGACACCACAAAATAAAAAAGATATAATATGATTAAATTAATGCTTATAAGCCTCGCTGTAGTGGCAGTAGCCTTCGCTTTGTTGTCGATAAAGGTGCTGCTGAAACGCAATGGCAAGTTCTCTTCACAGCACGTACACGACAATCCGGGCTTGCGCAAGCAGGGCATCCACTGCGTGATGGACCAGGACCGCGAAGCCCGTGAGCGCAACGGTGCCTACTAAAGTAGCCTACAAGTAAGAACGGCGTCAGTATTTTCGTATGAGATATAGCGGTACGGATATCTCCGCCCATACTATATATAATGTATACAGGCAGACGCACAGAACGATAAAAAATTAAAAAACAGAATAAAGATGAACAAGAAAAACATTTTCGGCGCACTTGCACTCGCAACTGTTGCCGCTTTCGCAATGACCTCTTGCGACAAGTCGAAGTGTCAGGTTGACGAGAAGAAGGTAGAGAGCAAGCAGGCTGTGCCTTCAGACGCAAAGATTGCGTATGTAGAGGTAGACAGCATCATGTCGCAGTACAAGTTCTGCAAGGACTACTCGCTCATTCTCCAGAAGAAGGGTCAGAACATCCAGAACACACTCGCACAGAAGCAGCACGCTCTTGAGCAGGCTTACGGCAATTTCCAGCAGAAGGTTCAGCAGAACGCCTACACACGCGAGCAGGCAGAGCAGATCCAGATGTCGCTGCAGAAGCAGAACAGCGACCTTCAGGTGCTCAACCAGCGTCTGAGCGGCGAGTTTCAGGCAGAGACAGAGAAGTATAACAACGCTCTGCGCGACTCTATCCAGCACTTCCTCGCTGTATATAACAAGGACAAGAAGTATGGCTTGATTCTGAGCAAGGCAGGCGACAACATCCTCTACGCCGACAAGGCTTACGACATCACCAACGAGGTGATTGCTGGCTTGAACAAGGCTTACAAGCCGGCGGCTCCTGCAAAGGAGGAGAAGGCTGCTAAGAAGAAGTAAGTATTTCTGCAAAGAAAAAGTAAGGCTTCTTTACAGACAAAACGCATATAACCGAAGACAATGCTGCCAATAGCATAGTCTTCGGTTTTTTTGTGCTCGCACACTTTGTTGCTTATTTTGCAAATTCACGCTGCGAATGAAGATTTTTAAACAAAATGCCAATTTAAACACAAAAATATCTATCAAATGTTTCTTTGTATTAAAATATTTATTACTTTTGCAATCGTATTGTATGCCTTTAGTGTAAAATTGATACAATTAATAATTGGAGAGTAGTAATAGATAACTAAATAGATTCATTAACTTTTAAACTTTATAGTTATGAGAAAGACGTTACTTAACACAATGGGGCTCGTTCTTGCGTTGTTTGGCGCAACGAATGTTTATGCCCAGAGCACAGTAGAACTGCCTTACTCTATCACCTTCGATTCTACCAACGACGTTTGGACCGTGCTTGACGCCAGCCCGACACCTGGCACCTCATGGGAGTTCAATAACGATTGGGGCAACGACGGTTTCTGCATCGGCAACGCGTGGACAGCCACACCGAGCTACTGCATCAGGACCGACTCGGGCGAACCTAACGACTACTACGTTTCTCCGTCATTCAGCCTGAAGGCAGGCAAGACATACACCGTGAAGACAAGCTCGGGCACAATGTACAGCACACCGGCAACACTCTCTGTAGAGTATACGACGACTCCTACCGACGCCGCTTCGTTCACAAAGCTGAGCGACATCGATATGCCGTCTTCTGGCGTGCAGTACGACAATTCGTACGACCTCACCGTTCCTGAGGACGGACTCTACAGTTTTGCGTTCCACGCTACAAACACTTCTACCGGCGACAAGAGCAACTGGGCATATCTCTACGCTCTCGGCTTCAGCGTCGAGGAGAAGGCAGGCGGCGAAACTCCTGACCCAGGTCCTGATCCTGATCCCGACAAACCAGATCCACCAGTAGAAGACCAGGAGGGCACATTGCCTTACGATATGACATTCGACTCGGCAGAGAAGTTCGCTACATGGACCACGATGGACAACAGCGAGACACCGGGCGTGACATGGGCTTACACCGCTTCCGACTTCGCCGGCAAACCGGCTGCACACATGGGCGTAGACGCTAAGTCTGAAACATGCGACTGGCTCGTTTCGCCGAAGTTCGAGCTGAAGGAAGGCAAGTCGTACACGATTACTGTAGACGCTGCTTCGGGTCCGAACAACGAGCTGAACCTCATCCTCGACTACTTCGTAGGCAGCAAGTCGGCTGACAACCAGAAGACTATCGAATGGATCGGCTCTAAGCTCCCCGCAACCGTAGGCGAGAGCGGCGAGGTGAAGAACCAGTGGACACTCGACGCCAACAAGGACGGCGTATACCTCTTCGCGTTCCGCGCACTCAACTGGGGCGCCAACAACGCTACCGACGCTATCAGCATCTACTCTGTGAAGATAGAGGAGAAGGCAGACGGCGAGCCCGATGCTCCGGTAGCACTTCCGTACGAGGTTTCGTTCGAGCAGGAAGAGAACGTAGCTGCATGGACAGCAATGGACCGCAGCGGTAATACCGGTTCTACATGGAGCTGGAACTCTTGGGGCTATCAGGAGTACGATACCGACTGGAATCCGGTAGGCGACCAGCATCCTTGTGTAAGCTTCAGCAGCGACTGGAACACCGACGCCAACGACTATTGGGTATCTCCGGTGTTCGCTCTCGAGGCAGGAAAGACATACGTAGCGAAAGCTCATACAGCCAACAACCGCAGCTGTCTTGAGTCTGGCACAACATCGTTCACGATGAAGCTCGGCACAAACAAGAAGGTGCAGGCTTCGTTCGACCAGACTCTCGGCTCTATCGAGCTCAACACAGTATACGACCGCGACCCGAGCACATTCGAGTTCAGCGTACAGGAGTCGGGCAACTACTATGTAGCGTTCCACATCAGCGACACAGAGGGTGCAAACGCTTACGGCTACATCTTCGACTTCAGTCTGGCTGAGAAGGAAGGCGCAGCAGAAGAGCCGGTGGCTACAGCTCCGGTTGCCAACCTCACAGCTACCGAGGTTATGACACGCTCGGCTGTAGAACTTGCTTGGACCAACCCGACTAAGGACGTCGACGGAAAGGATCTGCCGGCTGACGCAGCGCTCACCGTGAAGGTTTACGAGGGCGAGGAGCTTCTCGCTACACTGGACGCTCAGGCTCCGGGCAGCGAAGGCACATACACTAAGGAATACACAGCCGACACATTCGCCGGCGAACACAACTACAAGGTGGTTGTAGTTTACAAGGAGAAGGAGTCGGAGGCAGCTACAGCAACGCTCACAGTGGTGGTTGACGCTATCAACGGCGTGGTTGTTCCGGCTGACGCAAAGGTTTCGGTTCACACTCTCGGTGGAGCAGTGGTTGGCAACAACCTCTCAACACTCGGCAAGGGCACATACATCGTGACCATGAAGAGAGCCGACGGCACTATGAAGACCGTGAAGGTTACTAAGTAACTGAATTCTCATAATTAATTAATTGGGCCGCTCTGCATACCAATATGGGATGTGGAGCGGTTTTTTATTGCTCTTGGGCGAAAAAGAATATACGGTGGGTAGCAAATAGTACGTAATAATTAATATTTCTTAGCAAAAAGGTTTGGTATATGTGAAAAATACTGTATATTTGCAAATGTTATACCACTTAAAAACAGTAACCTAAAAAATTATAACTATGGAAGAAAAACTTCAGTTCGTGCCTTCTTTGAAGGACGCATTCGCCATCGGCGTTAAAAATCTTGTGCCGATTGTTCTCTCAGTGTTGCTTTGGCTCGTAACCGTATGGATTCCGTACGTTAATGTGGGCACTACGATAGCCTTGGCTACGCTTCCCGTGAAGCTCAGCAAGGGCGAGATGATTAGTCCGATGTTCATTTTCGACTCCGAGTACCGTCATTGTATGGGTGAGTATTTCATTCTGCAGGCGCTCATCAGCTCCGCCGTGTCGGTAGCCTGTCTGTTCCTGTTAATACCGGCTGTTGTACTCTCGTTCAGTTGGCTGCTCGCTGTATATCTGCTTGTGGGCAAGAAGATGAATTGGGCGCTGTGCCTCTCCGAGAGCAACCGTCTGATGATGGGCTATAAGTTTAAGGCGTTCTGCTTGAAGTTTGCCGTAAGCCTCGCTCTGCTTGTTGTTTCCTACGTTCTCTTCAGCATGTTCAACGCCATCGCAGGTTCGTTGGGCGTACTTGTTGTGCTTGTATGCGTTCTTGCCGGCGTTTGCGTAATGCTTTCTGTCGATGCAGTTATCTATCGCGAGTTGGTGCTCAGTGAGGATAAGGTTGAGGAAGCTAAGCCAGAAGAAGCTCTTTAACGAGTGAATTGCAATGCAATAGGCATCGGTTCGCGTTCGGAATCTGATTGGGTTGCGTTCGGAATCTAATCGGATCGCGTTCGGTGTCCGATTGGATTGCGTTCGGTGTCCGATCGGATTGCGTTCGGAATCTGATCGGATCGCGTTCGGTGTCCGATCGGTTCGCGTTCGGTGTCCGATTGGGTTGCGTTCGGTGTCCGATGATTTTTCGATAGCAAAACATTCGTAAAACCACTGCCAATAGGCAGGAGTTCTCTGAAAGAGTAAAGATTAAAGCATAAGAAAAGGCTGACTCTTGCTGCGATTTTGCAGCTTAAGAGTCAGCCTTTTTTAGTAGCGGAGGTCTCCGGCCTCCGCCGCAAGCAATAGTGTTGCTAAGTGTTTACTATCCAGCTTGGTGCTGCGGAGGCCAGAGACCTCCGCTACGTAGTGAATTAGAAGTCGACGACCGTGATGCCTGCTCCGCCGAACTGCACGTGCTCATCCTTGCATTGCGTCACGTTAGGCACCGACTGCAGATACTGTCTGATGAGCTGTCTGAGTATGCCGTTGCCCTTGCCGTGAAGGATGCGCACGCGCGACATACCCACGAGTATGGCGTCGTCGATGAAGTGCTGCACGGCATTCAGCGCCTCGTCGCCACGCATTCCGCGCACGTCGAGGTCCTGGTGGAAGTTGAGCTTGTGCTGGTCGATGGTCTGACGCGTCTCGCGGCTTATGCCGAACGTTGGCGGCAGTGTCGACTCCGGCGTCTTCGTGGTGTGCTCAAGGCGCGATGTCTTCACCTTCGTGCGCACGTCGCCGAACACCACCGTTGCCTCCTTGCCCTCTACCGACTCCACGCGACCCACCGTCGTGAGTCCGCGCATGCGCACCGTGTCGCCTGCCTTAAAGGGGTGTTGAGGTGTTGAGGTGTTGAGGTGTTGAGATGTTGAGGTGTTGAGGAGTTGGGATGTTGAGGTGGCTGGGTTCGCCGCGTTCTCCTTCTTCTCCTTCTTGCGCTTCTCGCGTCGCTCCTTGCGCTCCATAATCTGGCGCATTTTCTTCTCGATGAGGTCGTCAGCCGACTTCGTGTCTATCTCGTTCACGTCCTCCTTAAACGCTTTCAGCTCTTCGCGCAGACGCTTCGTCTCCTCCTTTTCAGCCTGACACTCGCGTATCTCGCGGATAGTGTTCTCGATGTTGCGGTTGCTCTCCTTCAGCAGTTCCTGCGCCTGCTCCTTCGCCTGTCGCAGAATCTCCTTGCGCTTGCGGTCGAGCTCGCGAATCTCCTCCTCGTATTTTGCGATAGTCTTCTCCAGGTCCTTCTCGCGCTGATGCACGTTCTGTCGCTTGTTCTCCCAGTAGCGCTTGTCGCGCACGATGTCCTGCAAGTATTTGTCGCTCTGTATGTAGTCGGAGCCCACGATGTCGCTCGCCTCGCGTATCACCTCGTCGGGTATGCCCGTCTTGCGTGCAATCTCGATGGCGAACGACGAGCCCGGCTGACCGATGGCGAGCTGGAAGAGCGGTCGCATCTCGTGGCGGTCGTAGAGCATGGCGCCGTTGGCTATACCGTCGTGCGAGTCGGCGTAGTGCTTCAGGTTCTGGTAGTGGGTGGTTATCACGCCCCATGCGTGCTTCTTCACAAACTGGTTGAGCACAGCCTCTGCCATAGCGCCGCCAATCTGCGGTTCGGTGCCCGTGCCGAACTCGTCGATGAGCAGCAACGTGCGTTCGCCCGCCTGTCGCATCATGTTCTTCATGTTCAGCAAGTGAGACGAGTAGGTCGAGAGGTCGTTCTCTATGCTCTGCTCGTCGCCGATGTCGATCATTATGTCGCTGAAGACGCCCACCTTAGAGCGCTCGCTCACGGGGATGGACAGTCCGCACTGCAGCATGTACTGCAGCAGACCCACCGTCTTCAGGCACACCGACTTGCCGCCGGCGTTCGGACCCGATATGATGAGGATGTGGCGGTCGCGCGTCAGCATGATGTCGAGCGGCACGATAGGCTTCTCCTGCTTCTTCAGCGCGAGCCACAAGAGCGGATGTTTCGCCGTAATCCAGTCGACCACGGGCTTCGCGCTCACCTCCGGCTCGATGCCGCCCGTGAGCTGCGCGAACTCGGCGCGTGCACGGATGAAGTCTACCTCGGCAAGCATGCGGTAGGCGTTCACGATGTCGTCCACGTGCGGACGCACCAGTTTCGTGAACTCTGTGAGTATCACTATTATCTCGCGGCGCTCGTCTGCCTCCAACTCGCGTATGCGGTTGTTCGCCTCTACCACCTCCGTCGGCTCCACGAACACCGTCTTGCCCGTCGACGACTCGTCGTGAACGATGCCCTTTATGCGACGCTTCATGGCAGGAGCGATAGGCACAACGAGACGGCCGTCGCGCAGCGTCGGCGTAACGTCCTTGTCGACGAGGCCCTCACTCTGTGCGGCGTGCAATATGCTATATAATGTACGCGACACGCTGCCCTCAGCCTTGCGCAGCTGCGAGCGTATCTCGGCGAGACGCGGCGACGCCGTGTCCTTAATTTTGCCGTACTTGTCGAGAATCTGGTCGATGCGGCGAATGAGGTCGGGGAAGGTGAGCACGCCCTCCGTAAGGTCGTGCAGAGTAGGGTAGTCGAAGTTGCCGTCGTCGTCGCTGCGGTTGAGGAAGCGCACTATGCCAGCCACCGTGTCGAGCGAACGGCGCAGGTCGAATATCTCGTTCTCCTCAAGGTGCGTGCCCTCGATGCGTATGCGCTTTATCGACTCGCGCATGTCGAAGAAGAACTGCAGCGGAAAGTCGTCGGTCTCCTCCTGCATTCGGCGGAACTCGCGCGTCTGCTTCAACGCCGTGTTGATGCGCTCCGCGTTGTCCGAGAAGCCCATAGCGTCCACCTTGTCCTTGCCCAACTGGCTCAGACAGTAGCCCTTCAGCAGCGAGCGTATCTCGCTGAACTGTATCTTGTTTTCAAAGTTGCTTGGATAAATCATAGGTGCAAAGTTACTGCAAACCGAAGACAATACAAAATATGCTTGCATATTTTTATTGTTGAGGTGCAGCGTAACTTATTAAGAGTTACTGCAAACCGAAGACAATACAAAGCAAGCCCGCTTGTTTTTGTGGTGTCCGCAGCTTATACTTGTATTTCTTGCGGATTCAGAAGCAGTAAAATGTGTCGAAACCAATGTTTTTTCGCTAATAGACGAAAAAAGTAAGCCGAAAATTTGGAGGTATGAACTAAAAAGCGTAACTTTGCACCCGCTAATAAAGCAAAGTGGAATAGTAATTCACTGCGATTGCAAGACTACATCAATTGCGTTTCCCCTATTGGAGAGATGGCAGAGTGGTCGAATGCACCGGTCTTGAAAACCGGCGTACTGAGAGGTACCGGGGGTTCGAATCCCTCTCTCTCCGCAATGTAGTGACGCTTTCAAGTGATTTACTTTTTTCACTGCGAGCACCGCAATCTCAAACACCCTATGGAGAGATGGCAGAGTGGTCGAATGCACCGGTCTTGAAAACCGGCGTACTGAGAGGTACCGGGGGTTCGAATCCCTCTCTCTCCGCCAAAATCAGCGTAACGAGTTGTAAAACAACAAGTTGCGCTGATTTTTCGTTTAAGGGTGCGCCAAATCTGCGCCATAATTTTTCAGGTAATTGAACAAACGTCTTTAATCCACCGATATGATGGCTCTAAAAGATGTTAAAAAAATGTGCTCAAAATTTTGTAACGGCAATAGTTCTAACATTGTGGGCTACACACCTCCCACTTTACATAAAGGTGTACGTTGGTTTGTAGATTTTACATCATTAGACCCAGCACGAGGTTTAATGCGTCGTAAGAGATACTATATCAAAGATAGTCTTAGCGTCTCTGAAAAGAAACGCAGAGCAAGCGAAATCATGGATGTTCTTACAAAGCAGCTTGCTCAGGGATGGAATCCTTGGGTAACAGATGATGAGAGTCGTGGTTTTGTGTATTTTGACAACTGCCTTGAACGTTATCTTGACTATGTAGACCGCATGGACAGAAAGAAAACGCGTCAAAGCTATCGTTCCAGAGTGAATATACTTCGTGAGTTTATTACATCGCAAGTTAATCCCATCAAGTATGCCTATCAATTTGATATTGGCTTCTGTAATGACTTCATAGATTGGATTTATCTTGATCGTGAGAGTTCTCCACGAACAAGAAACAATTACAGAGGATGGCTTTACGGCTTGGCGGAGTTCTTGATTGCTCGTAAGCACATCAACACTAATCCTGTGGAACATATCAAGGTGATGCCTGAACAGGAGAAATACCGCAAGGACTTGACACCAGAGATGCTGAAGCAGATGTCAAACTATCTGTGCAGAAATGATAAGTCGTTCTTTCTTGCCTGTCTGATGCAGTATTATACGCTCATACGCCCAGGCGAATTGAGTCACTTGAAGATTGGCGACATTTCTCTGAAGAAACAAACGGTGTTTGTATCGCATGAATTCAGCAAGAACCACAAGGATGCAGAAGTTGGCTTGAATAAAATCGTCATCAAACTTATGCTTGACTTGGAGGTGTTCAAGCAGCCGGATAGCTATTACCTGTTCGGCTCAGACTTCAAACCAAGCAAAGAGCGTATTGGTTCAGACCAATTCAACAAGCGTTGGAAAGTTATGCGTAAAGCTCTAAAATGGAATGACTGTTACCAGTTCTACAGTTTGAAGGACTCTGGCATCCGTGACTTGGCAAATGCGCAAGGAGTGGTAGTTGCACGTGACCAAGCTCGACATAGCGACATCACTACTACCAACAAGTATATCCAAAAGCATGGAGTACAACAGGTAACACTTGGCTTTGAAGGAAATCTTACTTACGATGATGAGGTGGAGTAAACTCACCTTGTTTATAATACAAATGGTAATCATCTATCACCTTACAGGTCGTAGGCGATTACCATTTGCGTATTAAATAGCCTTTTTCTTTTGTAGCGTTGTATCTCTCGGAGTCTTATTCTCACAAATGCAATGAGTGTCAACACTTTATACAAAGATACAACTTGTATACACAACGCATCTACGCTACATTTTATCTTTTATAAGCTTCCCACTCCACTGCGAAGTGTTACTGGGATGGTTGGCAAACAGACATCACAGCCCGATGGCAACAAGTTGCTATTAGGCTGCCATGACTGTTTGCCAAGGACCAAATACAAAGAAAGCAGCAATTCTAAACACAATCTATCAAGGCTTACGCTTAGAAGACTTGTGTTTAGAATTGCCACTCACTTTGTTTGGACATTTGGTCTTGCCACTCACAACACTTCACAGTTCCCCACCCTTTAATAAAACTTCTTCAAGTTCCACGAAATAAAAGAGGTTCTTAAAGACTTACCCACCCTGTAAAACAGACGGCAGCTATTCTGCTTGATGAACAATGCACCATTCTTGTCTGCAAACAGTCAAGAGAGGAGCATTGTTCCGCAGAACGTGTGACGAATTGAATTGTCAATCGGCAGAGCATCAAGCGAAGATCGATATGAACCGACCTTCATATTGCTGCTTTTTGATTGACAACACAATTCTAATGTCACACTGTAGCTGCTGACTGTTTTACGCCCACCCTTGGCATTGGAGATTGTTGGATAACCAACATTCCTATGTATGGGATATAAAGTAAGGGAAATGACTATTTTAGATTGATTTCTCCTTAACCTTGTTAGCGGTTCTCGACATGGATGGATATTCCATCTTTATATCATATTGGTGCAATATCCTATATATGTTACTTTTTCCACGGTAGCCAGTCCTCTCCATGATTTCCTTTACACTATAGCCGGCTTTATACATGTTGATAACCAGCTTGTATCGTTTCAATTTTCTATCCTCGAAGCTGTAGGAATACAATTCAGCCTCCAAGTCATCATGCGAAGCCCTATCTCTTTTGCTGAAAACCTTGCATATCAAGTCTAATGTATCCGCCGTTCTTCTCTCAGGAAACAACTTGTCATGCGTGTCCAGTTCATCTGAGAGGGAAATAATACGAATGTCCATCTTAGAACAATACTTGATGAAGAACATCATATCGTGGAAATTGTGAAACACATTGTCGAATGACGCAAACACCGCACTGTCTCCATTTGAAAGACTGTCAATGAACTTACACCACTCAATGCGTTTCTTGTCTTTGGTCTCCTCAATGTGAATATTGACACATCCATGACCTTTCATCAAATTGATGATTTCTGTTGTATGCTCAAAGTATTGAGCCTTATTTATATAACCGATATAGTTCATATTATCCGTATTGCTAAGTAATATTGTCTGCAAAGATAATCATAAACCACTGGATTTAGGTATAAATACCATACATATATGCTATATTACTGTGTTTTAAGACGTATTCTCTGTTTATTGGTTCTATTTTTACCAAGAATAGAACCAATGCTTAAAATATTGAGCAGAAAATTATTCTTTTCAGACTTTATTCCCTACCTTTGTCATTAAAAACAAATAAAACATCAACACCACATGAAGAAAGACCATATTCAGTCTCCAATCCGCAGAGAAAACAGCCATATCATACATCATCTACAGCCGTTTGGTAATATCATATTACCCTTATTTTCGGTATTACTCATATTACTTGTATTTTCCTGTTGTTCATCATGCTCTGGTGGAGGGAAATACGACTTTCGAACACGCCAAGATGCCATAAACAAGTATCACCAATACCTCTGGAAAGTCCGCTCTATTAGCCATTCCAACACCAAAGACTTTGGTGGGACCTTATGTGAATGGCATGAGATAAGTGACACTGTCTATAAGTTCCTTGCCAAAGACTCAGTTTTCATCAAGCACCATAATGAGGCAAACGACTTTTTTCTTATCAATGACTCCATAAGAACAGAAATGCTTCACCTTACCGAAACATGGAAATACGGTTATGGGGATGTTCTCACAATAAAAGACATGACTTGTTCCTACAAAGAGGACAAAGAACTTCTCGACGCTGTTCACGAAGCAGAACCTTTCTTTAATGCTTTGGACAGTACAAGCATTAGTGTTTGTGATAAAAATTCAATCTTGAAACGTTACCGTTACTTCTTGGGTGAGACCAAGAGGTCTGGAATAAACAACAAGAATGAGCTGCTAAAATTCATGAGCCAAGAAGATTTCTTGTTCCGTTCTTTTCTTGCACACCTATATGAAATGGACAACGAACCTCTGTCCGACATCACAAAAGACACGGAGATCATCTGCCGAAATATATTCCTGGCAGCAAAGGACGGGAAAATATCATCAAAAGATGTAGTCGTTTACATGTCTATGCGCACTGTGAGACGATTGTTGCAGAACTCTGCTGAGTGTGTGGAAAACATTAACCGCCTTGAAATGAAAAACAAGGCACAAGGCAACGCCTATCTTTGGATGATAATACAGCCTTTCATCAGTATTGACCAGTTTTCTCTTGCTACAATGACAGAGCAGGAACGAAAGAAGTTCAACTATGTCATCTCTCAACTTCCCAAATCAAGAAAGTTTGCTGAGACGTTTGACATCAACTTAAAGGCATTGAACTATCTGTTGCCACAGCAACTACTAAAAATATACATCTCATCATTTTAACTCCTACTAAGTATGATAACAAAAGAAGTGAACAAGTTTATGGCTTTGGCACCGCTCATGTTGCCAAGGCTCATTGACAGTAAGAAATGTGCGGAACCTGACATAACCGAAGACTCCGCAATACTTTATTTTTCTCTTGAAGAAAAGTTTCCCATTGGGTGTGTCATGGATATGCTTGACGATGATATGGACTTACTTTTACTGTATCATGGTACAAGTAAAACAGCTTCCAACATACATCATTGTTGTTTCTTTGCCAGTCCTAAATTGGGTCAAAGTATGTACAAGGTAAATATGGTGTCACAGCCTAACGGCTTTATTGATGGAATCTCCGTAACCATATACGATTCTATTGATGTTTGGGAGGACGAGCTTGAAAGTGATCTTCTATCGCACGAGGCATCTTTTGACTTTATTGAAGCCATGACAGCCGCTAAACTCCTTTCTGTATTCTGCAAAATAAACTATGATGGCTGAACTACTATATAAGATAGCCGACATCATCAATGCCAACAGCAAGGTATATCGTGCTGTTGTTCCTGAAGCAAGGCATGACTATATGATGCACGAGAACGGAAAACTTGTGAAATCATCATGTCTTGTTCTTCGCATCATGTTATCTGGCAAAGTAAAGTACCATATATCCAGAACGGTCTGGAACATATATGAGTATGACATAGCCAAAATCATAAATAAAATATGCAGAAGAGACGGTGCTTTTGCAGAACGCATTGCAAAATGTGAACCTACAATACACGATGTTGAACTGATTATTCGCAGAGCATCGTTTAAGTCTCTGAAGCTTAAAATTTCAAATTCTCCATTCTATCTGTATGTTGGTGATGACGTATAGATATTTCCAAGTAATACGGTATTACTCATATTATTCAAATAAAAATGACGTACTTAAAGATTGCAATATTCTTAGCATTTTCTCTGTTTTTGTTCTTGTTTCCAGCAAGGCTATACACTAACAGAAAATTCAGAAGAGCATGGCTCGGTATGGCTTACTCTGAAAACTTCAGGTTGTTCACGGCACGAATGCTGTGTCTTGCACTTATCTTGTTTCATCTGGTGTATTACGCTTTGTTCCCCTTGGAGAAAGGCATCATGCTTTCATCAATCTATGTATTCTTCTCGCTTGCTTCTAAGAAGAACATGATACTGCTTCAGACAATAAGAAAGTCACGCATGATTGTTATGGTTCTTGCCTTCACTACCATTGTACTTTCGTTTATTCCACATCTGCTTTCGGTGGCAGTAACCTTAGCGTTTATTCTTGAAGCTGCTTGTTGTTTCCCTTCCAAAGTAAAACATCGTAAAAGTAAAACTCAAAAAGCTCATGTGAAACCTACCGATATTGAATAAATAGAAATGTTGTCTCATTCTTAAAAATTGCAGTTATGGAAAAGAATACCCATTCGCTTAATTGGCTTGCTCTTGGTGCTGATTTGATAGACTGTCTGAGATCAAAAGGCAATCATCGTCTTACACGATACGATGCCTTCGTCTGGATGATGGAACATATACAAAAAGGTGTTGCCGTTAGAGATGCTGATGGTGTTGTCGTAAACTCGGCACCTTATTCCGCTTCTTACAAACGCCTTGCGGAAGATTGGAATTGGGAGCGTCATACCGTTCAATCATTTATCGAAGAACTTACGGCTTTGTCGGTCATCACTTCTAAACGACAGGGAAATGTTTATGTCTTTTTCATCGGCAAGAAGTCTTACAAACAGCTTGTCTTATGACTTCACATTCCCTATCATTTCAACTCAGAACGATAGCAATGCAACAATCAAATGCGTTCTTAAAAATCTCTGCGAGCTTGCTTGCTGCAATTCAAAAACGACTTGCGCCATCGACTCTTTAAGCAACGATTTTTCAAATCGGTAAGCCTAATTACCGGTTTTGAGAAAACCGTATTAGGCTGCCACTCCAAGGGGAGTTCCTTCGGGGAGCAAGCTCTGGCAGGGTAATGGTACTTGAAACTTAAAAACAAAGAATATGGCAGGAAAAAAACAGGTCATGGATATGCGCTCTACGACCAGTGGCGTAAGTTCGCAGGAGAGTGACGAACAACAACGAAACTGGACAAAACAGCATTGGGAGAAGAAAGCCAAAGATAGTCTTTCCAACTATGACCCGACACGTGCGAAGCTCAACTTTGAAGTCGTAAAGGGTGGTATCATTCAACCGATAGACACCTCAAAGACAATAGCGGAAAAGATGGCGGAGAACTTGGCTGCAAGGGGTATCAAAGACCCAAACGCACGTCCCAACGCTGTGATGAAAAGACGGACTGTTGCCCAGTTTATCTTTGGAGGCAATCGTGAACGCATGCACGAACTTGCTTTTGGCAACCAAACAGTGGACTTGACAAAGGGTGCTGATAACTCTTCAATAGTCCGCTGCAAAGACATAGAAGAATGGGCAAAGGATGTATACTCATTCATGGCAAAGCGATTTGGCGAGGACAACATCATCAGCTTCTATGTCCACCTTGACGAGAAAAATCCACATTGTCATTGTACGTTGGTACCAGTAGACCCCGTGAAGAATCGCATTTCATGGAAAAGTGTATTTGGTGATGGCAGAGAAGCAGAGTCTGCTAATATGACCAAGCTTCATAGTGAATTGCAGGAGGTTGTAAGTGAGAAATGGGGATTGGAACGTGGTAGCAATATGGAGGAAACAAGGGCAAGGCATCGTTCCACAGAGGAATACAAACGTGAACTTGTGTCAGAAGTATGTAATCTCCAGTCTACGAGGGAAGACTTGTTGAAGCAAATTCACCGCGCAGAAATCAAACTGAAAGGTATCTCTACCATGATAGCCAACCTGCAAGCCCGGAAAGATGATATACAAACGCAGATTGACCAAATAGCCCAGCAGCTTGGTCAATCCGGTGCTGACAATGACGAATTGGCTAACAAGATCGCTCTGTTACGCAAGGAGATGGATGGTATAGACGAGAAGTTGGCAGTAAGATACAAGATGCTTGACGATGCCAATGATACTATCAACGAAGCGAAAGCCAGACTTGCGGAAATGAGGAAAGAACATCGTGAAATGCTTAAAAGTCTTGGTGAGGACAATGATTTGAAAGCTACGGCAATTCAGAAAAACATTCTTTGGACTTACAACAAGATGCTGACAAATTCCATAGAGCCACTTATTCCTTCTTTATCAGATCGCCAACAAGAAATCCTTGACGACTCGGGATATAATGACCTTACAACAAACACTGACAACATAATCAACTGTGCTATGCTCCTGGTTCTCGGCTATATCCGTGAGGCAACTACTTATGCCCAATCTTGTGGCGGAGGCAGCTCACCTGGTACTGGTTGGGGACGTGACAAGGATGAAGATGATGAACATTGGTGGCGGCGCTGCATTGCTCAATCGGCTGCAATGATGCGTCCTGCGATATATAAGCGAAAGCGAGGACGGTAAATATTAGTAATACGAGTAATATGAGTAATAAATGGTAATTATTACCAGTTAAAATTAAGAAGTGATTCACTGAATGAACATATTAACGTGGACTCCATCCGAATCCGCCTTTCCAGATAAAGCCTTTGTCTTGCGCCCAACCAACGTAGGACAATG
>OGKL01000148.1_pt1 | contig 23927 bp, 10 predicted proteins | sample 1572471 | NCBI WGS metagenome assembly OGKL01 (sample SAMEA2582156, study PRJEB24529) | metagenome | biome: Human gut stool | place: China | collected 2011
TTATTCAAACATCTGAATACGCTTATTCAATCATCTCCTTCTGCTTATTCAAACAACTGAAATCGCCAGCAGAACTATCTCCTTCCCCCGGAAGAACCGGATGCTTTGTAGAACTTACCTTTCTGGCGGGTGATGAAGATGCTGCCTTGGGCTGAGGTCTTATCTACTTGTTGGCCATTGAGATTATAGATCATCTCTTTCTCATCCTTCTTATGAAGGGTAGGAGCGGCGATGAAAGTTGTACCGGGAGCAATGGAGAAACGGATGGAATGCTTGCCCAATGCCAGATTATCCTGGTTGCTCTGATTTACCATCTTTTCCAGATGATATGGTTTTCCGTATCTACCTTTTCCTTATCTTCATTCTCTTCGTCTTTTTTTGATTGCAAGCCCGATAGGGCATCAATCTGCCGGCAGAGAATTTGAGGTTCGAAGGCATCCGTACCACCCATTACGTTGCGGATATTATAGCCGGTAGTATCTGTGAGGATACAGTCGTCGGAACCTGGAGCAGGTGAGCAGGCGGCAAGCGAACGGGTTCCCAATGGAATAGGGGAGAATAGGTATTGCCGAGTTCGTATTTGGTTGTGTCGTTTTCTAGTGTCCAGTATTTGAGGGTATAATATTGCTCAACAGCATTTCCTTTATCATCAATGCTCTTGAAGAGGGTATAGTTGGTAGGGATGGTAAAGGAGCGGACGTTGAGCATATCGTCCGGTTTGATGCTGATGGCATTCTTGAAGTTGCCGGTTGATATCTTATTCTTTCTATTCATATCTTTCTGTTATTTTACCATGATTTTTCTGTTTCCGAAGATGTAGATGCCGTCAGGGAAACCACTGTAGGTGGCGGTGCCAGGACGGACATCCAAGATGCGATAAAGCTGACCGGTGGTTGAGAATACCTGCAACTGGGTGGAGTAGGTGCTCTCTATGCGTACACGATGAGCTCCGATAGGGCGGATGAAGAGTGATTCGCCGGCTGGTGTATCATCGTTACCATTCACGTCAGATTCTATCTTCTCGATACCCGTGGTTTCGGCAATGCGAATCACGGATGGAGCATCAGTAGAACGGGTTCTGGCATTTGTCATCAATGTTGTCATATAGGTGCGGAATGGCATTACGGTTTGGAGGGTAGACGCATCATCAAATGCAGTACCCACGGCGTTCATACCATAGATGGTTCCGTTGGCTACCTTGGTGGCAGCAAAGCTACCTACATGATAATAACCGTTGTGCTGGGTTGTCATAGCCTGGGTGATAGGAATCACGATCGCCTTATCTGCCGGCTCGGTTTCGTTCTCATTACCGAAGGCATGGAAGGTAACGGTTTGCGAAGACTCGTTTGTATTCAAGATGTTGTTATAGAACTTACTTGAAAGGTCGAACTCGTAATAATGGTAACCAGGGAAACGGACCAGATATGGGATTCCCTTGGTCAGCAACTGATAGTTCTTATACTCCTGCTGGTTGCTGTAGTATGGATTAGCATCCTTGTTATAGAAATGTTCTCCGTAGGTTGTTACAAAGAAGTTATTATTAAAGGTGTAATCCTTACTTTCTGCTCCCTCAGCCTGGAAGAGTCCTGCTGTTGTACCCGGACGCTGGAAGGTGGCTGTATTGTTTGTCGTGTTCACCTCTGTCAAACCGCGTAGCCAGTATTCATGATGCAGGTATTTATCACCATAGAAATGGGTGATTTCACCATTGAGCGATGCCATTACCTTTTGTGCGGTGAATGGCAGGCAGATACCTTCCCAGGCTCCGGTAGCATCCTCAGCATAGTACATCGGCTTGCGTACATACCAGGCATGGTTAGTTACCGTGAATTGGATAGGGGCACAGAAGTCGTTGTTCTCACACTTGTCTCCCTCGCTGTTCTTATCCTCAGGGGTGCGTTCTACGAGGTGGAGGAGAGAGGTGGTATAGCCATCATCGGCATTATTCTTGAAAATATGATGTCCGTAGATGGTAGTCTCACTCGTGTTCTCCTTGTAGCCGAGTGCATTGTCTGCGATGTCGTAAGCCTCTGTATTGTTGTCGATGTCGTTGCCATTGGCAGCAGTATATACCAGGAGGTTCTGGCTTACTCCCTGCTGGATGCTTAGGTCGCTGAATATCTTGGCATTGTCATCTACCGGTGGGTAGAAGATGCCGTTCTGGTTGATGTCTGCCGCCTGTTTGAATCCCATGGCAGCCCCCTTGTCGTTCCGGCAGGTGAAGTCGATAGCCGTTGTTGTCGTCTGGTGTACGTAGGTACTCATGAGGCTGTTGGCATTGTTGCTGGCATTATAGTGGAATGCATCGAGCTTCGTGTCGCCATAGTAGCCGGCAGTACGATATATGCGGTTTCTCATATAGCTGTTCTGATGGGAAGCTATCTGGGAAGGACAGAGGTCTGGAACCTTCTGCAATGACTGTCCCCAGAAGATGAAGTCGTTCATCGGCTGACTTCCGTCTGCCTGGTTTCCGTCGAACAGTGGAACGTAGCTGACTGCGGATGCTGTACCCTGCGATGCCTTTCGAGCCGCATCGATAGCGTGACTCTGGTCGTGGCGGGTTTCGTTGCTGCCGTAGTTAGGCTGGTCACTGTCTGTACCTTTTCTCAGATAGGTGATACCCGTGTTGTTGCCGGTGATGGCATCGGTACGGTGGGCATACTGGTAGTCGCCGTTGGCATAGTAATCGTAGACGTACTTCAATGCCTCCTTGTCTTGGGCATTCTTCATGTTGTTGTAGCGGGCACGCAGATAGTATTCGTTGAGGTCGTAGCCAACCTTGCCGTATCTGAAGTCGTCTGCTGTATAATGAGTATCACTTATGCCGTCCATGTGATAGACGATAGGCTGTATGCCCTTGTTATATTCGAAGCAGCAGTGGTAGGCACCCCCATTCGTACAGCTATCGGCAGCGATATTGCCGCTTTCCATTCCGAGGTTATAGATGTTGCCCTGGTTCTCTTTGAGGAATGATTTGCCTTGCGCCAGACCCTTGATGACATGTCCGTTGCCATGAAGAGTGCCGGCAAATACAGCCTTGCTTCCATCGAAGTCGCTGGTCACGGTGATGTCGTTCTGCAGGATGAATTGGGCATTCTTTCCATATAGTTCCGCCTTGCTTCCCGTACCGGTTCCGATGGTATCCACGAAGTTGATGAATGCCTTCAGGTCGCTGGCATCAGAGATATAAATGCGAGGTTCGGCAAACGTCTTGTCTTTCTGGGTACGCTGGATAGCCTCTGAAAGATGTAGGTTCACACCCTTCTGATGAGGATTCATGCGGTGGTAGTTGTGTACGGTAAACTGGCTGTCGTCTGCCATATCCACCGTAAAGATCTTATTCAGACCATTCATGGTGATACCCAGCTGTACGCCATATCCGTTCATGAAGTAGTAGGCTGGAATATCCAGATAGTCATTGGTCTTGTCATATACGCAGTCCTTGAAGAGTCCTTGTGCTTCGCTGCTTCCCTGCTTGTAGGTGTCGTAGCCTGTAGCCTTTTTGTTGATGTCCCATTCGGTAGCGTCTTCAAATACCCAGTTTCCCTTTTCGTTTTGCTTGCGCTTTCCTATGCGCCAGTAGTATCCGTTGGCAGAGAACGATTCGTCTGCCTCAATGGAAATCTGGTTTTTCCTGAGTCTGACCATCTCTCCCGGCAAGGCGCAGTTGTCAACAGTTATCTTACCGTTGATGTTAGGACCCTGCACATATTCTATAGTGAGATAGATGGTGTAAGTGTAGATTCGTTCTACCTCACAGTAGTAGTTGGATGATCCTGCTTTTACGTCTGTGATGTTGACAGGAGCATAGGTAGTGGAATCCTTTTTAAAGATTCTCTTAGGGTCTATCTTGGTGTATTCTCCAGCAATGCCGTTCTTGATATAATAAACAGTGCCGGCAGATAGCTTGGTTCCTGTTGTTACCTGTTTGTAATCATTGCCTTCTTGGATGAAGAAGTCGGATGAGGCCACCTTACTGATGATAGGCTTGTTGTTGGTCTCATCTGTATATTCTTCGTATGCACGTCCCTTCAGTACAACGGTGGCAAGACATTTTTCAGAGAGATGCTTCTTGAAATAGTCGGTTGTCGTATTGTTGACAGAGTCTGTCAGCTGGAATGAAATTTTGGCATCGCCATCTGTCAGCGCAGAAGGGAGCTGACGTTTCTGATAGTTCTCTTCTTTGAATACTCCGTTCATCGGCAATACAGCAGCGAATCCTTTGCCATCATATTCCTCTGAAGAAGAGGCACCGATGCAGAGCTGGTATTTGCCGGATACGTCCTGATTGTCCATATCCACATTGCCTTTTGTTCCGGCTTTCAGATAGTTGCGCTCTTCCAGGTCGCAGCTGTATTTAGTCTTATCTTCAGGATGTCCGCTGCGCATCTTCCAGCTCTGAATGGTTACAGGCTGGTTTGGCTTCAGTCCTGAGAGCACGGTGAGACCGTCCTTGTTGTCACTGAAGAAGGTCATCTTGTCCTTGTAGGTATAGCCAGTGATGTGGGCATTGTAATAGTAGTTGAAACCTGTTACATACCAATAGTGAACATCAATCTTGTCATCCGGATTTGCTTTTCCTGCTTCATCCATACCATAGAATCCGGTAGGAAAGCAGTCGTCAACAACGAAGCGGTTCTGCTTGGCATCGTATGGGAAGACGAAGTTTCCGGTGGTTTCCAGGAAGTCTACCTTGTGTCCGCTTTCTCCCTCTGTCGTTGCCCGTTTATGCACATTGTCGGCATATACATAGCCGCCACCTTCGTCTTCACGAACGTCGATGAGGTTCATCTCCACTACGCCGTAGATAGGACCGTAGAAAATACTGTCGATGACATTCTTTTGGCTGTCATCGTATAACTCCTGTACGTTCTGAATCTTGAGGGCATAGCCTGAGGCGATACCTATCATGTTCTTTGCCGTACCGTCATTGCGCTTCTGGAAGTTCTGGTCGTGTTTGTCGATGTAATTCTGTTTTACCTCCATATATGACTTGCCCTTGAAGTCGCCATCAGCAGGTACCATACCGGTATTGTTGCGCCATGGTTCTTTATCGGCATCGTTGAAGGGAACATTCGAAGTTACTGCTCCCACGTAGTGGATGTTGTTGGCAAGACCCATATAGTTGCGTGCACGCTTTGTAGATTTGTCCTGCAACTTGTTGTCGGTCAAGGTTATATTCTTGGCAAACATCTGGATTTCTCCCACTCGTGCTATTGAATATGGAGTCTTGTTGGTTTGGTTGGTGGCATAGTCGCGTGCTCCAAGTACGTTGAAGCAGTTATCCTCCAGTCGCAGGATGTCCATACGCTGGAAGGTATTGATGATCTTCGGATTGTTGATATTGGTTCCTGCAAAGCCGTAACCCGTCAGGTCGGCACTGCGGAAGCCGGCTGCATACGACTGGTGTCCGTCTCCGAAGATGCCACCTTCACTGTCGTAGGCATATATATTCGTGTCGGTCTCCGACTGATGTTCCGGCTTCTTATATCCGTCTCCATAGAAATAGTTGTCCTGGAGAGAGATGTAACGGTAGTTGCCGTCTTTGTCCATGTAATAGTAGCCGAAGAGGTCGGTACCTGTTGGTAATACGACCGACTGCATTTTCTGATGGGAGATGATGATATGGTCACGGTCAGAGTCGGTTGCAGAATTGTCGGCAACCAGGATGGTGGTGTTACCGCCGAATCCTGTTGTGGTACCATTAGGCAGATCAGACAGTTTTTCCTGTCTTTCCGTGAAAGCCTTGTCTATATTGTATTGACGGGTAAATTTCAGAACGGTAGAGTCGTTTGCCATGACAGAAGTACCCTGTGCCACGGAGTAACCGCCACCATAGATAGCTTCTCCAATCTTGATATTGATGTCGTTCCATGTAATAAGTGGTGAAGCCGGGGCTGTAATAATAGTGGTGAAGTCTTTCTCCTTCACGAAGTCCGTAACTCCCTGCTTGCCGATGATGGAAGCATAAACAGCCTGCGAAACCTTGTCACCACTGATGAGTCTGATGCTCTGCTTGATGGTTTCTGAGGCAAGGTTTGGCAGTATCTTTCCGTCCTTATTCTTATTCTCATGGTCAATATACAGGTTGTTCTTGTCGGTACGGTCCAGCAGATAGATGCCGGAATGCCCGTCTTTTACCTGATAGTAGGTAGGGTAGCCCACCTTTACCTGGGTAGAACCATATACATAGCCAGAATAGGAACCGCCTGTTACCGAACGGAAGACGTGACCATTGAGGATATCCACATCGGTAAGTCCGATGACATTACCCTGCTGACCGCCACCATAGATGAAGTTGGCTGATACACCTGTAGCTCCGTTTACACCGCAAGGAAGGAACTTACCACCTTCTGTCTTAGGTTCAGAACATTTCATATCCTTACCCATGATGATGTGGGTATTGCCGTAAACATAACTCTCCATACCATATCCGGCACCATAGATGTTGAGGCTGGCGTATTCCTGATTGGTAGCCAGAGAATCGTTCGAATTTTCCAGTTTCTTCTTATCCTTACCGGCAAGCATGTCGCTCCGGAGATCGATGGTAACGTCGCCTCTCACGGTTCCCGTCTTGTAACAGCCGCCGAATACGTTTCCTCCCACATAGGCATCGTTCTTCTCCTCTGGCTGGAACTTGTTCTTGATGGTGAGTTGGATGAAAGGATCGGTAGAGTAGGCACGTCCCAGTAGATAGCCACCCTCATGGTTCACCAGTCCTTTATAGTTGTAGTTGGCATTGTTGCAGCCACCCACAATCTTGTCGGTGATGGTGAGTCCCTCCGGGAAGATATAATTGATTACATTGCCCCTTGCATTTGGATAGATGTTCATGTTGCCACGGTTTCCTCCGCAGCAAAAAGTTTTGATGGTACAGTCTTCCAGTCCTTCACCCGTCTGGGTTCCGTTCCATCGCAGTTCTCCCTGGATATCTGTTTCCACTGGCTGGAAATACAGGTCGATGAGGTGAGGATATACGGTTGGTCGGTCTTCCAGCTTGGTAGGGAGATAGAGGGTACCGATATTCTTGTTCGAAGGATTGAACCAGTCGATAGTATCGGCAAGGTTCAGTTCCTGTGTATAGTCCTCCACGTTTCCATTGAGTTTCTGGAACTTGTTCATGAAGTCATTGTCCTCTGATTTGGCGAAGAGTTCATCTCCGTTGCAACCCATGAAGACACGTCCGATGTTCACATGACTTCCTATGTTGATATTGATGTTTCCCACCTTTTCTACAGCCTTGTTATCCTTGTCCTTCACCTTCAGTACGGTGGCAGAGTTTCCTCCTCCATAAACGTCACCGGCGATATTCACCTTTTCAGATGTAGAGTTACCCTTGATTTCGATGCTCACCTTGTTGGTGAGTGGTCGCCATGAATTGATGTTCACAATCTTAGCCGCATCGCTTGCCTCCTTGTAGGAAGGCATGGATTTTCTCATCGGTACGGTATATACCAGAGGAACGGTCTCTGAGTTTGGATCCTCCGGGTTCATAGGGTAATACTCGTTCACCGTCACCTTCTGGTTCTGGTTCTTGTCGAGTGCATACAGGTAGTTACCGTTTCCGGCTCCATATACATTCTGATAGATGTGTCCACCCAGAATCTTGATGTTGCTTCCTTCACCGCCATTGTCTCTGAATCCGTTTTCCTCTGCAGTTATGTTCACATAGCCCGAAACGTCGTTGCCGCCATAAACATTGCCATGGATATGGATGTCGGAATTGTTGAACTTGGAGGTGCCTGATGGACCACCCGTTGTACTGCCCGTTGTACTGTTGTCTGATCCGATGATGACATGGGTAGCTTCCTTTACGTCTCCCATGAAACCGCCACCGAAGATGTCACGGCAGTCGATAGCCTTGATGGTGACATTTGTTTCCTTGACAGAACTGTAGAAACCGCCACCAAACACACGGCGGCAGAATACGCCACCGGCTCCCGATATATTGGTACTGCCTTCTACGGTACCCGAATAGCCACCGCCCACGATGTCCATGTACGAGAAGTCGCTGTAGAAGTGTTCATGTTCCTTGCCTGGTTTCAGCTCAATGTCCTGGTGGTTGTTGGCATCTCTGCCCTGCATGTCGATGGTGATGTTGGTATTGCCCTTGACATAGGTCTTTTCACCAAAGCCGCCACCGAAGATACTGAAGTGAGGAGATCCCACCTTATTATATATCTCTTTCCATTCGTTTGTCTGGTAGAATTTCATGTTCTTCTTGTCCTGTCCCGGCTTCACCTCGGTGTTGTCATTCAGGAGACCCTTGACAATCAAGATGTTGGTATTGTTGCCCACTTCGCAGGCTTCGTTGCCACCGGCATAGATGTTGTGGTTTACCTTGAACTTCAGTGCCTCGTGGTCGTATTGTGGTGAGTAGGTGATACCGTCAATGATGCTGGCTGGTCGCCATGAACGGGTTTCCGGATTCCAGTAAGAGGAGAGCAGAGCCTGTCCACCATTGATCATGATATTGGTATTGCCGGTTACGTCTGCCGAAGTCACGGTCAGGGTGTCGGTTCCGTTCACGGTCAGGGTGTCGCAGTTACCCCAACCGCCGCCATAGATACCATGGCCTATCTGTCCGTCGGAGATGCTCATGAAGGTATTGCCATATACCGTACCGTTTTCGCATCCGCCGTAGATTCTCTCCAGGAATGCTGGCATGATATCCTTGTTCTTGTCATTGTCTGGATGCTTCATGGCATTGTCGCTCCATGGCTTGATATACTCTTTCGTTTTTTCGTCGAAGTATGGATAGGTGATGTTTGGACGGTCGATGACCAGACTGGTATTGCCGTAGATGCCACCCAGCTTCTTATAGTCGTTGCATTCAGACTTTAGGCGTCCTCTACCTCCTGCAAAAACCTGAGAGAAAACAACGCCGCCACGGATGTTGACGAGCGAAGTGTATCTGGCTGGTACCTGGTGGTGTTCAAAGTTAAAGACATCCGGTGCTTCCTTTGCTTTCTCATTTCCCACGTTGGCAACATCGCCACCGCCATATACGCTGCCCAATATCATGGTACGGGCTATCAAGCCGAGGTTGTACCTATATTTGATGTTTCTGCCATAGACGTAAACTTCCGTTTTAGGGACGCGTGCCATATTCGGGAAGTCAATCCATGTATTCTGGTTCTTGTCATAGATTGATTCGATACCGGCACCACCGCCATATACATTCTGTGCTACATAGCCTGATTTGATGAATACTCTCGACAGGGTACCTACCTTTCCGAAGTCATAGCTTTCTCCCTGGTTTGCTGTGGTGATGTTACCGATAGGCATGGCACCAACACCGGCACCAAAGATGTTCTCGCAGAAAGGCTGACAGTCGGTTTCTACATAGGTTTCACCGGTAACATAACCTGAGAAGCCACCGCCGTGGATAGCCTGGAAGGTGAAGCCTGGCAAACCGAGGGTCCAGGCCCAGCGGCTGGCATGATAGCGCTTGAAGGTCATCGGGTCGAAGTCGGCATCACCCGGATTGCTGCCCGTCACACTACCGAAATAGAGCTTCTTGTCATCCTTTGAAACCTTCAGGAAGTCATTGTATATCTGCTTCTCGAAGTCACTGTATGTCTTGAGGTCTGCATTCTGGTTGAGATAGCGGTATTTGATGCCGTTGACGGTGATGACGCCATCGTCATCCATCTTGTTACCAGGCTGCACACATACTTCGGTCTTTACCACCTTGGTGTTGGCACCGAAGCCGGCTCCGAATATGGAGAATTCCGGGTCGTTTGTGTTCTTGCTGCTGATATACCAGCATAAGCCGGCAAGCGAGGTTTCATCGAACACGCTGATCTGGTTGCCATCCTTGGTGATGACGTCGGCAAGAGGAGAGTGGTTGATAATTACCTCACTCAGACCGTTGCTGTCAGAAGTACCGTTGCCAATGGTAGAGTTTCCGTCCTGTCCGAATCCCACATAGCAGGCACGGTTTCCACCGCCATAGATATTATGGTCTCGCTTAAAGGAACCGGAGTTCATCGTTCCCTTGGTAAATGCATAGAACTGTTGGGTATTCTCATCACTGATGATGCGATTGATGGCAGCCTTTGCCTTTTCGTTGGTAATCTCATTGGCAGTCTTGGCTTTCAGGATGGCAGCGGTTATCTCCTTGAACTCATCAATGTTCTCGCAGATCTTTTCGTTATTTTGAACTGCCAGCCAGGTGGTGATGTTGCCGTTGATGTCTGCCTTGCGGTTCCATATCCAGGTTCCACCGTCTATCTGTACCTTGGTGTTACCCAGGATGTTGGCGTAGGTTCCCTCCTTGTTTTTATCCACTTTTCCCAGTACTGTGTTACGGGTAATTTCCTCCTCTTCCTCTTCGGTTTCATTGCCGGTGAGGTCTATCTTGATATTTCCGTATCCACCGCCGTAAATGTTGTGGCCCAGTTTGCCGCCCTCGATATGTACCAGGGTACTTCCATTTACGGTACCGAAGGCACATCCGCCATAGATATTACTCCAGATGAATGGCACGATGTTACCCTGGCTGTCGGTGTCGGCAAGGGAGGTGGCATTCGTGTTCACCACGTGTACCAGAGTGTTGCCGTTGATTCTTCCCACCTTATAATATTCAGGAGCTTCAGCTTTCTTGAGACCCTTTCCTCCGCCAAAGACTTCTCCGAAGATGTCGCCACCGGTGATATTGACGAAGGTGGTATAGTCCTTTGCCTCATAGCTAAGGAACTTGCCTGTTGTCTGGTCGAGCTTTGATTCGCTCTTTGGCTTCGTGTTGTAATAGGCTTCCTTGTCTGCTCCTGTCAGGGTGATGTATGATTTGATGTTGGCGATGTCACCGCCACCATATACATTGCCATATATTTTGGCTTCACCCGATATCTCTACCTTGGTGGTTCCTAATACCTTTGCTACATCGGTAAAGTAGGTGTAAGTGCCGTTGTTATCCTTAGGTGCTACACCGGCACCGCCACCAAATACGTCACCGTAGATGTTGGCTCCCTGGATATATACCTCGGTGTTGCCGCCAATCTGACCCGTTTCGTTATTCTCTGTAGAGGATGGGTCACCGAAGCCACCGCCATATACACGGTGCAGGAAGGTCTTGCCATCAATGGTTACCTTTGTACTCTTGTTAACTTTTCCAGCATATCCACCGCCCAGAGCACTCAGGATGGTGAAGTTAGGAATACCCTTTGAGTTGTCGAAGACAGAAATATCTTCTATCTCAGTATTGTAGATTCCGTAGTCGCCATTCACGTTCACGGTAACGTCGGTGCTGTCCACGGTTGTATTGATACCATAGCCACCGCCGAATACTGCGAAGTGAGGATGGTCGCTGTCGTCGTATGCTTTCTTCCATTCTGCTGTTTTCAGGAGTCCGAATGGGGTCATACCTTTCAGGATGGTAAGGGTAGCCTTTCCTGTTACTTTGCAGGCTTGGTTACCGCCACCATAGATATTATGAGGGCAGACGAACTGACCGTCATTGAAGAACTCGCTCTTGTTGTCATTCCAGTAGATCCACTTTGTTCCGTTCCATTTCTTGTCCCATATCACATTGATGGAGAAGTTGTCCTGCTTCTTTCCGCTTTCTCCTTCTGTCTGTGCGCCCTGGTCTTGAGCCAGTTTTACAAAGGTATTACCCTTTACGTCGGCATAGGTATAGAGGAGATTGCCGTTGTCGTTCGTAATCAAGCCCTTTCCTCCGCCATAGATTTCTCCTGCGAAGTTGGCTGCATATATATTAATATGTGTATCTCCCTCTACCTGTGCTCTGTTTCCACCGCCATAGATGTCGCCATAGATGGATGGTGCCTGTGCAGAGGTACCGTAGAAGTTGAGGTTGGTGCCGCCAAGTACCTTTCCTACAAGTTCTGAATGCCAGGTATCGTCTGCGATGGTTGTATTGCTTTCCAATCGTTTCTTTCTTCCGTTACCGCCGGCAAACACATCCCCTCTGATGTCGGCATTGTCGCTGATGGCTATGTTGGTGCCTTGCTCTACTACAGCCATGTCACCACCGCCATAGATATTCTTAAAGAAGGTACCACCATTAATCTTAACTGTAGACGAGCCATAGAGGCGTGCCATGTTTTCGAGGGTGTTGATGTCTGAGGAGTTGAGCCGTTTGGCATCAGCCACACCATATCCACCACCGAATACAGGGCAATGGAAGATACCGCCATTGATGGTCAGTTCTACGTTGCCGTATATTTTGCCGAGTTCTGTATAATCAGCAGCATTACCACCCTTTGGGTCTAAAGAATAGAAATAATCAGTTCCACGTCCACCTGCAAAGATGCCGTTTTTGCAATAGAATTCTCCACCATTGATGGTAAGTGATGCTACGGTTTCTCCTGCTTTTCCGTATATGTTTCCACCATCCTTACTTGGTTTTCCATTTGTAGTCCAAAGGTCAGAACTCATATATCCGCTACCTCCGGCATAGATTCCGTCAATCTTTCTTGTTTCAGAACCGAAGATACCTCCTTCTATGATTATTTTGTTATGGGTCAGTCGTGGGTCTACCTCGGTATATGTATGTGTGTCAGCATTGTAGCAATTATACATGCAAAGATTAGCTTTGGCAGTATTATAGTTGCCGAAAGCCATGACAGATTTTGTACTGCTGTTTGTCCAGTAAGGGATACGTTCGTCCGTTGTATGATTTGTATCATCTCCAATTCCATTCATACCACCTGCTCCTGCACCATAGATACCGCTGAAGATTTCTTCTGATTTACAATTAGTTGGAATCAGGAAGGTACCACCCTTGATGGTAATGGAGCTATAGCCATAGAAAGGATTCTCTACCCATTCACGATCCTGAAAACCACGTCCTGTACTACCACCGTAAATCTCTGTAATCTCTACACGGCTATTGACATCCGTATTCTTATTGTTACTTTCTGATTGTGCCGGGTCTATCAAGATGTTGGCGCGTCCCATATAGGTGTTGTAAGGTGCATTGTAATGTACATTGTTATTTATTGTTTCTCGTCTTGCACCCAAAGAACCATTTACCACTCTGCCTATCTTTCCACTTTTGATGATGATGTCTACATCGCCAACCATAGCTCCCTCATGGTTGCCTGCAAGAACTATGGCAACGTCAAGGGTAGAATTGTTTTCATTGTGATTATTATTGAATTTACGATCAATATCTACATCAATAGTACACTTAATAGGCATGTTAGGGCTACCCATCACACCATTTCTGTTGTCCACAGTCTGTCGTCCACCAACACAAATTGAAGAGTAGTGTCCCGATTTGATCTTTATCTTGAAGCCTTCACGTCCATGTGGTAGAGCATCATCCATCTTCTTGAGGTTGCCTTCTGTTGATAATGGTGAAAAGCGATTATCATCCATGAAACCACCAAAAATCTGGAAAGATGTAGATACTGCTCCTTTGATAGTACCATCACCTGAGAACATATTTTTATAGTTTGTCATCTGTATGCCTTCGCCCATCTCCAGATTGTAGAATTGGCAGTACAGAATATCGTAATTTTCATTATTATTATTGCGATTGAAGGTGAGATATTGGAAACGGGTATCTCCATAAATCGGTAAACTATGGTTCCGATCATGACCACCATACATCTCAATTATACCCTTGTAGTTAACGCCATCCCAACTTCCAGTAATGGTTGTGTTTCTGAAGAAAGGAGATTCGGCTTTTTTGCTCTCCCAATCAGAACTTGTATTGAAAGTTACGGATGTGAAGCCGTCGTTACCATTGTTGGTTACGGATTGGTCACTCTTTCCCATCAGCACGATGATGTTGTCATCCCATGAGCCTTGTTTCTCCAATTTTGAATATGCGCCCTTCCATGTCTTTACGGCAGTCTGTGGAGTTAAACCATCATGGGTGTCGTCTCCTTGATTGTATGATATAGTGTTTCCATTAGCCATTGTTGCTGTAGCGCCAGCAGGGCATAGATATACCACGCTCTTTACATAAAATAGCCACTTGTCTAATAGTTCAACTCCGTCTTTTGTTGTTACTATTACATGACAGCTCAGCTTGTCGGTAGAGGCAAGAGATGTCTTGTCGAAAGTAGAGGCGGTACTTACTTCTACATCATTCTTCGCCCACGAATATGTGATATTAAGATTATCGTTGTTTTCCCAAATGTTATTGGTTATATCAATATAAAGAGTTTTTGAGTCCTCATGGGTCTTCATCACGGCATCCACTCTTCTTGCATCAATCTTTGCCACTCCTGATTGCGAGCTGCCATCTTCCAATATAGCATAAACATACTGGTCGTAGTCTTTGAGCGAGATGCTGAAATTATTATATGCGTTGTGCTCGTTTTGTAGAGTCCAATTCTTTTTGTCAGAAGAGGTATACCAGAAATATTTCTCGTTTTCTGCATTACCTTCAGTAGTCTCTGCTGTGATGATAGTATTATAGCCACGCTTGACAATCAGCTTTGTTGAACCGAAGTTAAAGCCTGTACCAGAAGTATAGCTCCAGTTGAGCTTATCTTCTTCAAGGCTCTTGGTAGTGATTAATTTGTTGGCTTTGTCCACAAAGTCGTTTGCAAAGGTTGTAAAGTCTTTCTGAGAGCCTAAGTTTTTACCTCCTGCAACGTTAAGGGCGTAATACCATGTTGAACGATAATTCGTAGTCGTCCCTTCGGTTTTGCACTCAGCAGTTATGCCACCTTTCTTGATGTCTGCTCTTGAATTATCAATATTGAATTCCTTGCCATAGATGTAGATATTAGTAGGCTCGATAGTAGAACCTTCTCCCTTCATGTCGTAGCTAAAGCGACCGAAACCTTGGGCAATGTATACCTTATCGTTAAAAACAGAAGTATTCTTCAGCATGTTAATCTTTGTATCAGCAGCGATGTTGAAGATTCTGTAAGTACCTTCGTTCTGAACGTTTCCCGCTATACCGCCAATCTTGGTTTCCCTGTTGAGCTCATAGGTTTCGTCGTTATCCGTAATTTCAGAGCCATGGATAATGATGTTGCTAAGTTCTGTATTTGGATATATCTCACCAGCTACTACGCCCACGTAATAATCGGGACCAATAGGTTTGAATCCTCGTTTCTTTTCTACCGTAGCATTCTCGATGATGAGGTTTGTTACGGTAGTAAGGTTAGTGCTGCTTTCACCTTGGAGTGTTGAGAAAAGTCCCCATACACTCTTGGCATTGTCATCGGCATCTTCCCATTGTATATGCATATTTTTGATGACATGACCATTGCCATCAAACTTTCCGAAAAACAAACGGTTGTTGACATTGCCGTAGTTGTAGTATTTACCGATTGGCATCCAGATACCGCCACTCAGGTCGATATCGGCAGTAAGCTTAAAGTATTTGCCAAGGAAAGCCTGCGGTGTGTTTCCGTTGTTCACATCACTTGCCAGTTTGGCGAGCTGTTCTGCCGTAGCAATCTCGTATGGATTGGTCTTGCTTCCATCACCCCCTGCATAGCTATCGGCACAGATATCTATGGAATAGTATTTGTTTGTTGTCTGAGCCCATAAGGTTTGTCCACACATGAGCCATAGGGTCAGAATGCCAAGAAGCATTCTGAATTTTTTGTTTTGTGTATTGTTATCTTGTTGCTTTTTCATGAGTCTTCATTTATAAGCGATTCTTTTTTTTGTTCTTATGTTTCTTCGTGGTATAGGTCATGAGGGTATTCTGTTATTACTGTATCAGGAGATGCCCCGTATAGGCATCCTGGTCAGCCAGTACATAGAGGTATCTTGGCTGGATGAGTATATTGATGTTGTAAATCGCTGCCGTTTGGGCAGGATTGAGTGTTTCGAAATATTTATTTCCCAGGATGATGGTAGAGGTTACGTCCTTACGGGTAACCGTTTCTCCCTTTTCATCCTTCAGGATTACATCGTAGGTGACGGCAATGGTGGGTACGAAAGAGGCATCGGCGATGGCATAGAAGGTGGTGCCCCAACGGTGATACTTACTGTCGTCAATATCCATAGATTCGTTGGCTACCGGAGTAAATGGGGTTTCTGAATTTTTATCCATTGCCAGCTGGATGGCGTTTTCTTCCGTTATATTTACCTTGGTAAGAATGCTCCATTGGATGGCTTTTGCCGTCCATTCATTGTTACTCCATGTGTAGCTGCGGCTTACGTTGCCTCCCGTTGCCAGTCCTTTGCCGTAAATCTTGACACCCTTGATGCGGAAGTGTCGGATGGCATTCATCTTCTGGTCCAGTTGGAAGTTGAGGTTATAGCCCGTCAACGTCTGGTCGAAGAGGAAAGTAACTACTCGTCCAAAGGTTGCATCCGAACCTCCTGCCGCTGTACTTCCCTTATGTTCCGGTTTGGCGCAGATGATTGGCGCCTGTCCTAAATCTTTCTGAGCAAGGATAGGGGATGGGTTGCCATTGACTGCTGGCATGGAGAAAGGAATCGTCAGGAGATAGGTGCTTTCCGTTGCCGATGGCTTACTGAGGGTTGCTTCAGTAGAATGCGGCATATATCCGAAGAAGTCGAAGTTGCTGTCTGGGTAAGCATCCCATCGCTTTTCTTCCTTTGGGCTCCAGGTCTTGGTCGATGTACTGTAATCTACCTGGATATTGTCGAAGATGGCGTGGTTTTTGCCTCCTGTCTCTGTACCAGTGGTTTCAAAGCTATGAGTGGCAAAGTTGTAATAGCCGAAGACGCCCATGTTTTGTGGGTGCATTCGCTGAACCGGATCATAGCTTTCATATCTGTCATCCGCACGTGTCGTCATCTTTTGTGTCCGTGCAGCAAAGGTGATATATCGATAACTGTCGGCGTGCTGGATAGGCAGGTCGTTGCTTTCGCAGGCAGTGAGACTTGCGAGGAAGGCAAAGAGGGGTATCATCTGTTTTTTATTCTTCATAATGAGTCATGTGGGGCGTTACCAGTCTTCGGTACCGCCATTATTTTTAATAGGAGTTTCCACCCATTTCTCCACCTGCATATTGGTGAAGGCAATGTTGGGTCCTGCTACTGTTATTTTAAAGATGTATGTATATTGGTAGCCTGCCTTCCATTGCATATATTCAGCCGGAATGGTGGCTGTAGATTTCTTTCCATCGATGGTGGCGCTGATGATGTAAGCGCCCTGCGGTTTGTTACTGTCTCCCAATGGTGGAACGTAATACCATTTCTTTCTTTCTGTAGCCTGATGATTCAAATCTGCATCTTCCTCGTAAGGAATGGTGAATTTGATGGGCTCAGTTCCTGTTTCTGTTGTTTCCCATTTATAGGAAGCTTTGGTTCCTGTTCCTGTAATAGGGTAGCTGGCGATGATATTTCCCTTTGTAGGTGAAGGTTTATCGTTTATATCTTTGAAAACAATATCGGTGATAGAGATTTTGGTATCTTTCAGATAATTGAATCTGAATCTTACCTTTGTGATAATTGGAGCAAAGGTGAGTTTTACGCATGCCCCGTATTTCTTGTTTTCGAAGTTCTGGTTGTCTGACAGCCAGAGGTCTGAGATATAAGGGGTGGTAACTGCGGTGGCATCCTTATTGTAAGTGAATGGGATAGAGAAGGATGCATATTTTGCTGTGGAACCTTCTATCGATGTAGGTTCCTGGAAAGATGGGGCTGAACTGTTACCGGCTGCTGTCGGGATGCTATAGGCGAAGAAGCGATAGCTGGTAGCGGAATAGTCCCAGTATTTGATAGTTTGATTAGCGATACCCACGTATTCCCAATCGGCAGTATTGCTGGAGGTTGTATTGGCGGTTTGTTGTGTCCAGTTGACGGTATATCCATTCATTACGTTTGGGGACTGGTTGAATCCGCTGGTGTAATTTCCTCCTGTGGTTTTATATCCCCATACTTTGAAGGTTTTGGAAATAGTTTCCAGTCCTGTTTCTTTATTAGCACGGGTAGTAGGTGCATCTTGCCATGTTCCGCTATTTCCTCCGAAAGAGATACTTACTCCCTTCGGTTCTTCCGGTAGAGTAGGCACATCCGGTTCTTCCTGCCCCGATCCAGCGCAGGAAAAAAGACATAGAGCCATGAATGGTATGATCAGGATGCGATATAATTTCATTTTCTTCTTGCTTTTTATCATAGGAGCCGGGCAGGGAACATTCAACCCCGTCCGGCTGTTATCTTATAATCGTTCTTTATATATCATGTCTTGAATGATATGTAAAGAGAGTATCCTCTTATGGGAGAGCTTTGATTACTTTACAACCTTGATAACCTTGATAGCGTAGGTTTTGTTGGTGTTTGTAATCTTCTGATAGTAAACTGTTGTTCCATCAGCAGTTCCTGTTGCGGCAGTTTTTCCGTCAGGATCTGTGTAGTAATCTTTAGAAACATCTGTTCCAACTGCTGGAGTTACAGCTGTATAATAGTATGAAGCAGTTACTTCGCCTTTTGTTGTTTCATACACGAGTGCGTATGTATTGGCTGTGGCGTTGAATTTTGCTGCTTCATTTGCATTAACAGTAATATCATTACCATCGACACCTGGAATAGTTGTGGTCGTTTTAAGTGTTTCTTCTTCTTTAGTCAACTCAATACCATTACGTCCTGTTGTGACACTACCATTTGTTGTACTACCTATTGTTAATGCATCATGAACTGTAGCTTCTGAAATTCCAACATTTTTTGAATCTGAAATAGTATAAAGTGCTGCCTTGTTAAGGTCATTTTTAGGTATACCGTTTTCATTTACCATTACATAGATGTCACCTTCTCCGTACTCATTCTTAGTAATATCATGCCCCTTCTGGTATGTTGTAATAGAAGGAGTAGCAACAGTTGTGATAGTTGTCTGGTTGCCAATCTCTGAATCTGCTACTACAGCATCGAAGGTAATAGGGTAGAGACCTGACTGAGTTTTGTTAGTATCTGTCCAACCATTTGTATTATCTGAAATCTTAAAAATGTAAGTATATGCAAAGTTAGACTTCCACTGTGCATAAATAGCAGGAATGATAGCTTTTGCACCATACACATGGATTTCTTCACCAGATTTGTCATCTGCTACCAATGTGTAATCAACACAAAGTGTGAGAGTTGTACCTGTTTCGTTAGGGATTACAGTCTGGTAGTAATTTGGTGTTGTTTCATCTTTAGTTCCTACGTAGCTAGGATCTTTTGACGTGGTCTTAAGCACATTATTATCATAGACAACATTACCAAATTTCATTGTAGTTTCTTTGCTTTCTGGGAAAAATACAACATGTGCCTTGTTGTAATCACTTTCCTCCTTGTTGCTAGAACCTACTGTTGGGAAATAAATTCCAGCAGTACCTTTTGTGAAGAAATTATCATTATCTGTTGCTCCACTAGTATATAATGTAGCATTGGTTTCTGTTGCTGGTGTAATTTTTTGTCCTGATGTCGTTTCTTCTGATTGATGGAATTTAACATCCTTTACAGAATAGCCAGGTATTGTCTCGTATAAAGCAATACGTGCTTTTGTTGTAAGGTTGCGGAATGTAAGATTTACTTCTTTTTTATAATCTGTACTCTTATATGCTGTTGTGAGGTCCGCAATATAGCAGCCGCTAAGAGCTTTAGCTGTTCCGGTAATAGTATATGCACCACCAGTAACTTTTTTTGAAGACAAAGTTGGTGCTGTATTTGCGGTACGTGGTGTTACTGCAGTAAGGAGAACTTCTTTATCATCTGTCGCAGTTCCTGTAGTTATGCCTTTTATTTCTCCTGTTGAGAATGCAACATAATCATATTGAGCTGCGTTGTAATCCCAGTACTTGATAGTCTGTGCAGTACCATTTGCTAACTGTGTGAGTCCAGAATATGGAGTATTACCTACATAATTCCAGTCAGAAGTGTTATCTGCTGTTGTACCTGCAGAATTTTCAGTCCATTTTACAACGTAATGGTCAAAAACCTTATTCGCAGATATTCCAGAAGTAGGTTCAGTTTCGCTACTTTTGAAACCAGCTACAATAAATTCTTTATTAAGAAGTTTTGCAGCATCAGCACCTGTTGCACGTGAAATTTTACCAGTACCACCATCGAAATTAATTGCGGAAGTATTAGACTGTACATTTCCTGGTGTATTACCTAGAAAATCATCGCTTGTGCAGCTTGCAAGAGCTAATGCAGAAGCTGCGAGAAAAACATATTTTTTCATATACATATAAGTTTGTAAATTGATAATGTTAAATACTAATTTTTAATTCTCTTTTTTTTGTTTATTATATTTTTTTGTTAATAATCATCACTTACATATCAAACTCCCATTGCTTCTCTTCGAAATCCTTGACTACGGCATCAAAACCGGAGCCACCGGGACGAACAGGAACAGGGACTTTCGTCATGTCTAAATCAATTGTGATGACGCCACCTTTGTACAGTCGACGAACCTGGTCGGTTACATCAAAGACCAATGTGGAGTCCTTGCCATTATAAAACTGCATCTTTACATCCAAATAATGTCGGTTGTTAAGGTCGGCATCTCTTACTTTTGCTAAAGATTCCATATAAGAATGGTTATCTAAACGGCTGGGATTCAACTTCGGCATACCGAAGGTCAAGACCCTGCCTCCAATGATATCCACCTTCTCACCATCCTTCATTTGCTGGTCAAACTTCATCCTCATATTATAGTTTACCGTGATGGCATCCCTTCCGGTAACACCGGTATTCAGATTCACGCTGCGCGCCATGCCACTCAGGTTTCCGTTACCATCAATACCCGTTACGATGCGGGTATGCTGACGGTTGTTGTGGAGGATAATCTGCGTAAGATAAATATAGGTAACAGGCTGAATCTGCATTTCCAGTTTCCTTACCCAGCAGTTGCGATTCTCATCAAATACAAATCCGTCAAGGTTATGGTTGATTTCAATACCCTTTTCATATCCCGCAAACAGTTCTTCCGGTTGATAGAAGGAGTTGCTGAATTGGGAAGCATTGTATTTTGAGGGAAACATCGTCTGTCCCGTATTTGCCGTTACATATTCGTAAGTAGAAGATTCATCTATGCGGACGCTTTGAATACCATCCGCAGTCTGGATGTCGTTCCACGCCAGGATATCCCAGAAACCGAAGTCGTAATTGGCTGTCAGCTGTTTTGACTGGATCAGGTTCTTATAGGGTGCTTCGTGCGCACCATATTGCACATCCTGTGTGAAGTATCTTCTTATCTCGAAAACAGATGGTTCGGTATATCCGATTTTTCCGAAGAGTTTGTTGTCCTCATCATCCCATCCGTATTTCCATTCCGCCTCCCAGTCGTATACCACATCATATTTGAATTCATAATCCCAGAGCACTTTCAGCTCCAGGTCTATCTTCGGCAGATCCATTGTTGTTTCCTTACCGCCCTGATGCAGATAGAGATTCGGCTCACGTTCGCAGCCTGCAAGCAGCAGAACTGATGAAATGAAGAAGATAGCAGTAACCGTTCTGTAAACTCTGTGGCTTACAGAATCCTTGAGAAGATATGTTAACTGCTGAAACTGATTCATTATTTACTTTCTTTTACTTTTTCGGTAGAGGATATCGTAACTCAAACTCACCTCCAGTCGGGTTGGTCCTAACCAAGTATAGCGATACTGTCGCTTTTTGAAATCCTTGGCATCTCCATACCATTTGTAATAATATACCTGTTTGTCTTTATCTCCATCCATAGGGCAGAGCCACTGGTATGGGTCGTAGCGGGTATTGAGAAATCCTGCCTGCAGACCGATGTCGAGTCGCCAGTGTTTGGAGCGGTCTAGCGGTATCGCCCAACCCAGACCCAGTCCGGCTCCCCATCCTTCACCTTCCCATCCCCGTTTTTCGTCGAAGCATATATTATATAGGAACGCGTGCGCGTAAGCACTTACGAAGAAACCCCTGAAACCCGTTTCACCGCTTTGCAGGTAATATCGGGTATGCAACTGGTAGTTGCGCAACTGGAAATATTTATGCTCTTTGTAGTTTCGCCACCAGGGTCCCTCGAAACTGGCACCGTATGTGAAGTGTCCGGACAGCGGATAATACTCAAGAGCTACGTTGGGGATAGGGCAGAAGCGGTCGTAGCCCGGCATATAGGCAAAGTCGTAGAGCAGATTGGTCTTGATGCTCAGCAACTCACGGCGTTTCTTGCTGCTTTCAGCCGGTTCCGGTAGCGGCATTTCCACATAGATGTTGGGCTTAGGAAACGGCAAGTCCGTGTGGATAGGTTTTGCCTCGGGCAACCGGTTGGTATCTACGAGCCGTTCGTCTATCGGCATGATTCTGACGGCACGCAACTGCGGGAAATATTTCTTGAGCAGATGGTTCCAGATTTTTCCTCCTTCCAGCCGTTTCAGTTCCGCCTTCAGCCGGTCACCTTTTCCATCATGTTTTCTGATGATGGTCTTTACTATAGGCAGGTACTTGTCGTGCTCCATCTGCATCAGCGAGAGGAGGAGCGGATAATCTTCTGGCACCACATCATATCTGATGCGCTTGGTGTTGATACCGTATCTGCCTAGCAAGGCATCCATGGAAGCCTTTCGGCTCCGGGCAAGTCGCACGTTGTTGGGAGTAGGACCTTCTGGTGACGCCGTAGCACGCCCAAGGATGATGCCCCTGTCTCCAAGTGCTTCCAGTTTGGGAATCAGATAATTGTTAATCCAGTCCTTGTCATTTTCGCTGATGTCAATTTTGTTCACGACAAAGACAATAGGGCGCAAGTTATTTATGAACGTACTGTCTGTGGTTTTCACCTGGGCAGATACATTCATCGTTACGTATATCAAAAAAATGATTATAACAGTTTTGTTTCGCACTTTTACCTTTTACTAATTTCAGTTTTTGTTATACTATATATATTCCAGAAAAGCTGTTGGTAGATAAGCAGTAGCCATGGTAAAGCCGCCGTCGACGATGATGGCAACGCGCTGCTGCCCCTGATACCGTGCCACTCTTCCTGTCAGTCCCTTAAACTTACCATTTATTACCCGAACCATCTGCCCCTCCTTGAACTTCTGAACCTCTTCAGGCACATAGAGGATATCATCAGCTTCTGATTCACAGATAATCTTTAAACCCTCAATCTGTTTCTGGGGAACAATCAGAGGAGATTTCGTAATCCTTGCCCCTTCATGCATGTGTCGGTAATAGAAGCGGAGATATGGCAGATTCACATTATCATACACATAACTTTTGATTTCCTCTTCGGTACCGAAAGCAAAAAAGATGTTGGGCAGTCGGGATTCCGTTACAACCTTCCGTTGTCCTCTTATTTCTTTCATCACCTGGATGGTAGGGTAGAAAGCAGAAACGCCTTTTGCTACGAGGTAGTCGTAGGCTTTCTTCTCTCTTCCGTAGGTAGTTCGGAGTGCATACCAGTTCTGTTGTTCGTTAGGATTTTTTGCGATAGATTTTGTTTCCGCAGGTATACAATGGGTGGACACCCCTGTATCTGAGCTAGCCGCAAGAATCTTGTTTTTAACTTTGGGGAGGGCGCTGGAGATAAGTCCAACGCAAGAACCTTTATCTGCATACTGAGTGTAGTTATCCTTCTTCATTGTAATTGCAAATGCTTTTATATATCAACCTATTCTAGACAGAACCCGGTTAGCGGGTGCAAAGGTACATATTTTTTTGTTATTTACTTAAAATATTTTGTAAAAAATTCAATAGGTGCAATTCTTTTAACTTATTTTGGGTAAAAATACCTACCGTGTATTCAATAAGCAAGTGCAAAGATACGAATAAATGGCGAAACTACATAGAAATCTTCGTTCATCGACGTTGAACGGACATTCAACGTCTTTGAACGGCGGTTCAACGTCTTTGAACGGACATTCAACGTCGATGAACGGAGATTTAATCCGGCAGTAAATACATGGTTTTTTGCTTTTTTTTCATTTGGGGTGTAAATTAAACCATAAAAAAATGTGCTCTTTCAGAAAAAAGTGTTACCTTTGCAGCCGCTTAGAAGCATTTATATAAAATAACGTTATAACAAATTTATGAACTTTACACTATTTATCACCGTTTTGCTG
>OGKL01000188.1_pt1 | contig 20635 bp, 25 predicted proteins | sample 1572471 | NCBI WGS metagenome assembly OGKL01 (sample SAMEA2582156, study PRJEB24529) | metagenome | biome: Human gut stool | place: China | collected 2011
CAATATACTTAAAAATTGGGAGAAATGAAAAGAAAACGAAAGAATATGGCTAAAATGGAAACAGCCAAGACAAACAATGACGAATCCTATTACAAAAATTTCGTGATTCCATGTGGCATTTTTTTTGTAGGATATTACTTTTCTGCACACAATGGTATCTGTTATTCGGACTTTACTTTTGTAGTCGTAATCCTATTCATTGTCGTTTTCGTAGTAGGAATAAAATGTCTCATTAAAAGCAAAATTAATTCCTATGCTATAGGATGGTGGACATTTTGTGTTTCTCTTGCTTCGTTTTTTATCTTAAATGTGATATACACGGAAAAGGAAGAAAATGAAATAAACAAGTATATTCAATCTGTAGCAGGAGGAAGCAAGTACAATCCGATAAATTAAAAGGCAAACAGCTATAATATTAACTTTTAAAGAGCCCTGATTAAAATAATAGAAATGACAACAGAATTTAGTTATTTAACCTTCTCCGTTTTCGAGATCAGTGATTTCAATCTATTTATTGATACTGTGAAAGTTATATTCAAAAAACAACTGATAACAGGAAAGGCTGAAATCTATTCGGAAATACCAAATCCAAATGGGTGGGTTAATCCACAAAGTGGAGGCTCCCATTTTCCCAAATTTAGTTGCTGGCAAAATAAGATATATCCAGACAAAGTGTTTTTTATATCAAATTATGAAGATGGACTGTCTAATGTTTGCAGAATCATACAAAAACATTTGAGATGTAACATTATTACATGTGCATTATCCAATGAAACTGAAACCGATAATCCATTTTTCAAATTCTATTTTTCCAATTCCAATTTAGAAGAACGATTAATTCAAGCATACAAAGAAGATAGGCGAATTTTTTATGAAGAGGGAAAGCCGCTCTCTTTTGAAAATTTGAATTATTACAAAAGAAGACGAATTACAGACAGACTAAATAATAATATAATTAAAGAGTATATGATTCGATTAGGGATTGACATAAATACAATTGATGCCCAAATAAAGGCAGGTATTGTATATGTCCGTAAAAAATGGTAATTCTTAGTGATACAACAAATAAAAATCCGAAGCCTAAGGTGACAAGAGCCGAAGGTCTTTCGACTTTTATCACCTATTATAGCATTGTGCAATCATCATCCCTATACATCCTGCAATCACAAAAAATCCAATGGTAAAGAAGAACCAGAAGAACCACTGGGCATAGTGACCGAGATAACAACCATCATATTCCTTGTATCGTTCACGGACTTTTTTCCGTTCATCAGCAAACATGGAATTGACCTCACGGATATGTATCTGCATCTGTGAGGTCATCCATTGACGTTCTTTGGCAAACAGTTCTTGAATTTTCTGCCAGTCAGCATCATTGACATTTACAGACACCTTTAATTGGTTCGGTGCATTCTCCAAGACCTTGTTTATGTGCTGATTGATGGTATCTACCTTTTTGCCGATTGTAGTCACAGCACCACCCAATTGAACTTCTGCACGCTGATACTGTTGAATGGCAGATTCCAGTTCAAGTGTGGCATTGATGAAGGTTTTTGTAGCCTTGTCAATGTCCTCACTCAACTGCTTCAACTCAGGAACACGGTTTACAAGTCCATCCTCAGCTTGCTGTTCCTCCACCTCGTTTTCGACATCATTCATCATGTTGTCAAAGTCGCATCTTTCTTCTGTGTCTATGTTTATCTTGCTTTTTCTGATTGCCATATTGTCATTGATTTATCGGTGGAAACTTCTGCTGCGTGGTTTAGGCTTGCACATTGAATGAGCCATCTGTGCGCAACGGTGGGCAAACTTCCAATCATCTTCATCGCCTTTCTTACCCCAACCAGAAGAAGGAGTAGAACCGCCACCACCACATGACTCAGACATGGAAGTGGCTGCATCAATGTACCCTGCAAATAACAGCATCGCTACATGAGCGACATTCTCTGTTGTCGCTATATCATTATCCTCTGGAATCTGAACCTCATTAGTAAAGACATCTTTGACAGAGTTCGGAATCCACACCTTTTTGACTTCATCGCCAATGTTGATTGTGAATGCAGTTTGTGTAATTTGAGGTTGCGCCTTTGGTTGTGATGCTGTTTGAGTCTGAACGACAGGACGAACTGGGCGAGGCGTAGAAGCAACGGATGGAGAAACAGGCTTAGCCTTGACCTGTGTAGGTTGTGGGTGCAGTTTCATCCATGTGGCTTCAATCTTTGACACCATGTACTTTCTGCCAATCTCTGAAGCCTTGAACACGGAAGCATTCTTGCCGACAGTGTAGCCGACAAGTTTCCGCTGCTTGTCGTAACGAGGTTTTACCTCATAGCCTTTCATGCGCAACAGATTGAAGTATCTGTCAATGTTGAACTGTTGCATATATTTGCTTTCTTGTCTTTTCAAACGCATTTCGGAGTACAAAGATATTATTGACATCATAGTTCTTATAGATTACCGCAGCGTGGGCACATCATTTCCGCGCTGCGGTAATATTGTTTTTGCATCGCGGTAATCGTGTTACCAGTGCGCGGTAATGCGCTTGCTTGTGGCTTTGGATACGTAAAACGCGGCTTTGGATACGTGAAAGGTAGGTTTGGATACGTAAAAAGCGGCTTTTTCCGTGTTTTTTGGCAGTCAAAACCCTGCCCAACTGCCACTTCTTCACTACTAACTCTGCCATTTCTTGCTACAAACATATTGCAAATCTGTCGCAGAAATGCAAATTTACGACAACTACTTGACTAACATCAAAAATATAAGACAAGCAGGAAAATAATTGATGTTATACTTGTGTGCGAACACAAAAGGCATTAACTTTGCATCAGTAAATAACGAACGAGGTTACGCTGGAAGCGTGGCTGACGTTTGCCGCAAGGCAAGAAAAGAGAATAGGTAATTAGGGATAACAAAGTAAAAATTAAAGAAAGGGTAACATTATGGTTATTTTCAGTTTTATTTTTGCGATTTGTTGTGCAGCGATAGCTGAACTGGTAAAGGTCAACAACAAAATCAGCCTCAAGAAGTAACTGACTGCCTTCGGGCAAGGTTATGAAAAGAGGTAAAGATGGGAAACACAGAAAAACACAGTAAGGATAACGATTAAAAATTAAAGAAAGGATTAAGATTATGATGATTTTCGGATTTATCTTCGCAATTTGTTGTGCAGCCGTTGCAGAGGCTGTAAATGTAAACAACAAGATCAACCTCACTAAATAAAAGTGAGCTTGCTCAGACAATAGTAATAAAATGAAATATAAGAAGCGGTTGCATGAGCCTTCGGGCACGTGCAACCGCTTTTTGTGTCTGTAGCTTTTACCGCACCATTATTCGGAAAGTCCCTCATGAAAATGTAGTGACATGGCGAAAAGTTCCTCATAAAAGTGTAGTGGTGTAATAAAAAGTCCCTCATAAAAGTGTAGTAATTCGGCGGAAAGTCCCTCATAAAAGTGTAAAAGACTTGTTTTTGTCGCTGATTATCAGTATCTTTGCATCGTGTAAGACAAATGACAATTTGTTATGGAAAGATTTATAATGGACGATTTGGTCAGGTGGAAGAACCGTAACGACCGCAAACCGCTGATTTTGCTTGGAGCGAGGCAGGTTGGCAAGACATATATACTAAAGGAGTTCGGCAGGCGCGAATACGAGAATGTTGCATACATAAACTGCGACAACAATGCTCTTGCGCGCGACCTTTTCACTCCCGACTATAATATCGAACGCATATTGTTGACCATCGGTGCGATAACCGGCGTGAACATTCAGCCCGGCAAGACACTAATCATAATGGACGAGGTGCAGGAGCTGAAGCGGGGATTGGCGTCGCTTAAGTATTTCTGCGAGGATGCGCCGCAATATCATGTTGCGGTGGCAGGGTCGTTGCTCGGACTTACGCTTCATGATGGCGATTCGTATCCGGTAGGAAAGGTGAACACGCTCAATATGTATCCGATGACATTCGAGGAATTTCTGCTTGCGCGCAACAGGAAACAAATGGTAGATTTGCTGCAGGCGCAGCGTTGGGACTTTGTGAAAGGATTGCGAACACTTTATATACAGCATCTGCGTGAGTATTATCTGGTGGGCGGTATGCCTGAGGCGGTAGACAAATTTGTGCAGACCAATGACGCCAACTTGGTGAGGGAAGTGCAGAACGAGATACTTGCAGCCTACGAGAAGGATATTTCAAAACACGCACCTGCCGAGCAGGTGATGCGCATCGGGCAGGTGTGGCATTCCATTCCTTCGCAACTTGCTAAGGAAAACCGCAAGTTCATATACGGAGTTGTGAAGAAAGGTGCACGTGCGAAGGATTACGAACTTGCTATACAGTGGTTGCTGGATGCAGGACTGGTATATAAGGTGAACCGCGTAACAACGCTTGCTATGCCATTGAAAATACACGAGGAAATTTCTGCGTTCAAGCTGTTTATGCTCGATTGCGGACTGCTTGGAGCGATGAGTCTTACTCCGCCTGCCATGCTTCTTCTGCCAAGCACAGACAATAGCGGCAAGGGCGATTTCACGGAGAATTTCGTTTGCTCGCAGATGAAGTCGTTGTCAGATCTGCCAGTGTTCTATTACAGCAAGGACAATAGTCAGCTCGAACTCGACTTTGTCGTTCAGGCAGACACTGCGGTTTGTCCGGTAGAGGTGAAAGCAGAAGAAAACCTACAGTCGAAGTCGCTCAAGACGACGCTTTCCGAAAACCCCGATATGCATGGTCTGCGTTTCTCAATGAGCGATTATCGTGAAGAAGGCAGGTTGACAAATGTGCCGTTATACGGAGCAAGATCTTTCTTGAAGGCGCTTAAACAATAGCAATTGATTGTAATGATACAATAAAACCGCAGTTTCTGCGTTATAAGTATTACGATGAAACATATTCATATATATATAATAATGTGTGTGCTGGGCATGTTCGGCTTAAGCGCATGCGACGATATCGACGATTTCACAACATCGCCGAACAACCTGCTCACGTTCTCTACCGACACGGTGCGCATTGACACCGTGTTCTCTACCGTGCCGTCGTCGACGCGCGACTTCTGGGTGAGCAACCGCTCGGGAAAAGGACTGCGCTGCACGTCGGTGCGCCTCGAAGGTGGCAACCAGAACGGATTCCGCGTGAACGTTGACGGCGTATATCTGAGTCCGGAACAGGGCTATAAGGCGAACTACATAGAGGTGCGCAACAAGGACAGCATACGCGTGTTCGTGGAAGTGACTACCGCCGTGAATCACGGGGACGCACCGAAGGAGCTGAACGACCGCCTCGTGTTCGCACTCGAGAGTGGAGTGGAGCAGAAGGTGGTGCTCAACGCATGGTCGTGGGACGCCGACTTCGCACGCAACAAGACCATCACGACCGACTACACCATAACAGCCGGCAAACCGCTCGTAGTCTACGGACCGATGACCGTAGAGGAGGGCGCTACGCTCACCATAGCGCCGGGCGCTACGCTCTTCTTCCACGACGGAGCGGGCATCGACGTGAAGGGACGACTCGTATGCAAGGGCACAGCCGAACAGCCCGTAACGCTGCGCGGCGACCGACTCGACAATATGTTCGACTATCTGCCTTACGACCGCATGAGCGGACTGTGGAACGGCGTACACTTCATGGAGAAGTCGTACGACAACCGGATGGAGTTCACCGACTTGCACAGCGCGTTCAACGGTGTGCGTGTCGACTCGTCGGACGTGGCGCGGCAGACGCTCACCATAGCCAATTCGACCATACACAACTGTCAGGGACACGCGCTGTATGTAGAAAATTCGAAGGTGACGGTAGAGAACTCGCAGCTTACGAATGCGCTCAACAACTGCTTGGGCGTGGAAGGCGGCGACGTGCTGGTGAACAACTGCACGCTGGCACAGTTCTACCCATTCGACTCAAACCGCGCCAGTGCGCTCAGCTTCTCGGCGCTGAAGCACCCGCTGCAGCAGTTCGTCTGTCGCAACACGCTCATCACGGGCTACAGCGCCGACGAGATGATGGGCGGAAAGCCCGTGAAGGACGCTAAGAGCGAGGACACAGCAGAGCCTAACGCCTTCAACTATCAGTTTGAGAACTGCGTGATACGCACACCTGAGGTGACGAAGGAGGAGGAAAAGCCGCACTTCGTGAACGTGGTGTTCGAGGAGAAGGAGAACGCCGACTCGGTATGCACCAACCACTTCAAGAAGGTGGACGGCGACAAGCAGGACTACGACTTCCGACTCGCCAAGACATCGGTGGCTATCGACCGCGCCGACCCCGCTACGGCTACAAAGACCGACCGCAACGCCATGCCGCGCGACGAGCGACCCGACGTCGGAGCATACGAATTCAAGGAGGAGAAGACGGAAGAACCGAATCCGCAGGAATAAGTGTTCTCATCATCTCACCCCATCACCCCATCACCATCTCACCAACAAATCTCACCATCTCACCACCACACCATCTCAACACTTAAAATGAAAGAAATTGACATTCACATCCGCGTTGAGCACTATCAGCTCGACGAACTCAACACTGCTGACCGCGAACTTGTAGACCTTGCGCTGAAAGCAACCCACGGCGCATACGCCCCGTACAGCAACTTCTATGTAGGAGCCGCGCTGCGCCTCGCCAACGGCATCGTCGTGACTGGCGCAAACCAGGAGAACGCAGCCTTCCCATCAGGTCTGTGCGCCGAGCGTACAGCCCTCTTCGCCGCACAGGCAAACTATCCAGACCAGCCCGTTTCGACACTCGCCATCGTAGCGCGCAACGCAAACGGACTGCTCGACGAGCCGGTAAGCCCCTGCGGAGCATGCCGCCAGGTGATACTCGGCGTAGAAGACCGCTACAAGCAGCCCATACGCGTGCTGCTCTACGGCAAGAAAGGCGTCTACAGCCTGCAGTCGGCTAAAGACTTGCTGCCCTTCTCGTTCGTAGACGACAGCATGAAATAGACGTAGTAACAAAATTTATATCAATGATATAGCCTTCTTTGTTCTTTTTTTAGTAATTTTGCACACTGGATTAGAATATACGCAATTTTTATATTAAAGAAAGAACAAAGAAATAGCAAAATAAAATTATGAGCAAACAAGTAGAAAAAATCAAGGAACTGGTCGCTAAGCGCGAACAGGCTCGTCTCGGTGGCGGCGAAAAAGCCATTGAGAAGCAGCACGCACGCGGCAAATACACAGCACGCGAGCGCATCGAGATGCTCGTCGACGAAGGCTCGTTCGAGGAGTACGACATGTTCAAGAAGCATCGTTGTACTAACTTCGGTATGGAGAAGAAGCACTACTATGGCGACGGTGTCGTAGCTGGTAGCGCTACAATAGGCGGCCGTTTGGTTTACGTATATGCTCAGGACTTCACCGTCAACGGCGGTTCGCTCTCTGAGACAATGGCGCAGAAGATTTGCAAGGTGATGGACATGGCTATGACTATGGGCGCACCGGTTATCTGCATGAACGACTCGGGCGGTGCTCGTATTCAGGAAGGCATCTGCGCTCTCGCTGGCTACGGCGAGATCTTCGAGCGCAACATCCTCGCTTCGGGCGTCATCCCGCAGATCTCTGCTATCATGGGTCCGTGCGCAGGCGGTGCGGTTTACTCGCCGGCTCTCACCGACTTCATCATCATGAAGGAGCAGACTTCATACATGTTCCTCACAGGTCCGAAGGTTGTGAAGACCGTAACGGGCGAGGACATCGACGCTGAGCACCTCGGCGGTGCATCGGTTCACGCTACAAAGAGCGGTGTGACACACTTCGCTGCAAAGACCGAGGAAGAGGCTATCGAGATGATTAAGAGCCTGCTCTCGTTCATCCCGAGCAACAACACTGAAGAGGCTCCGCGCGTAGAGTGCAACGACCCGATCAATCGTATGGATGACTCTCTCAACGAGATTATCCCCGACGACCCGAACAAGGCTTACGATATGTACAAGGTTATCGGCGCAATCACCGATAACGGCGAGTTCTTCGAGATTCAGCCTAAGTTCGCTAAGAACATCATCATCGGTTTCGCACGCTTCAACGGTCAGAGCGTTGGTATCGTAGCCAACCAGCCGGCTGCATACGCAGGCGTTCTCGACGTTAACGCAAGCCGCAAGGCTGCACGTTTCGTACGCTTCTGCGACGCATTCAACATTCCTATCGTGTCGCTCGTCGACGTGCCGGGCTTCCTGCCGGGTACAGGTCAGGAGTACAACGCCGTTATCCAGCACGGAGCACAGCTGCTCTATGCTTACGGCGAGGCTACCGTTCCTAAGATTACAATCACTCTGCGCAAGAGCTACGGCGGTTCGCACATCGTTATGGGCTGCAAGCAGCTGCGTTCAGACCTCAACTTCGCATGGCCGTCTTCAGAGATTGCGGTTATGGGTGCAAGCGGTGCCGTTGCAATCCTCTGCGGCAAGGAAGCTAAGGCTAAGAAGGAGGCTGGCGAAGACGTTAAGGCATTCCTCGCAGAGAAGGAAGACGAGTACACAGAGAAGTTCGCCAACCCGTACGAGGCTGCTTCTTACGGCTACATCGATGACGTAATCGAACCGCGCAACACACGCTTCCGCATCTGCCGCGGTCTGGCACAGCTCGCTACAAAGCGCCAGCAGCTGCCGGCTAAGAAGCATGGTTGTATGCCGATGTAATTTGTTTTACAAGTAGACGAGGAAAACAAGTAGACAAGGTTACAAGTAAACAGGTTACAGGTATGGATAAGAATATATATGCTGCCATTGCCATGGCTCTATACGAGTATCAGGGCAACAACGTACACGATAAAGAACCGGGCTTCATCACCATACAGCCGCGTCAGACTATGTGGAACGCCAAGTTCTTAAGTTTAACAGCAAAACCATAAAAAGAAATGAAAGAATTTAAATATACAATCGACGGCAAAGAGTACAAGGTGCAGATTGAGGACGTAGAGGGCAACATCGCCGACGTAACAGTCAACGGTGAGGCTTTCAAGGTCGAGATGGAGCAGGAGGCTGAGCCAGAGAAGAAGAAGGTAGTGCTCGGTCAGCCGGCTGCTGAGGCAGAGGAAGGCGAGACAGCAAGCGCTGCTAATGTGAACACAGCCAACGCGCTCAAGGCTCCGCTGCCGGGCGTCGTAACCGAAATCAAGGTTGCTGTAGGCGACGAGGTGAAGGCTGGCGACGTAGTCGTAGTGCTCGAAGCTATGAAGATGGCTAACAACCTCGAGGCAGAGAAGGACGGAAAGGTTACTGCTATCTGCGTGAAGACTGGCGAGAGCGTGCTTGAGGACTCTCCGCTCGTTGTTATCGAGTAATTCGGTAAGTCAGAATAGTATAGTCAGACCGGTTTTCGGACTGATATATAATAAGGTTGAAAACGCAATATTGCACAATATATAGCGTTTTCAGCCTTTTTGTTTTCTTTAGGATATTGTTATCTTTGTTGTGTTCATAAATGGAGAATCAGGGCATTTATGGTGCATTGTTGTAGGTGCATTGTTAAAATATATATATATAACAAGTCTGTAAGTATAAAAAATAACTTATTTTTTTTTTTTTTATTGTAAAATAATTGTATCTTTGCAGGCATAATTTAAAACTTAACTTTATAAACATTAAACATTATCTATTATGAGATTCTCATTCTTACGTGTTGCATTCCTTATGCTTTTAATATGTGGCGCAATGAGCGTATCGGCTCAGAAGCAGACAGAAGGCAAGTCATCAGTATTCATAGATTATTTTGCTCATCCGTCTAACGTGAAGGATTCTTGGGCTGAGGCTCTTCGCAGCAAAGTGATCGAAGGCATCCAGGAGACCAATCGCGTTCTTATCACTGACGTTGATGCAGAAGACGCTTTGAGAGTAGAGAAAGCACGTCGTCAGAATGGCGAGCTGTCGGCAGCAGGCGACGCTTCTCGTCTCGCTGTGATGACACAGCTCGGTGCAAACTATCTGTTGCAGGGCACAATCACATCATTGTCTGTAGACCACAAGCGTTCTGACGACGGCAAGTCGGAGTGGTATGCTGCTGTAGTAAACTATACATTGAAGGTTGTTGACCCGAAGAACGGCACAACTATTGCTTCAAAGACATTCAAGCATGGTGAGAGCATAGCAGAAATGGCTACTGGCGATACACCGGACGCTGCTGCTGTAGACGTTGCCAAGTTCGCACGCAAGGCTGTACGCGCTTTGGTTGACGAGGCTTTCAAGCTCAACGGTACAATCCTCGAAATCAGCGCTACTAAGGGTGATGAGGCTAAGCAGGTGTACATCAGTCTCGGTTCTGCTCATGGTGTAGGCAGCAAGGCACGTTTCAAGGTCTACGAGCTTCGCACTGTTGCTGGCCGCAACTCACGCAAGGAGATCGGCGAGCTTAAGGTGAGCGCTGTTGAGGGCGAGGACCTCACACTTTGCGACGTTGTAAAGGGCGGCAAGGAGATAAAGGCTGCTATGGACGCTCAGCAGAAGATTGAGGTTGAGGTGTTCCATAAAGTATCATTACTTGACAAGGCAAAGAAGGTAATCTAATTAGACTTTGTTTATAAAAATGGCATGACTTCATTGAAAAAATGGAGCCATGTCATTAGTTTATATCGGCACGAAAACAGAAATATTTTATCTTTTTTAGCTATGACCAGAATAATCTTATCACTCTTATTCGCACTCTTCTTCTGTACAAATATAAATGCAGAAGTCTATTCTACCGATGCTACATTGGTGTCGCAGGACGGTAATATAATCACAGTACGTTCTTCAGCCGTTGCCGACAAGAAGAAGGACGCTGCGCTGCTGGCTGCCAAGTCGGCTTTTCATACTCTGTTTCATGCTGGTATAGAAGGCGTGAAGGACGGCACGCCTATGGTTGCTGTGGAGCGTAACGACTACGACTATCGCTTTTTCTCGGAGTCGCGCTACATCAACTACATCACAAGCGAGGTAAAGACCGTTGGCGACAAGAAGGTAGGCAACAAGGTGCGTGTCACGGTGCAGCTCTCGATAAACGTGAAGTCGCTTATCGCCGACTTGCAGCATAACAACATGTCGATATCTCCGTCGTGGGGCGTGGCAAGTGCAAAGAAAAGCACATCGGCGCTCAACCCTACTATCGTTATTGTGCCTGGTCTGAAGGCGAGCAAAGGCTCCGACTTCCAGGCTATGCTTGAAGCCATTGACGCAAGCGAGGCAAAGAAATACGCTCTCGACAAGATGACTGGCGAGTTTACAAAGAAAGGTTACAAGACTCGTAACTTCGTATCGCAACTGCGCAACTCGAAGAAAGATGAGATGATGCGCACGGAAAGCCAGTCGGACATCAATACAATGATTGTGCAGCAGCTGCCTGGCGACATCATCGTCACCGTTGATGCAGCGGTTGTTACAGATGCAAACAACCAGATGGAGTGTCAGTTGAGCATAAGCGCTGTGGAGAGCCAGACAAACGGCAATCTTGCTTCTGCTACATTCCCCAGCGGAAAATACTATAAAGGCAATGTGAGCGAGTCGGAACTCGTCGACTATGCCTTCAAGAAGATAAAGGCCGACTTCTTCAACCAGATAAAGACATCGTTTGAGGCTATGGTGAGCCAGGGCAGAGAGGTGTATGTAGACATGACAATCTCTAACTCTATCGACGATTGGGACTTCGATCAGGACAGTCCGTCTACCGGCGACAACTTCAAGGATGTGCTCGACGAGTGGTTGCGCAGCCATGCGCAGAACAGCGTTTATGACATGAGCAATAACACCGACAAATACATACACATGACCGTGAACATCCCGTTGTGGAATGTGGAGCGCGGACGCTCTTATACATTGTCTAACTTCAGCAGCGACTTGAAGAAATTCCTCAAGACTCAGTTGGGCGATGGCTATAAGGCTTCTGTAACGGCACAGGGACAGAAGCTCGAAATTATGATTCAATAAATCTATATAAAGGTGTTTTATGAAAAAGACATTCTTACAGATCATATTCCTATTCGTTGCAATGGTAGGATATGCACAAAGCGATATACACTTCACCATATTGAAGTCGGAGACAAAGGGCTTGTCTGAGGATGTTGTTGATGCGCTCGACCTTAAGCTGCACCAGGTGTTCAACCGCAACAGTGCGGCTGCAGCCGATGTGTACAACGTATTCGCTGTTTCGCCGTCGTTGTCTCTCGACAAAGTGCTGTCTACAGACGGTGGCATGGTGAGAAACGTGTCTTTGGCTCAAGGCGAACTGGTGCTTATCGCCAAGAACATCATCGACGGTGCAGAGTATTATAGCGTGACGATTCCGGTTCAGGGCGAAGCTGTAGGCAACAAGGAGAAGGCTATGCTCTCGATGGTGAAGAACATAAAGGTGACAGCACCTGCCTTCACGCGCTTCATCAATACGGCGCGCAAGAAGATTGCCGACTATTACGCTAACAATTGCGCTTTCATTCTGCAGAAGGCTCAGAGTCTTTATAACCAAAACCGTTATCAGGAGGCTGTGAGCTATCTGTCTGCCGCTACAGCCAACGTGCCTTGCTACGACCAGGCTGCGGCTTTGCAGAAGCAGATTCTTGAGAATATGGACAACACTCCAGAGCCGGTCGTCGTAGAGAAGGTTGTGGAGAAGGTCGTAGAGAAACCGGTTGTTGTGGAAAAGGTTGTGGAGAAGCCTGTTGTGGTGGAGAAGATTGTGGAGAAGCCGGTTGTAGTGGAGAAGGTTGTGGAGAAACCAGTTCCGGCGCCAGCTCCTGCCGCTCCAGAGTGCGAGATAACCATCTCTAAGAACGACCTCGACTTCCGCATTCTCAGTTGCACGGGCAATCCTATGCAGAAACGCATCACCATAAAGGCCGAATACGTCAACAATAATGCGAATATCTCTAACGGCGACATCGCAATGAACGTAGTGATCGACGACAATGGACGCGAACTCACTCGTGAAAATATGGCTGTTACCTCTAACGATTCGTCATACGAATGGGTGAGCATGCCAGCACGCGTCAAGCTGAAGCACGATTTCTACATCATCAACTACGACCATCCTATGGAGACTGTGTCTTATCTGAAGCTCAAAGTGCGCGATGGTATAGTGGAGATTCGCAACTTGAAGGTTAACTGGTAATAATTAAGTATAATATGAAAAGAATATCATTGGCTTTGTGTCTGCTTCTTGCTGCGTGTTGCATGACATTGGCACAGGACAAGGTGGTGGAGCGTAGTGCAAAGAAGACTCCAGAATGGCTTAACCAAGCCAACGATGGAGCGTTTGTAGTTACAGTCACTGCCAGTTCTCTTGCCGACGCTCAGGTGAAGGCGATGACGGAGGTGACAGAACGCATCATTCTCTCGGTGGCAAGCAATGTTAGTGTGTCGCAGCGCAACGAGTCGAGCGAGGTTGTGGAGAACGGCAGCGTCGATTCGCGCGACGAGTTCACACGTCTTTCAAAGATAAAGTCGGCTAACCTACCTTTCCTCAAGGGCATTTCGCCAAACAAGATTACAGGCATCTATTGGCAGCGTATGCTCAACAAGAAGACGGGCAAGGGTTATTACGAGTATTCGGTGCTCTATCCTTACTCGCGCAGCGAGCAACTCACGCTTCAGGCTGAGTTTGAGGCTCTCGACAAGGAGATGACTGCCAAGTACGAACAGCTGGAACAGAAGTTGAACAATATTGAAGCGGTGGAAGACATCAAGACAGCCATCACTGAGCTCGACGCTCTTAAGGCTTACTTCTTTGATGATGTGCGTTTGGAGCAGGTTGACGGCTTGAAGAAGCGCTATCGTCAGCTTTATGATGCGCTCAGCCTCACTGGAGAGTTCGTTAAGCATGGCGAATACCACTGCCAGCTACTGTTGAAGGGCATGCCTGTCAAGGTGTCTACGATGCCCACACTGAAGTCGAACTGTGCTTCGCAGCTCAATGTGCGTCCTACAGCCGACGGCAAGTTCGTCATCACATACGACGATAGCGACTGTATTGAGGACGAAGAAAACTTCATCAATGTGCAGTTGCGCCTCGACGGTAAGCGTCTTTCGCATAAGTTCTCGCTGGCTGAAGCCGGCGCAGGCAATGCCGACCAAAGGCTCTCGCTTGTTCCTGAAGGAAAGGTAATGCTGACAGCCGCAATGGTTGACGCAGCCGCACGTGAAGTGACCGACATCACTGTGCGCCTTACTGTCAACAACCGCAATGGCAGCAAGTTTGCGGTGAAGAGTCTTGAACTTAATGTGCCCGACCTCGCTGTTCCGCTTATCTTCGACAATGCAGACGCCGTCTATTCTACAAAAGGACTCATCCAGATAAAGATGCTGGCGAAGGGCGATTGCTCGCTGCGTAAGGTGAAAAAGAGTGACTTCGCATTCGTTAACGGCACGCTCACGGTCGTAAACCCCAACACCGGAGCTATCGAACCTATCAAGGTCGCGTTGCAGTATTCTACAAATTGGGAGTAGACTGGTTTTCGGGTTCTAAACCTTAGTCTGAAAATGTTTCAGATTTAGTCTTAATAAAGTTTAGACCAAGAGATTTGAAAAATGAAAGAATTAAACAAAAATAATTAATAACTATTTAAACTGAACTGTTATGAAACAGAGAATTTTTAATGTATTACTGGCTATAGCCCTTGTGTTCTGCGGCACATCAGTAGCTTTTGCTCAGTCGAAAGCGTTGGCAAAGGATGTAAAGAAGACCTGCAAAGAGTGGAAGAAGGCAGGTTGGTCATTGTATGCTACAGCTTCTACAATGGAGTACGCATTGACAAAGTATCGCACATACGTTGAGGCTGACCCTGACAACCACCTCGTGATCACAGGTCTTGCAGTAGGCAAGAACCCGAAGATAGGTCGCGATAACGCCATGATGAACGGCATCACAAGCTATGCAAGCCGTGCAAAGGCTCAGGTCGTAGGTAAGATGAAGAGCATCATGTCGTCTGACGCAAGCGATCAGTCGGGTATGGAAATCGACAAGTTCGGTGCTGCTTACGAGTCTGGCGTCAACACAAAGATTTCTGGTCTTGTTAAGGTTCACTTCATGCTCGTTCGCGAGAAGGGCGGCGTAAAGGAGTTCCAGGTTTACATGACTCTCGATGAGACTGCTGCTAAGAAGGCTCGCGAGGAGGCTGCAAGAGAAGCTAAGAAGAAGGCAGCCCTCAACGACCTCTCAGAGCAGGTTGAGGAGTTCATCGGTGAGCCGGTACCGGCAGACGAGTAATCTCTTAAAGATGTTTTATCCAATCCGGGGAAGGGTAGACTCGTCTGCTCTTCTTCGGATTTTTTAGATAATGATTAACTAAACGAAACCCGTACAAATGAAGAGATTGATATTATTTGCTTTAGGTGCAACGTGTTGTATGGGGACTCAGGCACAAGTTGTAGACGACGATTTCGACAGCTTCATAAAGACTGAGGTGCAGTCGTTCGACAAGTTCATTGACGATGCCAACAAGCAGTTCATCAGTTTCCTGCGCAATCCTTGGAAGGAGTTTGAGGCAAAGAAGCCGGTGGAGAAGCGCACCAAACCGGAGCCAGTGAAGCCGGTCGTATATGACGAGAAGAAGGACCCGGTGGCGCCCCCCGTGGAACTTGATATCGAGGACATCCTCGGACAGTCTACCGGCGAGAGCAAGCAGCGACCGCAGGGCAAGATTAATGACGGCGAGAAGGTTGGCTTTGAAAAGCCGCAGCCTAAGCCTACGACTCCGACAGCTAAGCCTACAACTCCAGCTACCAAGCCTGAGCCCCCTGCAGCTAAGCCTGCGACTCCAGCTCTCAAGCCTGCGACTCCGACAGCTAAGCCTACGACTCCAGCTCTCAAGCCTGCCACTCCAACAGCTAAGCCTGCAAGTCCTACTGCCAAGCCTACGACTCCTGCAGCTAAGCCAGCAACCCCGACACCTCCAACTACTCCGCCAGCAGTGGTGCCGGTGCCGACCGCTAAGCCTTCTGCACCTATGAGCGCACTCTATAAAGAGTCGTCAGAGAAGCAGATGATTAACTACTGCGGACAGAGAATTTACGTAGACAAGTCGCTGAAGGGAGTATGCTCTATAGGCAATATGCGCGAGAAGGCTGTTGCCGATGCTTACGAGGCGATGTGCAAGGCCGACTACAAGCCGTTGCTTGCCGACTGTCGTCAGTTGAAGAAAGACCTCAAGCTCAACGATTGGGGTGTGTTCCTCTTTGTTCGCGACGTGTCTAATGCCCTTTGTGCTGACGCACATGCGTCTGTTGTAATGCAGCAGTTCCTACTCAACGAACTCGGATATAAGTCGAAGATGGCGCGCCGTGCCGACCGCGACCAGATGCTTCTCTTCGTAGCGACCGACTGTAAGATGTATGGTCGTCCTTATTTCACTAAGGACGGACTCAACTATTACAACCTCACAAGCGACGAGACTTGCCAGTTCTATATGTGTCAGGAGGATTCGCCGAAGGCAAAGAGCAGTATCGACATGCAGATAACTAACGCTCCGCTGCTCAATTCTGGAGTGGTCAACTCCGTACACAAGAATGGTGCGGGCACGGTGGCGGTATCTGTCGACGTTCCCAAGTCGCTGATGCTGTTCTACAAGAGCATGCCGCAGTGCGACTATAGCGTGTATGTGAATGCGAAGGTGAACCCGGCTGTTGCCGACAGATTGCTCTCGTCGCTTGCTCCGATCGTTGAGGGCAAGAGCGAGACTGAAGCTGCCAACCTGCTCATCAACTTCGTGCAGACCGGCTTCAAGTACGCCACCGACCAGGAGCAGTTCGGCTATGAGAAGCCGTTCTTCGTGGAGGAACTCTTCTACTATCCCTATTGCGACTGCGAGGATCGTTCGGTGCTCTATTCATATCTGGTGCGCAACCTGCTGAAACTCGATGTCGTGTTGCTCGATTATCCTAACCATATCGCCACAGCGGTATGCTTCAACGAGAATGTGTCGGGCGATTTCGTCACCGTAGAGGGAAAGAAATACATAGTTTGCGACCCTACTTACATCGGTGCATCCATAGGAAAGGCAATGCCGCAATTCAAGCGTGTGGCTGCCAAGGTCTTGAAATACTAAGACTTTATAAAATGCAAAAACGGCATATCCTTGTTTTTGGGATATGCCGTTTTTGCGTGTTTTGTTTACTCAACGATTTCTGCTTCTATCCAGCTGTCGAGCAATGCCTTTGCGTCGTTTTCTGCCGTAGCGTCGTCGACGTCGTATTCCTCGCAGAGCAGACGTTTCAGCGTCTCAGCGTCGAATTCCTTGTCCTTAACGCTCTCCCAGAGGAAAGCCGAACTCTCGTTCATGCTGATAATCTTTGTGAAGTCGATGTTCTCTTTGCCTTCTGCAACGATAATACTCTCGCCGCAAATGTCCTTCAGGACGAAACCTTTCTTTATCTTCATTTTTTTACTCTTTTACTTTTTTACTCTTATGGATGGTCAAAACTTTGTAACTGTTGATTATCCGTAGCGGAGGTCTCTGGCCTCCGCCGCAATCAATAACATTAACTGAATATTATAACAATATAACGTGTTGCGAACACTTACATTTCTTACTCTACAGACTTGGTGCTGCGGAGGCCAGAGACCTCCGCTACGGCAAAACAGCTCGTAGTTTTGGCACTATCTTCTTATACAGTTAACCTTTCTAAACCCCAGTCAATGCTTTCTACCTTTCCAACCTGTTTATTTTTCTATATATGTACAGCAGGTAGCGGCGTATGGGCAGCAGTCGGGTCCAGATAGCCGAATAGATGCGCCATTTGCGTCCTGAGGTATAGTCGGGCGTGCTGTGTCCTTTGCGGTAGAACGCCAGAGCGATGCCGCGTATGTCTGCCAGCGTACACTCCTCGGTGCCAAGATTGCCGTCGCCGCGCAGCGTCACCTTGTCGCCGTCGATATTCACGATGCGGTGCAGTACGTACGTCTTCGGACTTATCTCTGCCAGCACAGCGTCGCCGCAACGCACGGTGGTGTGTTTGCCAAGTATCGCTTTGTCGCGTCCGTCTTCGAGGAACGGGCGCATGCTGAAGCCTTTCAGTTTGAAGGTGACGGTGTGCCCTTGGTTTATCATCTCCACGAAGTACGGTATCAGTTGTGCATTGTTGTACTGTCTTATTTCTTTTTCCATGTTGAGATAGGGTGGTGGTGAGGTGGTGAGGTGGTGTGGTGGTGAGATGTTGGGGTGGTGAGGTGTTGAGGTGGTGAGATGTGTTGTGATTTTACTGATGGGGTGCTGTCAGCGTCTTGAAGCTCACCTCTGCTGCCTCCTTGTTGGGCAGACAGTGCAGCGCATAGATGTACTGTGCAGCCTCAATGAGTCGTATCACGGCGTTGTATGTGTTGCGGAACACCACTTTGTCCCACTTCATCGTAGAGCAGGCTGGCAGAATGTATGTGAACGCCTTTGTAGGTGCTAAACGCTCCACGCGGTTCTCCTTCGCGCGCACTATCTGCGTTAAGGCTCCGATCGGTGCCTTAATGTTGCGGTAGCACGGCGTCTTGCCGCTCCACGGACTGCCGTAGATGTACGCCTTGCCGTCGATGACGCGCACCACGGGGTTGTCGTCGTTCATCAGGTCCGATCCTGGTATGTTGTCGAGCCAGAGCTGCGTGTGCGTGCTCTTGCCCGTGCCGCTCTTTGCGGTGAACGCATAGCCGTAGCCGCCGTTTCTCACGAGCGAAGCGTGTATGAGCAACGTGTCGAAGAAGCTGCCGCGGAAGGCGTAGAGCATCATCAGCGCGTTGTTCAGTCCGAACTGGCGCATCTGATGGTCGCCGTTCAGCGCACAAACGCCCTCGCTGAAGTCCTTGTTGGTCTGCAGCAGACAGCAACTGCGTCCGTGTATGTCCTTCACTATATACTGGTAGCCGCCGTTGTCGAGTAGATCTACTACGGTGTCGCCGTTGCCCGTCTCGAACGTGTCGATGCGCTCGCGGCGGTTCTTATCCACGGGAGCCAGCGTGTCGTCCACGCGCAGCGTAAAAAGAAAATCGTCGTTTGAGCCTTCCTTCTTGAAAGGCTCGAACGACGGTAACAGTTCGGTGTTGTTCTTTCCGTTTTCGGCAAAGACAACCCTCACGTTATGTTCTGCGATGCAATAGTCTGCTATGATATCCATTATTTCTTCTTCGCCTTCTTTGTCTGCAAATCGGCACGCTCGCTATCGTCTGGTACGAGACAGCTGTATGTAAAGTCGTGCTTTGTGACGTATTTCACGTTGTAGTGTCCTCTTGTTGCGTAGCGCTTCTTTATAGCCACGTATTTCTTCTCTATCTCCTTGCGTGTCTTTGCGAAGTAGGTTACGCAAGTGGGGGTGGCGAATCCGTTAGCCTTCAGATGGTCGCGCAACTGGAACGAGTAGTTGTTGCGGCTGTAGAGAAAGCCCGTCTTGGTGTCTACCCAAGCCGAATCGAGCTGCTGAATCTCTGTGATGTACACCGTAGAGTCGTTGAACGATGTGGCTACACCGTATACGTAGAGTCGCTCCTGCTTCTGCAGTGCGAACATAAGCGACGGCATGAGCAGCAGTGCCAATGCCAGTAATGTGCGAATCTTCATTTCTTTCCTTGTTTTCTGTTGTTTCAGCGGCGCTGTCCGTTGTGGTTGCGTCGCAGCTTTATCTGCCCAGGTAAGCCTTGAGCAGCTTGTTCTTTGTATTCTGTTTCAGCTTGCGTATAGCCTTCTCTCTTATCTGGCGTACACGTTCGCGTGTGAGTCCGTACTTGTTGCCGATTTCCTCCATCGTGCATTCGGGCTGGTTGATGCCGTAGAAAGCCTCTATCACGTTGCGTTCGCGCTCGTTGAGCACGGAGAGGGCCAACGCAATCTCCTCGCGCATCGACTCTATCACGAGGTGGCTGTCGGTAGACGGCTCGTTCTCGCTCGGCATGAAGTCGAGCATGCTTGCTCCGTCGCTCTCGGTCATCGGCGCGTCTACGCTCACCTGTCGTGTGTCCACCTTCAGCACGTCCTCAATCTTTTCGTGCGGCATATCGGTCTTTTCGGCTATCTCGTCGATGCTTGGTCGGCGTTCGTTCTCCTGCTCAAACTTGTTCAGTATGCGCTTTATCTTGTTCACGCTACCCACCTGGTTGAGCGGCAGACGCACCACGCGGCTCTGCTCTGCGATGGCCTGCAGAATGCTCTGTCTGATCCACCATACGGCGTACGAGATGAACTTGAAGCCGCGTGTCTCGTCGAACTTCTCGGCAGCCTTCAGCAGTCCGATGTTGCCCTCGTTGATGAGGTCGGGCAGCGAGAGACCCTGGTTCTGATATTGCTTTGCAACGGAGACAACAAAACGCAGATTCGCCTTTGTCAGCTTCTCAAGAGCCTTGCGGTCGCCGTTCTTTATGCGGTGGGCGAGCTCCACTTCCTCTTCTGCGGAAATCAGCTCTTCGTGGCCAATCTCCTGAAGATACTTATCGAGCGAGGCGTTCTCTCGATTTGTAATCGATTTGGTTATTTTAAGTTGTCTCATTAAGTGTTGCTTTTTTTGATATTATTTTATTGTTAAAGGGCAGGTGCGTTATACACGCATCATTCTGCAAATTTAGTTATTTCTATTGGTTGTCGCAAATTTTAATCTATTTATTTTTATTGTTGCTCGGCAAAACTAATGTTGTTGCCGTCGTTTTTACGTTCTGCACCGACCGCCGTCCAATCGGATTCCGTCCGCCGTCCAATCGGATTCCGTCCGCC
>OGKL01000201.1_pt1 | contig 19673 bp, 15 predicted proteins | sample 1572471 | NCBI WGS metagenome assembly OGKL01 (sample SAMEA2582156, study PRJEB24529) | metagenome | biome: Human gut stool | place: China | collected 2011
AACTCTTTCGGTTGCAAAGGTACGATATTTAATCGGGGATAAAGAATGTTTTAAGATTTTTTTGAGTATTTGCATCTTTTCGATGAGCCAAGGACAGCTCATGTTTCTTTCGAGGGCAACGACAATGCATCTTATAACTGCAACATCATAAGCCATAATGCCAAACTCATACATAGGGAAGATGGCAACTATTTTATGGCTACAGCCACTGTGAGCACACAGGGACAAAATACCCCAATATTGCAACAGTACATGAAAGCCGATGTCAGAATCATCGTCAGCAATAAAACGTTATGGCAACAGGTATTCGGATAAACTATATCCGAATACCTGCTGTTTGTTTTTGGATGCATATTGTGTTGGTAAGCATCAGATTTTACGCAAAAGTTCTAATTTCCATAAAATTCCTCTTGTAAATCATTGGATATTTAGAAAAATATCGTATCTTTGTCCCCGAATTAAGGCGTTCTTTGCATATTGCAAAATACAGAAACGAGCAGAAGTCCGCTCGTTTCCATATTGTTACCTATATAATATAGGCAAACGCCCAACTTCTTGATTTTCAATCAAAGTCCAATTTAGAGCGAGTTACCTTACATAACGATGCAAATAGTAGGAGGCTACGGCATTAGCTTTTTACTTTTTTACTTTTAAAACACGCAAATATCAGCCAAGCAGATGCGCTATTTCTTGCGAATAAGCGTCAGTCCGTCGCGCATTGGCAGTATGAGCTGCTCCACGCGTTCGTCGGCAGCCACATAGTCGTTGAAGCGACGTATGCCAAGCGTCTGCTGGTCGTGGTCGTAGGCTGGGTCGGTGACGTGTCCGTCCCAGAGCGTGTTGTCGGCGAGTATGAATCCGCCGGGTCGCAGCAGCGCGAGCACCATCTCGTATGTCTCCACATACGTGCGCTTGTCGCCGTCGACGAACGCCATGTCGAACGTCACGCCCAGCTCGGGCGCCTTCTCGTTGGCGTCGCCGATGATGAAGCTTATCTTGTCGGCGTAGGGCGAGCCTTCTATCCACGGGCGGGTGAAGTCTTCCATTTCATCGTTTATCTCGAACGTGTAAAGATGCGCGCCTTCGGGCAGACCCTCGGCGAGGCAGAGAGCGCTGTAGCCCGAGAACGTACCCACTTCGAGCACGTTCTGCGGCTGCACCATCTCGACGAGCATCTTCAGCAGTCGGCCCTGCAGGTGTCCCGACGCCATGCGTCCGTGTATGGTGTGGATGTTTGTGGCACGATAGAGGCGATAGAGATAGTCGCCCTCGGTAGAGGTGTGTTCGCGTACGTATTTGTCGAGTTCTTCTGTCATTTTTTTCGTTGTTGTCTGCTATGTTGTGTGTCAGAACTAAATATTTAACTGTAGGAATGCCGTAGCCTCCTACTCTTCCTTCATCGGGTCGCGCTCTGCGGTCCAGTCGAGCAGCGCTTCGAGAGCCAGTCGGTAGGAGTTCATGCCGAAGCCGCTTATCACGCCGAGGCACGCCGCTGCCATCATCGACTTGTGGCGGAACTCCTCGCGCTTATGCACGTTGCTGATGTGCACCTCGATGACCGGTGCGCTTATGGAGCGGATGCAGTCGAGCAGCGCCACAGAGGTGTGGGTGTATGCGCCGGCGTTGAGGATGATGCCGTCCGACTCGAAGCCTGCTTCCTGCAGCTTGTCGATGAGCACGCCCTCGATGTTGCTCTGATAGTAGTCGATATCCACATCTGGATACTGACGGCAGAGCTGGTTGAGATACTGTTCGAAAGAGGTGTTGCCGTAGATGCTCGGCTCGCGTGTGCCAAGCATGTTGAGGTTCGGTCCGTTGATGATTGTTATTTTCATATAGGAGTTTTGAATTTTGAGTTTTGAATTTTGAGTTTTGAGTTTTGAGTTGTTGCCTGCGGCAATTTTGAGTTTTGAATTTTGAGTTTTGAATTGTCGGCTGCGCCGATTAGGAATTATTCAATTATGAGTTTTGAATTCACAACTCACAATTCCTAACTCATAAATTCAAAATGCGCGAAGCGCACAATTCAAAATTCAAAACTCAAAATTCAAAACTCATTACCATCCCGACGTTGCGCCGCCGCCTCCCGTCGATCCGCCACCGAAGCTGCCTCCGCCGTAGCCACCGCCGCGTCGTCCCATGCCGCCGAGCATTGCGCCGGTTATGAAGGCGGCAGCGTTACCCGAGTCGTCGATGTTCTCGTCGCGAGTGAAGGTATGTCCGCAGTGGGGACAGATGAATGTGGAGCGGCGCACGCGGCGTCCGTTAGTGAGTCGGAGCGTCTGTCGCGCCACGCACTTCACGCCCTTGTGGCGGCACTTCGGGCAGCGCTGCTTCTCGCCGAGCAGTGCGATGAAGAAGATTGCCAAGCCCACCATCACCGCCACCGCGATAAGCGCCCCAATCATGCCGTCGTCGTCGTCAGCAGGTTCGGGCCTCATCGTGCCGTCGAGCACCTTCGCCGCAGCCCTCACGCCGTCTACCATGCCGCCGTCCCAGTCGCCCGCCTTGAAGCGCGGCACCATGCGCTGCATCTGTATGCGCTTCGACATGGCATCGGTCATCGTGCCCTCCAAGCCGTAGCCCACGGTGAAGCGCACCTTGCGCTGGTCGGCTACGAAGAGGATGAGCAGTCCGTTGTCGCTCTTCTTCTTGCCTATGCCCCACTGGCGGAACAACTCGTGACCGAAGTTGAAGATATCTGCCTCGCCAATGCTGGGCAGCATCACTACAGCCGTCTCTATGCCCGTGCTGGCTTCGAGCCGTCCGAGCACGGCGTTGATAGAGTCGCGCGCCGAGGCGGAGAGAATGTGCGACGGGTCGGAAACGTACTGGCGCACGTCGCTCAGACGCACGTTGGGCACGTCCTGCAGCGTGTATTGCTTCGCCTCGCCCGCCGCAAACGTCAGCGTTGCGACGAGAGAGAGAATCAGTAGGCTTATGACTCGTGTTATTTTCATATTATTATTAACCAGTTTACATGTTGACTTGTCAACTCGTCAACTTAAAAAGATGTGATCTCCTTGTCAACTCGTCAACTATTAAAACCTAAAACTCCACCTTCGGAGCCTTCTCTGCACCAGCCTCAGCCTCGAAGTAGTTGCGCTTCTCGAAGCCGAACATCGAAGCGATGATGTTGCGCGGGAAGCGGCGCAGCGATGTGTTATACTCCTTTGCAGAGTCGTTGAAGTCCTTACGAGCCACGTTGATGCGGTTCTCCGTGCCTTCGAGCTGCGACTGCAGTTCGAGGAAGTTCTGGTTAGCCTTCAGGTCGGGATAGTTCTCGGTGATGGCGAGCAGCTTGCCGAGCGCCGTCGTCACGTCGCCCTGCGCCTTCTGATAAGCCGCGAGCTGCTGCGGAGTGCAGTTAGACGGGTCTATCTTCACCTGCGTAGCCTGCGAGCGTGCCGCCATAACCGCCTCAAGAGTCTGACTCTCGTGCTTAGCGTATCCCTTCACGGTGTTCACGAGGTTAGGGATAAGGTCGCTGCGACGCTGATACTGCGTCTCTACATTAGCCCACTGGTTGCTTACGTTCTCGTCCATTCCGACAAGTCCGTTATACGATAATATGCCCCAAAGAGCTACTAACACTATCACCACGATGGTGATGATCAATCCTTTGTTCTTCTTCATAAATTACAATGTTGTTAATGGTGTGTGTGGTGTGGTGAGGTGGTGAGGTGGTGAGGTGGTGAGGTGGTGAAATGGTGAGATTTGTAATTCAACATTGAATAATTCAACATTCAAAAACTCCCCACCAATTAATAATTAAAAATTAATAATTAATAATTAATAATTAAAAATTAATAATTACTCAGATTTGTCCTGCTTCCACTTGTCTTACTATTCGCTCCGTGTATCGGTCTACGCCGTTCGGGTCGTACTTCTTCATGAGCGAAGCGCCGAAGAGCGCGGCGAACGCCTGGTAGAAGCCCGCACGTATCGGACCGAGGAACGCCTGCACCAGCTGATACGACGACGAGTCGCACTCGCGGTAGACCAGTTTGATGAGCAGTTTGCCCTGCGAGTAGGTGAGTTTCTTCATTCGCGGCGTGTACTCGGCTCTGATGTCTCGCTCCACACGCTTCAGATGCTCGTCCTTCGCCTTCTTGTTGGGCAGCGTCTGCAGAAAGTCGTACGTCTCGATGATGATGTGGTTCACCTCCTTCGCTATCGGCAGCACCTTCTTCACGTTAGCAACAAGGCGGTTGTAAGCCTGGCGCTGCTTGTCGTTCTTGAAAACCAGTTGCGGGTAGACCGCGAGCGGATTCAGCTCTACATACTGTATGCTGTCGCCCTCGTACAGAGCCTTGCCCACCTTCACGAGCGGCACGAAGGCAGGCAGATCGGTGCCGTCGCCGCCGTCGGTCTCGCCGGAAACATCCAAACCTGCCTGCGCCATCAGCGCAAGATGGCAGAAGATGAATATAATAAGTAGTGATATCCTCTGTTTCATATAGGACAAAAGTACATAGAAAAATCCAAATAAATAAAATTATGACTCACTTTTAAGCTATTTTTCAGTACCTTTGCATCTTATAGGCATATAAATTAATGTGTAAATTTTAATCTCTTATGATACACAACACAACTCTTTCGAGATTTTTCTACCTCTTATTGGTCTGCTTCGCTATGCTCATTCCGTCTGCCGCGCAGGCGCAAGACGTGGTTATAGAATGCGATTCTGCCGCTATTCTGCCGCCCGACACAGAGGCTGTGGCATCGGGTTGCGACGCCGACACTATGTTCAGCGTGGGCACAGCCCCCACAACGGCTGAGATAATGCCGCGCCGCGAGTATGTCACCGTTACCGAATACAACGACCCTACCCACCGTGTGCGCCCTGCCGAATGGATTGTGCCCGGCGTGGCTGCCGTTGGCGGCGCCCTCTGCGTGAAGACAGCGTGGGGCAAGCAGTTTCGCAAGTGGTCGCAGGAGAAGCTCTCTGACGAGAAAAGCAAGAAGGTGAGCGTAGACGACTATCTGCGGTTTGCGCCCGCAGCGGCGGTCTACGCCTTGGATGTCTGCGGCGTGAAGGCGCAGCACAGCTTTCTCGACCGCACCATAATGCTCGGCATGTCGGCTGTTACGATGGTTGCCGTCACGAAGGCGGCGAAGCTGGCGTTCAAGGAGCATCGTCCCGACGGCACCGACGACGACGCCTTCCCGTCTGGTCACAGCGCCATCTCGTTCATGTGCGCCGAGTTTCTCTGGCAGGAGTATCGCGCTTCGAAGCCGTGGATAGGCTATACGGGCTATGCGCTGGCTGCTGGCGTGGCTTATCTGCGCATCCACAACAACCGCCACTGGGTGAACGACGTAGTGGCTGGTGCGGCTGTGGGCATGCTCTCCACGAAGTTCGCCTACTGGCTCTATCCGAAGCTCTTCAAGGAGCACAAGCGCGGCGTGAAGAAAGCCGTGGCTTTCGGCGCTCCGTTCTATAACGGCAAGGAGGCAGGAGTGAGCATGGCGCTCGTTTTTTAGTTGAGGTTTTCTTGCTAAATGTTTGGATATAACAGAAAATAATGGTAGCTTTGCGTTAGATACTTTAATAAAAACGGATTATGAGTAATACAATTAAACTTGACGAACCGCAATTGTTGGTGTCTGTTTCTGACCCTGCATTGTTGGGCAAGCTAAAAAATGCCATAAAAATGTTGAATGGAGTAAAGTCTATATCTGTTCTAAAATCAAAAAAAACAGAATTGGACATGGCTCGTGAAGATGCAGCTAAAGGAAATGTTACACAGTGGAACTCTGTAGACGAAATGTTTGACACTGTTTTAGGTACCAATGTATAAGTTCTCTACTACAAAACGATTTGACAAGGCTTTAAAGCTTTGTCAGAAACGTGGCTACCCAATAGCTAAGTTGAAAAAAGCCATTGAATTGTTGGTTGAAAATGGAAGTTTACCTCCACAATACAAACCACACACTCTCCATGGGAACCATCATGGGGAATGGGAGGCTCATATAGAGTCAGATTGGCTCCTTATATGGGAACAAAATGATGAAGAGCTAACCTTGCTTATGCTTACAACTGGCACTCATTCCGACTTGTTCGGTAAAACAAGACGATAAAAAAACTATTACGGGTTCTGTATAAACAAAACAGAACCCTTTTATTTATTATAACATTCTGCGGCTCCCAAACGCCGCAACAAACAAATAAAAAAACTCAGAACACATGGCTCAGAAAAAGAACGACGACGGACTTACGCCGATGATGCGACAGTTCTATACGTTTAAGAAAGAACACCCAGACGCATTGTTGCTGTTCCGCTGCGGCGACTTCTACGAGACATACGCCGACGACGCTGTGGAGGCGTCGAAGATACTCGGCATAACGCTGACGCGACGCTCCAACGGCAAGAACCAGAGCGCTGCGGCGTGCGAGATGGCAGGCTTTCCGTACCACGCTCTCGACACTTATCTGCCCAAGCTGATACGTGCCGGAAAGCGTGTGGCAATATGCGACCAGCTCGAAGACCCGAAGCTCACGAAGACACTCGTGAAGCGTGGCATAACCGAGCTGGTTACGCCGGGCGTAGCTATGGACGACACCGTGCTCAACTACAAGGAGAACAACTTCCTGGCGGCGGTGTGCATGGCTAAGACGGCGTGCGGCGTGGCGTTTCTCGACATCTCTACGGGCGAGTTCCTCACGGGTGAGGGCACGTTCGACTACGTTGAGAAACTTCTGAGCAGCATTCAGCCTAAAGAGGTGCTCTACGACCGACAGCTGAAGCGCGAGTTTGAGGAGCGCTTCGGCTCGAAGTGGTGCGTGTTCGAGCTCGACGACTGGATGCTTACCGAGCAGAGTTCAAGACAGAAACTGCTCTCCCACTTCGGCACCACAACGCTGAAAGGCTTCGGCGTAGACCATCTGCACCTGGGCGTGACGGCGGCTGGAGCCATCCTGCAGTATCTTGAGATGACGCAGCACACGCAGATCGGTCATATCACGTCGCTCGCTCGCATCGACGCCGACCGCTATGTGCGCCTCGACCGCTTCACCATCCACTCGCTGGAGCTGCTGCAGTCGATACAGGACGACGGTGTGTCGCTGCTCTCCGTCATCGACCGCACCTGCACGCCGATGGGCGGACGTCTGCTGCGCCGCTGGACGATATTCCCGCTGCGCGACGTGGCTTCTATCAACAAGCGCCTCGACGTGGTGGACACGTTCTTCCGCAAACCCGACTTTCGACAGACCGTTGACGAGCATCTGCACCGCATTGGCGACATAGAGCGCATCATATCGAAGGTGGCTGTGGGCAGAGTGTCGCCCAGAGAGGTGGTGCAACTGAAGTACGCGCTCGGCGCGCTGAAGCCTATAAAGGCGGCGTGCCTCACCAACGACAACGCCGAGATACATTCCATCGGCGACCAGATTAACCTCTGCGAGGCGCTGTACGAGCGCATCGACCGCGAACTGCAGCAGGATCCGCCGCAACTTGTGGCTAAGGGCGGCGTGATAGCTGCGGGCTTCTCGCCTGAGCTTGACGAGCTGCGCTCCATCTCGCGCGGCGGTCGCGACTATCTGCTGAAGATTCAGGAGGAGGAGGCGCAGAAGACCGGCATACAGTCGCTGAAGGTGGGCTACAACAACGTGTTCGGCTACTATCTTGAGGTGCGCAACACGTATAAGGACCAGGTGCCGCAGGAGTGGATACGCAAGCAGACGCTTGCCAACGCCGAGCGCTACATCACCGAGGAACTGAAGCAGTACGAGCAGAAGATTATGGGTGCCGACGAGCAGATTCTGGTGCTCGAGACCCGTCTCTTCACCGAGCTTGTCACCGATATGCAGGCGTACATACCGCAGATTCAGGCCGACGCCAACATCGTGGCGCGTCTCGACTGTCTGCTCTCGTTCGCAAAGACTGCCGAGGAGCACCGCTACGTGCGCCCGGTGGTTGAGGACGACAACGTGCTTGAGATACGCGCCGGACGCCACCCCGTCATCGAGACGCAGCTGCCGCTTGGCGAGGAGTACGTGCCCAACGACATCGAGCTCGACACCGAGCAGCAGCAGATAATGATAATCACCGGTCCGAACATGGCTGGTAAGTCGGCGCTGCTGCGCCAGACGGCACTCATCACGCTCATGGCACAGATGGGCTGCTTCGTGCCTGCCGACTCGGCTCATGTGGGTGTCGTCGACAAGATATTCACCCGCGTCGGAGCGTCTGACAACATATCGCTCGGCGAGTCGACCTTCATGGTCGAGATGACCGAAGCGTCTAACATCCTTAACAACGTGACGCCGCGTTCGCTCGTGCTCTTCGACGAGCTGGGCCGCGGCACGTCTACCTACGACGGCATCTCCATCGCCTGGGCTATCGTGGAGTATCTTCACCAGAACCCGAAGGCGCAGGCGCGCACGCTCTTCGCCACCCACTACCATGAGCTGAACGAGATGGAGAAGAACTTCAAGCGCATAAAGAACTACAACGTGTCGGTGAAGGAGCTTGACGGCAAGGTTATCTTCCTGCGCAAGCTGATGCGCGGCGGATCGGAGCACTCGTTCGGTATTCATGTGGCTGAAATAGCGGGTATGCCGCGCTCGGTCGTGAAGCGTGCCGAGCACATACTGAAGCAGCTCGAAGCCGACAACGCCAGCGTGGGCGTGGAGTCTCACAAGATTGTCGGTCAGCAGAACAGCAACGGCATGCAGCTCTCGCTCTTCCAGCTCGACGACCCCGTGCTCTGCCAGATTCGCGACGAGATTATCGGTCTCGACATCAACAACCTCACGCCGGTAGAAGCGCTCAACAAACTGTTCGAGATAAAGAAGATAGTGACGGGGCGCAGCTGAGTATAGCTTTGTTTTCTTTAGGTCGGTGCACTTCTTAGGGGGTGCACTTTTTAGGGGGTGCACTTGTCTCAAGTGCACCAATCAAGCTAAAACTGCACCAACCAAGCTAAAACTGCACCAAGCAAGAAAAAACAGAATAGCTACAACGGGAAACTGAAAGTCAGCAGTGCATAGCGGAAAGATAAGACCAGTAGCTTGGTCGGTGCACTTCTTAGGGGGTGCACTTGTCTCAAGTGCACCAACCGAGATAAAACAGAATAGCTACGACGGAAACTGAAAGTCAGCAGTGCATAGCGGAAAGATAAGACCTGTAGCTTGGTCGGTGCACTTGAGACAAGTGCACCCCCTAAATAAAGCCTTTCTACATAAACCTCACGAAAAGTCATCGTCACCCGGACGCAATCCAATCAGACGGCGAACGGAATCCAATCAGACGGCGAACGGAATCCAATCAGACGGCGGACGGAATCCGATCGGATTGCGTTCGGGTAACGGTGATAAAAGCTTAGGTAGTGTAAACAGATCCGTGACACATAGTTCTGTTTACACTGCCGCAGAGGGTGCGACATTGTTAATATACTGCGCACAACCGCTGCAGATTTTCCTCAAAACTATCCTTGTCTATGGCGCCGTTCTTCAGCGCCGAACGATAGTTGTATATGGTCTGCGGCGAATAGGACAGTATGCCGGCTATCATCGAACTCTCCGTGATGCCGAGCCTTATCAGCGCAGCCACACGCAGGCTGGGTGTCAGCTCGTTGTTCTCCTTCAGCTCTACCTGCACCTCGGGCGTGAGCAGCGTGTTCAGCTCCGTGACGAACGTGGGATAGAGCGAGAGAAAGATGCTGTCGAACTGCGAGAAGAAGGTATGGTTCTCCTCGGCGGTGCGCTTCGACGAGGAGAGGATGCTCAGCAACTCCTTCTGCTGGTTGGCTTTTATCTTGCGTATCACCATCTTGCGCTGACTCTCCAGTTTCTCGATATACTGATAGCACAGACTGATGTAGGCTTTCGCCATATACTCGCGCTTGGCGTTAGTCTGCTCAAAATTGTCGTTCAATTCCGTAAGAGCATCATTAGACTTAACGAGTTCGTCGTTAGATTTTACAAGTTCATCGTTAGATTTAGCAAGTTTATCGTTAGATTTAACGAGGGCGTCATTAGATTTAACAAGTTCATCATTAGATTTTACGAGTTGGTCATTAGACTTAACAAGTTCGTCGTTTGCCTCCTTCTGCTTGCTGTTGGTGGCGCTCAGCTGTTCGGTCTGAGCCGTCAGGTTTTTCTCGTTCTGCTTCAGCAGGTTGTTTTTACGTTTGATGCGCATCGCCCCCCAGACTACCCCACCCAACAGCACTATAATGGATAACGTAAGTACAATGTGCCACTTGCCTGTGTTTGCCATCGCTTGGTTGTTGGCAGAGAGTATGGTGTTCAGGTTAGAGTAAAGCTCTATGCGTCGTTGTCGGCTGCTGAACACGTTGGCGTCGTTCAGCGACACGTTGATATACCGCTGTGCTTTGCGCACATCGTGCTTGTATAGGCTCAGAGCCACCTCCTGCAACGCTATGCTCTCTTTTGTTGCCGACATCACTTCGCTGATGGCTGCAAGCAGCAGGTAGCGTTCCTGCAGCTCCGGCTGATGGTGTATGCCGTAGACCTTCGACATGCTGAATGCAGCCATGCCGTACAGCCGACTGTCGGGTTTCAACTGCGACATGGCTTTGCTCAGGCATGCGTCTATGTCCTTTATATTGCCGTTGGAAAAAGCGAGCTGCACTCCCTTCAGATAGTAATACTGCGCGTCTTTCTGCGTACGGTACAGCAGAGCGTTGTCTATATACTTATGGAAGAGTTTGTCGTAGTGCGGACCGTACTCCGTACCTTTACACAAGAGCTCCAGATTGAAGTAGAGGGCGCATTGTGCACAGTTGTAAAGGTAGTTGAGCTGGCGGTCGGTTGGCGGCACCTCGATATTGTCGAGTATCTCCTTCGCCTCTATGTATAAGCCTCGGAAGACAAGCAGACGCGCCTTTATAATCTGGAACTTCTTGCTACACGCCGTATCGTTGGTCTGCCTTGCCAGTTCGATACCCTTATGCGTGTACACCTTAGCCGAGTCGTAGATATACATATTGTATTCGTTCACCAACTGCTCGTATATCTGCAGCTTGTTTCTCTTGTCGGTGACGTAGGCGGAGCCAAGCTTTATGTTCTGTATCTTCTGTTCTTTCAAGGCGACATAGTCTGCCTGATGGGCTATTACGGAGTCAAGGCGCTTGTAAAGCTCCTTGTTGTCGGCGTGCAAACTAAGGGTTTGCAGGCAAAAAGCGATTGCAAATATCAATAGTTTCATAGCTTTTTTTAGTATGGGGGGGGAATTGACTGCTGCAAAGATATGTATTTTCTTCTTATTTTAAATATAAATATTGAAAAAATTTTTAGTGTTGCTGGTTTTAATATCTACTATTGGTCTTTTTACGAACAGCACAAACAGCTGATTGTTCGACAGATACGCTTCTTGCCATTATAAAAAATATACTTAAAGACTACTATAAGGCTACCATGCGCGCAGTTGCTCGAAAAAGCTTGATAACTTTGCACCCAGAAACAGATTGTTCCATGTAAAAAGATTTTAGGACAACGATTTCTGTATGATTTGATTTTCCAAGGACAAGATAAGTGCAATATTAGTAACTATAACATAATCATAATGCGTTTCAAGACATTAACAATCAAGATGTGTATCATCGTAGCGGCATTCTTCATGACACTGCCAACGATGGCTACAAACACAATCGAGAAGGGCAAGACAGAAAAACTTGTATATCAGGATGCAGACCCTTCAGCTCCTAATTATATTAAGAATCGTAGAGCCCTCGTAGGCCCCGGATGTACAGTGAACAGCGTTGGTGCAGGCGTGTCAGTTGCTGCAGGTTTGAAGGATCTTCAGAATCTGTGCAACGATAATCTCGACGACTATACTGAATTTCCGGCTCTTGTTGACGCAACAGTCGCTGCATCGCCGGTTGTCAGCATCAAGGACAACAAACACTATTATGCAAAGGGCACAGAGGCAGGCTTCACAATCTGCACAAACTCTAACGCTGGCATCCTTAAAGTTGATGTTTCTACGCTGTACGGTATCAGGTTCTTCAAAGACGGCAAAGCTGTAAGCGATGTGCAAGCCGTTAAGACCGGACAGAACATCACAGGTTTGGGTCTCTCGCTGCTCACCATTCCTGGCAGCAGTATGGTTACAAAGTCGTTTGTGGCAGAGGCACCAGAAGATTTTGACGAAGTAGAACTCTATCGTTTGGGCGTTAAGGCAAACGTAAGCGTAGTACTTAATATCAAGTACGCTTTCGTGGGCAAGGCTCGCCAGTATACCATCACAAACAATAAAGAGAACGGTATCGCTAAGTATGCGCAGGAGCAAGGCAGAGAACCCTTCACGCTGGAGGCACACGGAGACGACCCTGCAAAAGACGGTTTGTTGGAAACATCACGTGGCAACCTCATCGACGAAGACCTTACAAACTATTTCACCGTAAGTGCTGTGTTGAAGATTGGCAACTCGCTGCCGGTCACTGTTGTAGCAAGACCTTCAGACGGCAAGGAGGCCTTCCCTGCCGGAACAGAAGTGGGATTCAAATATAACAGCTCTACAGTTCTCAACCTCGGTATAGGCAACGGAGCTACTATCACACTCTACGATAAGGACAACAAGAAAATCAACGAATACCCTATAGAAGCTACCGTGCTCGGACTCAACGTCATAAAAACAAGCAAGGACGGCGAGTTGGTTTTGAAAGCGCCTAAAGGCTTCTCTGCAGTCAAGTTGCAGTTCCCCGGTGTGCTTGACATTAATTTGGGTAAGGACGACGTTAACTACGCCTTTGTGCGCATGGCTCCCGATTTGGCTACCCACCACTGCCCTATCGAGGCTACAGCAAGCCACAACGTCTGCGGATGCGAGAACGAGTATCAGCTGCTGCACAGCGATAAGGTGAGCAACATCACATGGAGCATCGTTTCGCAGCCTGCCGACTCTAACATCTCGCTCGACGAGCAGACCGGCAAGGTGACAAACATCTACGTTCCGGGCGACTATACGTTCATGGCTACAGCAGCAGACGGTTGCACCGAGACTACAACAATACACTACGCACCCTACTATAACTCTGCCGAACACGGCGTAACGCTGCTCGTAAACAACAAGAACGAAGCGGACAAGTACGCTCTGAGCGACAAGAAGGGCGGTTCGCTGATTCAGATATTCGGTGGCACTGAGAATGCTAACGCAATTCTCACATCTGACCTGACAGACTTCGTCTCAACCAAGCCAGGCGTCAAAATCGCAAACAATACGGGCATCGTCGGCGTAAAGTCGGTAGACGGCTCTAATCTTGCTAAGAACGTCGCTACAGACCACAAAATGAAGGTGGGCTTCGTTGTTTCTTCTACGGCAACCGGACTCTCTGCTAAAGCTCTTGAGCTGTACAACATACAGCTTCTGAAGAACGGCAATAAGGTATATGGCGACGCAACAACCCACTGGAATGGTATCTCGGCTGGTCTCATCGGTTCTGAAAAGACAGAGAAGGGACGCCTGAGCATCGACGTGCCGGCTGGCACCGACTTCGACGAAATCGTACTCTATAGCAGCGGAGTGCTCAGCGCAGACCTCGATAAGCTCAACGTCTACTATGCTTATGTGAGCGACAAGACAATGGAGAACGCTGCAAACAACGCTCTCTACGGCGCAGAGATTGTGTCTGTAGACAATACCGACGCCTCTATCGACCTCGCAAAAACAAACTTTGCAAGTGTGGCTACAATAGGCAGCGGTTTGACTAACATAAGCAACCTCATCGACAACGACATGAACACATACATGACGTTCCCGCTCGGAGTGGATTTGAATGGTGCTGCCGTTATGGTGAACGTCGGCAAGATAGTAAACCAGCAGCAGAACAATGTAACGAGGGCTGCAGCAGCAGAACAGAACAAGCAGGGACAGAAGATTGTATTGGCAACCAACCAGCTCACACTCGGACTGGGCGTAGACCTTATAAAGGTGCTCAAGGTTTCAACATATCTCGACGATGCAGAGGAGCCGCAGGAGGTACTGACCGACTGGAAGGTGCTCGGCGCTGATGTGATCGGAACTGGAGGAAAGGGCTACGTATCGCTCGTAACAACAAAGCCTTTCAATAAGCTGAAGATTGAGCAGGTTAAACCAGTATCTGTGGCTAACACCTTGCAGATTGGCGGCATCGCTCTCACAAGCAACATCAACGAGGACGGCACATCAACCGACTGCCCTGAGGAGTTCCTCGTGCTCGATGAGGACGAAACACTCGACGACAACCGCTCTCTCACCAAAGCAACAATGGTGTTCCACCGCACATTCACCACTAAAAAGTGGAACTCGCTCATTCTGCCGGTTGATATGACTGCAGACCAGGTGAAGGCGGCATTCGGCGCAGATGCTAAGATTGCAAGATTCAACCGTCTGGAGGACAAGTGGATATACTTCGATATGCAGGCTGAGAATAATCTTCTCAAGAACGTGCCGTACATCATCAAGCCGACAAAGGAGCCGACAGCTGTAAACAGAACATATAATGTAGGCGGCGAGAATACGAAGCACATCAACGGTCTTGTATACACCGTGACCGGTATCGCATACAACGACCATACTGCAACGCTGCAGCGCGAGGACACTAAATACACAAACGGTATGACGCACTACGGTTCGTACAAGAACCCGACTTGCGTTCCTGCCGACTCATACATACTGCATCGCTCTGGAAACATGGTTCACACAGCTGTAGAGCATCCAAGCATAAAGAGCTACCGCACATGGCTGCGCGAGACTACTCCGTCGGGTGAGACTCTGCAGATGCGTGTTGAACAGAATGACGGTCCGTCTACCGGTATCAAGGTGATTGAGGAGACTGCAAAGAACGCAAACGCCGTGTACAACGTGAACGGCATGCGCATGAACAGCAGCAACACCAACAACCTGCCGAAGGGCGTCTACATCATCAACAACAAGAAAGTGGTTATCAAGTAAAAAAAAAACGATAATTATGAAGAAGAAATATATAGCTCCTTCCATCGAAATCATAAACATGGAGCCGACAAGCATCATGGAAGTGTCTGGTTGGACTCCTTCAGGAGACAAGAAGAACGATGGTTTCGGCGTGACAGAGGAGGACAAAGACAATCCGTTCAAAGACGACGAATTCTAAACAAGGCAATATACTAATATAATATTGCATATAAAGCATTTTGGTAAAATCTAATAGAAAATCAAGTTAGAAAGGGAGGCCTGGGAAGGTCTCCCTTTTTTATTGTCATTAGAGAGCGATTTGGTTAGCTCTGCCGCATTAAAAATGACAAGATGGGAGGATGATTGGTGTGAAGACTTACAGACGGCTGCAGAGGCTGGGAGATAATTGTGAAGGCTGGGAGATGACTGGTAGATAAAACTGCTATCTGCCAGCCGTCAACCCACTACCCCACAACGTGTTACACGCCTGCTGGGAGATATGGTGGATTTTTTTGCTACAAAACAAAAAAGGAGGCGATAAAGCCTCCTTAAACGTTGTCCTAGGCGGATTCGAACCACCACAAACAGAACCAAAACCTGTTGTGCTACCATTACACCATAGGACAATGCGACTGCAAAGATACGCATTTTTGTAAAAACAGCCAAACGAATCGGCTGTTTTTTTACATATATGGGGTAGAGCGAACAAGTCGCCCTACCCCACATTTTATATCGTTAACCGTTGTTTCGTAACGACTACTTCACTGTGATGAGGTAGTAGTTCTTCTTGCCGCGCTGCACGAGCAGATACTTGCCGTCGATGAGGTCTTCGGCAGTAACCACCTGGTCGAACGCTCCGAGCTTCTCCTTGTTGAGCGATACGCCGCCGCCCTGCACGAGCTTGCGCATCTCGCCCTTAGAGTTGAAGATCTTCACGTCGTCGCGTGTGAAGAGGTCTACAGCGGGCTGTCCGAGCTGATCTTTCGGCAGCTGGAAGTGGGGCACGCCCTCGAAGATAGAAAGCAGCGTAGCCTCGTCGAACTTCTGGAGAGTCTCCTTTGTACCCTTTCCGAAGAGGATGTTAGAAGCCTCCTGAGCGGTCTCGAGGTCCTCGCGAGAGTGAACCATTGTTGTCACCTCCTCAGCCAGACGCTTCTGCAGAACGCGGCGTCCCGGGTCTTCGTTGTGCTCGGCTATGAGCGCGTCGATGGTTTCCTTGTCGAGGTCGGTGAATATCTTGATGTACTTCTCAGCCTCTGCGTCGCTCACGTTGAGCCAGAACTGGTAGAAAGCGTACGGAGTGGTGCGAGCCGGGTCGAGCCAGACGTTGCCGCTCTCGGTCTTACCGAACTTCTTGCCGTCGCTCTTGGTGATGAGCGGGCAAGTGAGGCAGTAACATTCTGCGTCGTTGCCGAGTGTGCGGTGGATAAGCTCTGTACCGGTGGTCATGTTGCCCCACTGGTCGTTGCCACCGAGCTGCAGGCGCACGCCGTACTTCTGATACTGGTAGAGGAAGTCGTAGCCCTGGAGCAGCTGGTATGTGAACTCTGTGAACGAAAGACCGTCGCGAGCCTCGCCGTTGAGGCGCTTCTGCACGCTGTCCTTCGCCATCATGTAGTTGACGGTGATGTGCTTGCCCACTTCGCGAGCGAAGTCGAGGAAGGTGAAGTCCTTCATCCAGTCGTAGTTGTTGACGAGCTCAGCCTTGTTTGGCTCTGTGCCGTCGAAGTCGAGGAACTTAGACACCTGCTTCTTGATAGCCTCCTGGTTGTGGTAGAGGGTAGCAGCGTCGAGCAGGTTGCGCTCCTGGCTCTTGCCAGAGGGGTCGCCAATCATACCGGTAGCACCGCCTACGAGCAGGTAGGGCTTGTGGCCGCAGCGCTGCAGATGGCGCAGCATCATGATGCCACAGAGGTGACCGATGTGGAGAGAGTCGGCTGTAGGGTCGGTGCCCAGATACGCAGACACCATGTTGGCATTGAGATACTCCTCAGTGCCGGGCATAATCTGCGCGAGCATACCGCGCCAGCGCAGTTCTTCAACGAAATTCTTTGTCATTATTGCTGTTGTTTTTTTGATGATTGCTATTGCTTTAGGGAGCGTTTAAGCCGCCTTTTGGGGAGCGCTTAAGCCTTTCTAAGCCTCTTTAGGCCTCTCTAAGCCTTGGGGAGGACTATTTAACCTTGGAGGACTTATTATTTAGCCTTGGAGGACTTATTGCTGCTAACTAAGCCCTCCCCGACGGGGAGGGTTGGGAGGGGCTTTTTAGGGCACGGGGTCGTAGCCTGAGCCTCCCCACGGGTTGCAGCGCAGTATGCGCCAGATGGCGAGCGCCATGCCCTTGAAGAAGCCGTGTTTCTGCAGCGCCTGGCGAGCATACTCTGAGCATGTCGGCGTGAAGCGGCAGGAGGGCGGCGTGTAGGGCGTGATGCAGACCTGGTAGAAGCGTATGGGGAGTATGGCGAGCCATACCAATGCGCGAGAGATGTAATGGGCGCAGCGCGAGAACAAACGTGAGGTTTTCATTACTGTTCTGCGTTTTCGTCTACTTCTGCCATGTCCTTGCCAATCTTCTCTGCTATGCGCTGCAGCAGGTTTGCTGTCTTGCGCTCCACGTCCTCGTAGCTGCGCAGGTTGTGGTCGGTCCAGATGAAGCAGAGCGAGAGCGTCTTGCGCTTTTCTACGGTCTGGAGGGTGTCGATGAGCACCTGCTTGTTGCGTCTGTAGGCTTCGCGTACGAGTCGCTTCACAAGGTTGCGCTTCACGGCGCGCTTGAAGAATCGCTTCGGCACACTCACCATCATCTGTGCGAGCGGTTCGTGTGCGTCGCCATCCTCGGTCATGAACACCACACGCAGCGGAAAGGCAGACATCGACTTTGCTCCGCCTCCTTTGAAGAGGCGGTCGATGAGCTTCTTGCTGTTTATGCGCTCACTCTTTGGGAGCTGTTGTGATGATGTCATAAGGTGGTGGTGTTATGTTGAGATGTTGTGGTGTTGAGATGTTGAGATTTGATGATGAAATGGTGTTATGTTGAGATGTTGAGATTTGTCTATACCAATAAAAGGTAATGTCACCATCTCACCATAACAACCCAACAACATCTCATGTCAACATCTCACCACCTCACCATCTCAACCTATTTATTATTCTCAAGATAGTAGCGCAAGGCGCTTGTCATCGACGGGTGTTCCTTTGTAGGAGCCTCGAGGTCGAGTCGGTATCCGGCGTCGGTTACAGCCTTGGCTGTAGCCGGTCCGAATGTGGCGATGCGCACGTCGTTCTGCTCGAAGCTGGGGAAGTTCTTCGTGAACGCCTTGATGCCCGATGGACTGAAGAAGACGAGCATGTTGCAGTCGAACTTGGCTGCTTCTTCCTCGGTGAAGTCGTTGCTCACGGTGCGGTACATGACGCACTCGGTGTGGTTGAGTTTCTTCGAGTCGAGCAGCTGCTTTACGTCGTCGTTGTGAACGCTGCTCATTGGCACGAGATACTTCTCGCCCTTGTGCTTCACCATTGTGGGGATGAGCGAGTCGAGCTTGCCGGTGTTGCCGAAGAACACCTTGCGCTTGCGATACTGCACATACTTCTGTATGTAGAGTGCGATTGTCTCTGTTACGCAGAAGTACTTCATGTCCTCGGGGATAGTGATTCGCATCTCCTTAGCGAGTTTGAAGTAGTTGTCGATAGCGTGGCGCGAGGTGAACACCACCGCTGTGAAGTCGAGAAGACCTATCTTCTGCTGTCTGAATTCTTTGGGGCTGAGCCCTTCTACTTTGATGAACGGACGAAAGACGAGTTCCACGCCGAAGTCCTTTGCGATGTCGAAGTAAGGCGACTTTTCGCTTGACGGTTCAGGCTGTGATATCAAAATCTTCTTTATCATTTTTATATCTTGAAGCTTAAATATTTATCATTTTTCGGGGGTGTGGTCGCTTTTGTCTTAGAAATTCACTTTCAGGCAGTTGGCAATCATTGTCAGCGAGCCTATCAGCGCCGCGAGAGGTGCTAGTTCAAGCGTGCAAAAGTACAAAAAATTTTGCAGAAAACCGCCTCTGTGCCTAAAAAAGATGATGTACGACTTGTAAAGGGAGAGCAACTTGAAGAGTGCTATCACGAGGAATGTGCAGACGAGCGTGGTCTGTACCGGCATCTTGAAGTAAGCCTGGAGCATCACCACGGGGAAGAGGCATACGCCCTCCATTCCGAGGAAGAAGAGGTTTGACTTCATCCAGAACTCGTTGTTGCGCTTGTTGAAGAACACCCATCCCACGAGCCAGTAGAACAGCGTCTTGAGCGTCATGTAGGCGAAGACGGTGAGCGAGAATATGGCTATCACCTGATAGTGGTCGACGACGAACGTGTCGGCGACGTACAGCTGCGTGTAGAAGAAGTAGACCAGACCCAGCAGCAGACACGTCTGCAGCACGAGGAAGAACTGGAAGCGCAGCTCCTCGGATGTCTCGGTTACGGCGGTCATGTTCTCGCTTACGGGCGGTCGGAAGAACTCCTTGGCCTGTCGCAGTATGAAGCGTCGCGACTTGGTGTATGCTATGAGCGCTATGCAGAAGCAGAATATCAAGAGCAGTGTGATGATATTGTCGCGCGCTATGGTGTAGGGCACGGGGTCGCCAGCCACGCCGATTCGTCCGCCGAAGAGGTCGGGGTTGAAGAACGGCTTGCCGGTGAAGTACGACTCGCGGTAGTATTGCGGCAGGTTGACGTCGCGCCACGAGTGTCCGCGTGTGTGTCCGGGCAGGTGCAGCGTGTCGGGCTGCTGACTCCATG
>OGKL01000218.1_pt1 | contig 18816 bp, 12 predicted proteins | sample 1572471 | NCBI WGS metagenome assembly OGKL01 (sample SAMEA2582156, study PRJEB24529) | metagenome | biome: Human gut stool | place: China | collected 2011
GCCACTAACTCACAGGCAATATCATATTTGTCGAGAATGCGTTCCTTGAACTGCATCCCCGACACCTCGCCAGCCTTTATCTGTTTCAATATATCATCCCTCATTCTTTGATACATTCTTTGTTCAACAAATAGTTTACATCCACTTTTAGCAAATCAGAAATCCGTATTAAGGTTTCCAAGTCTGGTTGGCAAGTATTGGTACACCATTTAGAAATGGTTGCTTGGTCTTTACCCAACATTTCTGCCAACCACTTGTTTGAGCGCTTGGTTACTGCCAACATTATCTTCAATCTGTTTACATCTAATTTGTTTCTTTTGTCATTTTGTCGCCTCGATTAGTATTGATTATCAGTACATTACGGACAACCAGCAAGATTTCAAGAAGTATATTAATAAGGTAGCGTCACCTTGAACAGCGGATTGTCTACATGCTCCTTGCGTATAACGTCTACAAGTTCGGCTACTATGTCGGGATGCGCAGCGCTCACGTCGTTGTCCTCATGCAGATCGGTGGCGAGGTTGTACAGGCGCGGCTTGCCCTTTACGACAATCAGCTTCCAGTCGCCACGGCGCACAGCGATTTGGTCGGTCTCGTGGAACTCCCAGTAGAGATGGTCGTGCTTCAGCTGCTTGGCATCGTCGCCGAGGAGCGTCGGAGCGATGGAGAGTCCGTCGAAGCCGTCGCCCGCGAGCTGGCGGTTGGTGTAGCGCTTGCGGAAGTTCTTCACGCCGGCGAGGTCGCAGAACGTAGGCATGAGGTCGTAGAAGGCGAACTGCAGGTCGTTCACCTCGCCCGCCTTGACGTGTCCGGGCCACCATGCGATGAACGGAATGCGTATGCCGCCCTCGTAGCACTGACGCTTGAGTCCGCGCAGCTTGCCGTCGCGTCCGAAGAATTCGGGGTCGGCGCCGCCCTCCTCATGAGGTCCGTTGTCGGAGGTGAAGATGACGAGCGTGTTCTTGTCGAGGCCCTTCTCGCGCAGCTTCGCCATCACCTCGCCCACGTACTGGTCGAGACGCGTTATCATTCCGGCAAACTGTGCGTGGGTATGCTCCACGGCGTTGTAGCGCGAGCCTTCCTGTCCGCCCCACGTCTTGTCGACAAAGAACTTCTTCTCGTAGCCCTCCACGATGCTGTCGTAGGGCTGTGCCAGTTCGGCGTGAGGCAGGGTGTACGTGAGGAAGCCCACGAACGGCTTCTTACCGTCCTGACGGTCAATCCACTCGAGCGCTTTGTCGTGTATGATGCGTGCCGAATACTGCTGGCGCTTATGGTAGTCGCGTCCGAACATGGGGTACTGTATATTCTGCTCCATCACCTCGCGCACTACCGCCGTGTCGCCCATAGAGCGCGAGTAGCGGTTGAGGAAGTTGGGATAATACAGATGCGCCTGAAACTGGCAGATGTAGCCGTAGAACTCGTCTACGCCGCGCTTGTCGGGCGTAGAGGGCGAGCCTTCGTAGCCGCCAGCCCACTTGCCGAAGACGCCTGTTGTGTAGCCGTGGTCCTTCAGCATCTCGGGCAGAATCTTGTGCTGCGGATCGTAAGGCTCCTGCCCCACAACAGCAAAGTCTACGTTGTTGCCGTACATCACGGTATGCTCGGCAGACCAGTACTCGCGGTTGCCGCGCACGTGTCCGTGACCCGAATGCTGACCCGTCATTATCGAAGCGCGCGAAGGAGCAGACACCGGCGAACCGGCGTAAGCCTGCGTGAAGCGCATGCCCTCCTCAGCCATGCGGTCGATGTTAGGCGTGCTGATGTAGGGCTGTCCGTAGCAGGCGAGGTCGCCGTAGCCCATGTCGTCGCACAATATGAATATAATGTTGGGTTGTTTCGGCTGCACACGCTTTCCAGGCGCCTTCGCAGCCACGAGCGTAGGCACTACGGAGAGGGCGGCGCTCGCTAAGAGAATATTCTTGTTCATCGCGAAATATGTTGTTTTAGATTAATCGATTTGTTTTCAATGTATAAAATTACTGCAAATAATCCGAACGCCAAAATCATTTGACTACAAACGCATAAATTAAGCCGTTTTTACTCCGTTTTTCAGATAAAAAACATTACTTTTGCATATAGATTTTGCGTGGAAGCGCACATATTAACCTGAAACACTATAAACAACAATGAGAGAGAAAATTGATTGCTTTCTGCCATGCAACGATGTAGCCGAGATTGCCGACTCGCTGCAGACGCTGAGCCAAAGCAAGACTACACAGCATATAAACCTGCTCGTGAGCGACGCAAGCGACATCTGCGCGTGCGGCGACTCGGACAGCATCAGCGACTGCACCGTGATAACCATAGACGGACTGACGTCGACAAAGACGCTGCTCACCATCGAGGAGCATACCGACGCCGAATACGTGCTGCTGAGCCTGAAGCACACGCCGGTGAGCCTCGGACTGCACGCGCTCGACCGACTGCTGCGCGTGGCTACTGACAGCAATGCGGGCATGGTGTACGCCGACTGCTACATACAAAAGGACGGCGTGCAGGAGAAACATCCTACCATCGACTATCAGACGGGCAGCATACGCGACGACTTCGACTTCGGACAGCTCGTGCTCATACGCGCATCGCTGCTGCATGAGTACGCCGCAAAGCAGCATCTCGCCGACTACAAGTGGGCGGGCTTCTACGACCTGCGCCTGTACATCAGCCGCAAGTCACAGATTTTCCATCTTAACGAGTATCTGTACACGCAGGTGGAGACCGACTCGCGCAAGAGCGGCGAGCGCCAGTTCGACTACGTCAACCCGCGCAACCGCGAGGTGCAGATAGAGATGGAACAGGCGGCAACGAAGCACCTCGACAAGATTGGCGCTACGGTAGACACGTCGAAGTATATGAAGCCCGACTACAGCGAGCAGGACTTCACGTACGAGGCTTCGGTGATTATACCTGTTTTCAACCGCGCCAAGACCATCGCCGACGCTGTCGGATCGGCTCTCGCGCAGAAGACTACATTCAAGTATAACGTAATAGTAGTGGACAACCACTCCACCGACGGCACTTCAGACATACTCGAAGCGGCTGCTACCGAGGACAAGCGCCTCATACATATCATACCCGAGCGCACCGACCTCGGCATCGGCGGTTGCTGGAACGTGGCTGTAGACGACGCACGCTGCGGACGCTTCGCCGTGCAGCTCGACAGCGACGACCTCTACTCGTCGCCGCAGACGCTGCAGCGCATCGTCGACGAGTTTCACAAGCAGGGGGCTGCGATGATTGTGGGCTCCTACCGCATGTGCAACTTCCAGCTCGAGACGCTCCCGCCGGGACTTATCGACCACAAGGAGTGGACCGACCAGAACGGACCTAACAACGCACTGCGCATAAACGGACTCGGCGCGCCGCGCGCTTTCTTCACGCCTATCCTGCGACAGATTCAGTTCCCGAACACTTCGTACGGCGAAGACTACGCTCTCGGACTCGCCTTCAGTCGCAAGTACCGCATCGGCAGAATCTTCGACGAGCTTTATCTGTGCCGCCGCTGGGACGGCAACAGCGACGCCGCCCTCAGCATAGAGCGCCAGAACGCCAACAACCTGTACAAGGACCGCCTGCGCACGCTGGAGATTGCGGCGCGCCAGCAACTCTCCGAAGGCACCGCAGACGCCTCAGCCGACAGTTCGCTGCAGCGCTTCTTCAACCGCCAGCTGGAGGTGTGGGAGGATGCCAGACAGCACTTCCACGACCTGCGCAACGTGAAGACACGCGAGTTGTCGTGCGGCGAGATTACGCTCAAGCTGCAGTTCAACCCCGCACGCATCGTGTCTACGGGCGCGAACATCGACCGCAAGACCATCGCCGAGCGCCCCTGCTTCCTCTGCGAGCAGAACCGACCGAAGGAGCAGATGCAGAAGCAGGTGGACAAGAACTTCACGCTGCTCGTCAACCCCTTCCCTATCATGCCGCAACACTTCACCATTCCGCTGCGCACGCACCGTCCGCAGAGCATCGGCATGAACTATGGCGAGATCTACCGACTGCTCAACGCCTACCCGACGCTGACGGTGTTCTATAACGGACCGAAGTGCGGCGCATCGGCTCCCGACCACATGCACTTCCAGGCTGTATGTTCGGGCATGCTGCCACTGCAGACCAACTGGCCCCGACTGAGCCGCGACACCGAAGTGCTCGTAAAGAACGACGAGCGTGGCGCGATAACAGCCGTACGCGGCTTCGCCGTGCCCGTATTCTCTATACGCACCACCGACCAGCACACGGGCGAACAGCTCTTCCGCAAGCTCTATTCGGCGCTGCCGATGCACGGCGGCGATACCGAGCCGATGATGAACATCATAGCATGGCGCGACGGCGACGACTATCAGGTGGTGGTGATACCACGCACGAAGCATCGTCCCGACTGCTACTTCGCCGACGGCGAGCAGAAGCGCCTCGTCAGTCCGGGTTCGCTCGACATGGCGGGCTTCATCGTCACACCGCGTAGCGAAGACTTCAACACGCTCAGCGCAGACGAAGCCGTAGCTATCTTGAAGGAGTGCGGCATGGATGCAGCGGCTTTCGACGAGACAGCCGAGAAACTGCGCACACTTGCAGCGGGCAACCTCGCTTCTAACACCCACTTCGCAGGCAAGCAGCCGAACGTATCGGTAGGCATCGTGAGCGGCGCGAAGATATCTTTCTCGCTTAACAAGCCGTACATGGCTAAGGGCAACCTGATAGAGGGCGAGCAGGTGGTTGAGTTCCATGAGGGCGGCATCCTGTGGAACGGCAACCAGTATCGCGAGCTTACTTTCCATCCGCAGCAGAACGACGCCTCGTTCTCGCTGCACGACGTCACAATCGGCGTCAACTTCCACTGGGAGCGTCAGGAGACGCAGACCTTCCTGGGCACACTGCGACTCGTGGTAGACTCAGACCGCGTCTGCGCCATCAACGAACTGCCCGTGGAGTCGTATCTGGAGAGCGTCATCTCAAGCGAGATGAGCGCCACATCGAGCCTCGAACTGCTCAAGGCGCACGCCGTCATCTCGCGCAGCTGGCTGCTTGCACAGATTGAACAGCGCCATAAGCAGCAGACGGGCGCCGGAGGCAGCGGCTTCTTCTCGTTCATACGCAAGGACGACGAGCTGATAAAGTGGTACGACCGCGAAGACCACACCATCTTCGACGTATGCGCCGACGACCACTGCCAGCGCTATCAGGGCATCACAAAGGCTACGAGCAAGCATGTGGCGGAGGCTATACACGCTACACGCGGACAGATACTGATGGACAACGACGAGATATGCGACGCTCGCTTCAGCAAGTGCTGCGGCGGTGCGACGGAGGAGTTCCAGTATTGCTGGGAGAACGTGAAGAAACCGTATCTTGCGACGATACGCGACGTGGCTGACGCAAGCTCTTGCGGATGCAGCAACGCCGCAGCCGCAGAACTGCCCGACCTGACCGTAGAGGAGAATGCCGAACGCTGGATTCGTACAGCGCCGGAGTCGTTCTGCAACACCGACGACAAGAAGATACTCTCGGAAGTGCTCAACGACTACGACCAGGAGACGACCGACTTCTATCGCTGGCACGTCACATACACGCAGGACGAGCTGAAGAGCCTCATCACAGAGCGTCTGAAGATGGAGTTCGGCAACATTCTCGACCTCGTGCCGGTGGAGCGTGGCAGCAGCGGACGCATCTGCCGCTTGAAGATTGTGGGCTCGGAGCGCACCTTCACTATCGGTAAGGAACTGGAGATACGCCGTACGCTGAGCGATACGCATCTCTACAGCAGCGCGTTCGTCGTAGACAAGGAGGACGTAAAGGACGGCGTGCCGCAGACATTCCGACTCACGGGTGCAGGATGGGGACACGGCGTGGGACTCTGCCAGATTGGTGCCGCAGTAATGGGCGCCAAGGGCTATAACTACGACCAAATCCTGCTGCACTACTATCGCGGAGCGGAGATAAAGAGGATATATAAGTAATGGTGAAGTGGTGAAAGGATGTTGAGGTGGTGTGGTGTTGAGATGGTGACATTAGTACATATCTCAACATAACAACACCTCAACAAAACAACATTTCATAACTCAAAACTCAAAATTGCCTTTGGCAATAATTAATAATTAAAAATTAATAATTGAAAAAGACTAATCCGTGGGCATGGATCCCCACACTATATTTCGCAGAAGGCCTGCCAAACGTTGTCGTTACAGCCATGTCGGTAGTCATGCTGATGCAGATGGGACTGAGCGATGCTGAGGTAGGACTCTACACGGGCTGGCTGGCTCTGCCTTGGGTGGTGAAGCCGCTATGGAGTCCGTTCATCGACCTGCTGAAGACAAAACGCTGGTGGGTGCTCACGATGCAGCTGCTCATGGGCAGTGCGCTGGCTGGCATCGCTTTCACGCTGCCTACGTCGTTCTGGTTTCAAGGCACGATGTTCTTCCTCTTCGCTATGGCGTTCGCCAGTGCCACACACGACATCTCTGCTGACGGCTTCTACATGATAGAGCTTGACGAGCACAACCAGGCGAAGTACGTAGGACTGCGCAATACGTTCTATCGACTCGCCGTCATCTTCGTGAACGGCGCACTCGTATCACTCGCCGGCTTCCTTGAACATCAGTTGCAGATGCCTGTGGTCTACACCTGGACGCTCATATTCTACGCGCTCGCGGCGCTCTTCATCGGCATCTGGCTCTACCACTGCAAGATGATGCCGCGTCCTGCCGACGACGTCAGTTCGGAGAAGAGCGTTGGAGAGGTGGCAAGCGAACTGAAAACGATGCTCGCCACATTCTTCTGCAAGTTCGGCACAAAGGAGACGGTGTTCGTGATGCTATTCCTGCTGTTCTACCGCTTTCCGGAAGCTCTGCTGAACACGATGACAAAGACGTTCCTCATGCGCCCGATAGCCGAAGGCGGAATGGCTCTGACACCCGAGGAGTACGGACTGGCGCAGGGCACGGTGGGACTCATCGGACTGCTCTTGGGCGGAATACTCGGCGGCGTGCTCGTCAGTCGCGACGGCATGAAACGCTGGCTGTGGCCGCTCGTATGCGCCATCACACTGCCCGACGTGGTGTACATCTACCTCAGCTACACGCTCGACTCTAATCTATGGGTCGTATCGTCGTGCCTCTTCGTGGAGCAGTTCGGCTATGGCTTGGGCTTCACCGTATTGACGCTCTACATGCTTTACTACAGTCAGGGCAAGTTCCGCACCTCACATTATTCTATATGCACCGGCATCTCCTACCTCGGACTGATGCTGCCGGGCATGGTGTCGGGATACGTTAAGGACATCATGGGCTACAAGATGTTCTTCATTTTCGTGATGGCGTGCTGCCTGATCACGTTCCTCGTGACGGCGTTCCTGAAGATTGACCCCGAGTTCGGAAAGAAAAAATAATGACAGACAAGCAAAAGAAAACAACCTACCGCACACACCGCAGAGGTGCAAAGACCCGCTGCCTGTGGTTTCCGTCGCTGATGTTCGGTGACGGATTGGCTGTGTCTATGCTTGTTCTGACGATAGTGATGCTGCGCCGCATGGGACTTGACACCCCCGACACAGCGCTTGCCATCGCCTTGCTCTGTCTGCCCGTGCTGCTGCGCCCGCTGTTCGAGATGATAGTCACCCACTTCTGGGGCACCACAAAGGTATGGATTCTCTCCACACAGTTCATCTCCGCTCTCTCACTCGCCGCCGTAGCCTTCACGCTCCATACGAGCTACTGGCTGCTGGGCACGGCATGCTTCATGCCATTCTTCGTCTGCTCGGCTCTGTTCTACAACATCGCTCTGCACCGCTTCTATATCGACACGCCGATAAAGAAGTTGAGGTGTTGTGATGGTGAGATGGTGACATTACATTCGTCAAATCTCAACACCACAACACCTCAACACAACAACACCACAAACTCAACACCTCAACACCACAACACCTCAAATCTCAACACCTCAACACCTCAACACCTCAACACCACAACACCTCAAATCTCAACACCTCAACACAACAACACCACAACATTCCATAGTCAAAAATCCTGCGGATTTTTGACTATGGCCCTCCTCTTCGGCTGCGGAGTAATGGCGATGGTGGGCGGCAATATGGAAGTAGTGACACGCAACATACGCTACTCGTGGAGCTTTGTGTTCTACGTGATGGCAGGCATGGAACTGTTTCTGTGGCTCTGGCACACCCTCTTCCTGCCCGGCGGACCACACGGCTACGCCAAGCCGAAGCCAACGATGGGTCTGCATCGCGGCGAGTTCAGAGAGACTATGCGCCGTATGCTGCAGCGCAAGGACGACATCGCCACACTGATGTTTCTGCCACTCTTCCTGCTGCCCGAAACGCTGCTCGCCCTCACCGCCCCACTCTTCGTCATAGCCAAGCCACACAACGACGGACTGGGCATGTCGCCGCAGGAGTTCGCCTACGCGCAAGGCACAGCAGCCGTCATCGCCATCACCGTCGGCTACATTCTCGGCATATACGCCATACGCCGCCACGGACTGCGTCGCTGGCTGCTGCCCTCAGCCCTGCTGCTCGCCGTTCCGGGCGCCGCACTGCTCTTTCTCAGCTACAACACGGCAGCGCCACTCAGCATCGTAGCCGCAGCGCTGGCTGCGGGTCACGCCGCATTGGGCTTCGCTCTTAGCATAGTGAAGCAGGTGGTGGTGCGCTTCACGCGCAACATGCCCGACAGCACTTTGCGCCACGCCATAGCGCGCACGCTCATCGCCACGCCGTTCGTCATCGTTGGCGCATTAGCCAGCCTCATGCTCACCATCGCCGACTATCAGCGCATCTTTCAGCTCGCCACGGAGCTTGCCGTAGTGCCACTGATTGTCAGCGTGTTCTACATTTATCTCACACGCAGACAGCCGCAGGCGGAGTGAAACGATTTCCCAACTTTCTTCTTCACCTTCTCGCCAAAAATGTGTATCTTTGCATTCTGTATAACACCAGTTGCAACTAACGAAAAAGATAGATAATCATGAGCAATAACAAGCAACTATATATCGACTTCGAAGCCTACGAACGTATGGCAGAGCCGCATAAACAAGAAAAGGCTTCTGCATGGCGTACAGCAATCGGTCTGCAGGATGTGGATGGACTGAAGGTGTCCGACTATCTAAGAGAGACAGCTGTACGCCATATTGAAGGCGATATCACCATTGATGATGTTAGGGAGCGGCTGAAATCTTATTACATCAACAAGACCACACATGACAAGGACGATGAAGAAAAGGAAGAAGCAGACCGAGTTGCAGCCAATATTGCAAAACTACTGAGCGAAAAGTCGTTCTCGTTTACAGCGTTGGAATTTCTGAATATCCACAGACACCTGTTTGAAGGTGTGTTCAAACACGCAGGCGAGGTACGCACTTACGACATTAGCAAGAAAGAATGGGTGCTTCAAGACGACTCCGTTGTATATGGACGTGCAGCAGACATCATGATGGCATTGAGGTATGATATACAGCAAGAGAAAGAGTTCAATTACAAAGGACTGACCACCGATGAAATCATAGAACATATCGTTGATTTCGTCACGTTGCTTTGGCAGAACCACCCATTCCGCGAAGGCAACACAAGAACAACGGCGGTATTCGTCATCAAGTATCTGCGATCTATCGGATTCAAGGTAAACAATGATTTGTTTGCAAACAATTCGTGGTACTTCCGTAACGCATTAGTACGTGCCAACTATCGCAATCCATTAAAAGGAATAGAGCCGAACAAGTCTTTTCTAATCAAGTTTTTCCGCAATTTGATATTGGAGGAAGAAAACGAATTGAAAAACCGCTATATGCTTATTGGCTACCAGGATGATTGCGACACCCATACAAGCACCCATACAAGTACCCATACAAGTACCCATACAAGTACAAACAATTCCGTAAGCTCATTGAGCGAAAATGTAAAGCGTTTGGTTATAGCAATTGGTACTGAAGAAAAAGGCATAAAAGAAATGATGGATGCTGTAGGATTGAGAAACCGCCCCAACTTTATCGAATACTCTCTTACTCCTGCCATCAACGAAGGACTTGTCACAATGAAATATCCCGACTCCCCCCGCCATCCGCGTCAGAAATACCTCCTGACAGTAAAAGGTCTGGCTGTGTATAATGAGTTTAAAGAAATGGGAAAATAAAGCCTCGGGCTGGTAGATACCGAGAAAAAGATGGAAGATGGCTGGAAGATACGCCCGTTTTGCGGACTATCTTCCAGCCATCTTTATATCCGTTTATGTTTGGTCTTAAACACATTACGATTGCACGACGCCCATAGCTGGAAGATATGGAAGATAAAAACGGCAATCGAGAATTATTAGTCGATAAATCGCTTTGTGATCTCGCCGTACATGTCGATGCGGCGATCGCGCAGGAAGGGCCACCAGCGGCGCACGTCCTCGCTGTGAGCAAGGTCTACCTCCACGATCACGCTGTCCTCAGCGTCGGGAGCCGAGCGATAGAGCATCTCGCCCTGCGGACCCACAACCATTGACGAACCCCAGAACTCGATGCCCGGTGTCTGCTTGCTCGGGTCGGGCTCGAAACCTACGCGGTTGACCGACACTACAGGGAGTCCGTTGGCTACGGCATGACCGCGCTGCACGGTTGTCCACGCCTCGCGCTGACGCTGCTGCTCGTCCTCGGTGTCAGACGCTGCATAACCGATAGCTGTAGGATAGATGAGCAGTTCGGCGCCCTGCAGAGCCATCAGTCGCGCTGCCTCGGGGTACCACTGGTCCCAGCATACGAGCACGCCGAGCTTGCCCACGCTGGTCTGAATCGGACGGAAGCCAAGGTCGCCCGGTGTGAAGTAGAACTTCTCGTAGTAGGCAGGGTCGTCGGGGATGTGCATCTTGCGATACTTGCCAGCGATAGAGCCGTCGCGCTCCATGACGACAGCCGTGTTGTGATACAGACCCGGAGCACGGCGCTCGAAGAGCGATGTGACGATAACCACGTTGCACTCGCGTGCCAATGCGCCGTAGAAGTCGGTAGACGGACCGGGGATAGGCTCCGCAAGGTCGAAGTTGTCTACATCCTCCACCTGACAGAAGTAGAGCGAGTTGTGCAGTTCCTGCAGCACAACAAGTTCGGCGCCACGCTTTGCGAGGTCGCGCACGCCGTCGGCAAGACGCTGCATGTTTGTCTTCACGTCAGCCACGTTGTGCTGCTGAAGATATCCTATTTTCAAGTGTTTCATAATCTTACTACGTATTTATTTTGTTGCAAAGTTAGCCATTTTCGGTTAAAAAGCCTCATCTCAACTGCCAGAAAGCCACGGCAGCAGCTGCGGCAACATTGAGCGAGTCGATGCCGCGCGCCAGCGGTATGCGCACCACATAGTCGGCGGCAGCGATAGTAGCGGCAGGCAGTCCGTCGCCCTCGTTGCCCATGACGATGGCAAGACGAGGCTCGGCGAGCAGCGCAGCATCGTCGATAGACACCGAATTGTCGGTGAGAGCCATCGCTGCTGTGCGGAAGCCATATCGGTTCAGGTCGCTGACCGGACCGTCTATCCATGTCCAGGGGATAGAGAACACCGCACCCATCGACACCCTCACCGCACGGCGGTTGAGCGGGTCGCAGGAAGTGCGCGTCATAAGCACGGCGTCGATGCCAAGAGCGGCAGCCGAGCGGAACATCGCTCCAACATTGGTGGCGTCGACAACGCCGTCGATAACCACCACACGGCGCGCATCGCGACACACCTCCTCAACGCTTTGCTCCGCAGGACGGCGCATAGCGCAGAGCACGCCTCGCGTCAGGACATAGCCTGTGAGCGAGGCAAGCAGTTCGCGACTGCCCGTGTAGACAGGTATGTCGCCACATCGGCTGATTATCTCTGCCGCATCGCCAACTACATGACGCTGCTCACAAAGCAAAGCTAAGGGCTCGTAGCCCTCAATCAACGCACGGTCGATGACCTTCGGACTCTCCACGATGAACACACCACTACCCTTTTCGTAGCTGTGGCGCAGCTGCTTCTCCGTGAGACTCGAGAAAAGCTCAACACCGGGGAAGTCAAGCGAATCAATTTCTACTATAGCCATTGCGCAAACCGTTTATTTCGCCAACTGACACTCTGCAGGATACTGCATTGTGAGACAATGGATAGATCCGTGCTGACGAACGATAGTGCGCGAGTCGATGCCGATGATGTCGTAACCGGGGAAAGCCTCAGCCACGAGAGCAAGAGCGCGAGCGTCGTTCTCCTCCTGTGCGTATGTTGGCACGATGACAGCACCGTTGATGATGAGGAAGTTGGCGTATGTAGCCGGCATACGGTCGCCGTCGTCGTAGAGCGCATCTGGCATAGGCAGACGCAGCAGACGATAAGGCTTGCCGTCGGCGTCGGTAGCCGCCTTCAACTGCTGCTCAAGAGCGTGCAGGTCGGCATACTGCGGGTCGTTCTCGTCGTCGCAACCCACATAAAGTAGCGTATTGTCGGGACAAATGCGCACGATGGTGTCGATATGTCCGTCGGTGTCGTCGCCGATGAGCTGTCCGTGGTCGAACCATACTATCTTGCGGGCGCAGAGTCGCTCCTTCAACACCTGCTCCACCTCTGCCTGCGACATTGGCTGGTTGCGGTTGGGCGCCATAAGGCATACGCTCGTGGTGAGCACCGTGCCGCGTCCGTCGCTCTCGATAGAACCGCCTTCGAGCACAAAGTCGTCGTAGTCGACACGCTCGCCAGCGAACACTCCGCGAGCATGGAGCGTACGGTTGATGAGATTGTCCTTGTCGGCAGCGAACTTCTCGCCCCATCCGTTGAAACGGAAGTCGAGAAGGCGGCAGGAGGCTACGGCATTCTTGCCGTAGTCAGAAGCATCACCGTCCTCAAAGGAGGCTACGGCATTCTTGCCGTTGTCACGCACCGCTTGCTCGGTTGGTGCAGCAGAGACTGCTGCTCCCTCTATGTGAATGCCGCTGCCTTCTGCTGTGGGGATGAGCGTGATGAAGGCATGGTCGCGAGCCCAAGTGTCGTTGTTGTCGCACTCGTAGATGCGCACGTTCTCCATCTCCTCGGCAGAAAGACTCTCCTCAAGCTCTGCACGCACCGCGTCTGGATGCTTTGCGGCGATGACAAGCGGCTCGTAATGAGCCACAGCCTTGGCTATCTGCACGAAAGTTTCGGTGATGTCGTCGAGATACGGAAGCCAGTCGGTATCCTCGTGAGGCCATGTGAGTTGCACACATGACTGACGGTGCCACTCGGCAGGAAGTATGTAGTTTTTGTTCTGCATAAATCTAACAATGTGTCATTTTTGTTTAAAACTACTGCAAAGTTAGTGTTTTTCCGTCAAACAGTCTTACAATTCAAGTTTTTTGACTAAATTTGCAAATAATACTTTATACTCTAAAAAAAGAAAAACTTATGAAAGACTTCATCAAAAACGTGCTTGCCACGATGGTCGGTATGTTCGGATTCTTCATCGTGATGGGCGTTATCGGTATGATGAGCATCATCGGCATGATAGCGTCGGGCAACGCCGCACAGAACGTGGAGAAGAACTCGGTGTTCGTACTCAATCTTTCGGGAACTATCAGCGAGCAGGGATCGGAGAACCCGCTCAGCTTGTTCACAGGCGACAACTCGCTGAACAGCGGACTCAACGATATCCTCTCGGCTATAAAGAAGGCTAAGGCTAACGACGACATTAAAGGCATATACATAGAAGCGGGCGCACTGATGACCAACTACGCCACGCTGCAGGAGATACGCAATGCGCTCGCCGACTTCCGCAAGAGCGGCAAGTGGATTGTGGCTTACGGCGACTTCTACACGCAGGGCGCCTACTACGTAGCGTCGGTAGCCAATAAAGTGTACATCAACCCAAAGGGCGCAATCGACTGGCACGGCATCGGAGCGCAGACCATGTTCTACAAGGACTTTATGGCGAAGTTCGGCGTGAAGTGGGAGGTTGTTAAGGTGGGCACATTCAAGAGTGCTACGGAGACATTCACCGAGGAGAAGATGAGCGACGCCAACCGCTTGCAGACAAAGACCTTCATCGACGGCACATGGCGCAACGTATGCGACGCCGTATCAAAGAGCCGCGGCATAAGCGTCGATTCGCTCAACAGCTACGCCGACTCGTATCTCGCGCTGCAGGCTACAGAGACGCTCGTGAAGGCAAAGATGGTTGACGGCATGATGTACGGCGACCAGGTGAAGGACGCCGTGAAGAAGATGATGAAGCTCGAGAAGGACGACGACATATCTCAGCTCACTCTGAACGACATGCTCAACGTGAAGGACGGCAAGGTAGAAGGCAGTGAGATTGCCGTCTACTATGCAGAGGGCGACATCGTGCAGGACCCAAAGGCTGCTACGATGTTCGGCAACAACAACTATATAGCAAGTCGCAAGGTGTGCAAAGACCTTGAGGACCTTATGAACGACGACAACGTGAAGGCGGTGGTTGTGCGCATCAACTCGGGCGGCGGCGACGCTTACGCTTCGGAGCAGATGTGGCACCAGATGAGCGAGCTGCGCAAGGTGAAACCGGTAGTGGTGTCGATGGGCGACTATGCTGCGTCGGGTGCTTACTATATGTCGGCGCCGGCGTCGTGGATTGTGGCTCAGCCGAACACGCTGACGGGCAGCATCGGTATCTTCGCCGTGATACCCGACCTCAGCGGACTCGTCACAACAAAACTTGGCGTGCGCTTCGATGAGGTGAAGACCAACCGCAACTCTACATTCGGCAACCTCATGGCGCGCCCGTTCAACGCCGAAGAGAAGGCTATGCTGCAGGCAAGCGTCAACCGCGGATACAGTCTGTTCCGCCAGCGTGTGGCTGAGGGCAGACGTCTGCCGGTGGAAAGCGTGGAGAAGATAGCACAGGGACGCGTCTGGATAGCTACCGATGCGCTCAACATAAAGCTCGTAGACCAGCTGGGCGGCATCGACGACGCCGTGAAGAAGGCTGCAGAGCTCGCAAAGCTGAAGGACTACTACACAAGCGACTATCCAGCAGCGGCTTCGTGGATGGACGCTATGCTCAACTCGATGTCGTCGTCGGGAACTTATCTTGACGAACAGCTCAGACAGACGCTCGGCGACTTCTACCAGCCGTTCACCATGCTGCGCTCTATCGACAAGCGCGAGGCTATCCAGGCACGCATACCGTATGCTATCAGCATTAAGTAATGAGATGGTGTGGTGGTGATGTGGTGAGATGGTGACAATACTTTAACTTGCTCTTATTATTCCTTATATATAAAGGACTGCACCGAATATACAAAGGACAGCACGGAGCGTTTAATTATAATAAATGTGAGAACAGAAGGCGACTTTATAAAAATCAACGAGTGGCTGCTACCGCTTAGCTGGCTCTACGGATTGGGAGTGCGACTGCGCAATTGGATGTTCAATATCGGACTGAAGAAGAGCCGCAGCTTCGACATACCCGTAATATCTGTGGGCAACATAACGGTGGGCGGCTCGGGCAAGACTCCACACGTAGAATATCTCATCAATCTGCTGCATGAGAAGTTCCGCGTGGCTGTGCTCTCGCGCGGATACAAGCGCAAGAGCAGCGGCTATCTGCTCGCCGACAAGGACACCACAATGCCCGAAATCGGTGACGAGCCGTTCCAGATGAAGAGCAAATACAAGGACATCTATGTGGCGGTAGACAAGAACCGCTGCCACGGCATCGACCGACTCACTACCGACGAAGCCACAAAGGATGTGGACGCCATTCTGCTCGACGACGCATACCAGCACCGCTACGTGAAACCGGGCATAAACATTCTGCTCATCGACTATCACCGACTGATAATCTACGACAAGCTGCTGCCTGCCGGACGCATGCGCGAACCTAAGGAGGGCACGTCGAGAGCCGACATCGTGATTATAACGAAGTGCCCGAAGGACCTGAAGCCGATGGAGTTCCGCGTGTTGAAGCGTGCACTCAATCTCTATCCTTACCAGGAGCTCTACTTCACGACGCTGCGCTACAACGCCCTGAAGGCGCTGTTCTCGAACGAGCGCATCTCGCTCAACTCGCTGCCAAAGAACACTAACATTCTGTTGCTCACGGGCATCGCCTCACCAGAGCAGATGATGGTAGACCTACAAACGGTGACGAAGCGCATCACGCCACTCACCTTCGGCGACCACCATCAGTTCACGGCAGAAGACGTTGAGCGCATCAACAGCACGTTTGCCGCAATGCCCAAACCGAAGATGATTGTCACAACGGAGAAGGACGCAACCCGACTGGAGCACGTGGAAGGACTCTCGAAAGAAACAAAATCAAATATCTATGCCCTACCGATTCGCATACAATTCATGCTCGGAGGGGAGGAAGAATTCAACAATAAAATTATAAGCTATGTACGAAAAAATTCAAGAAACAGCATCTTGGTTAAAAGAAAGAATGACCACAAAGCCTGAAACTGCCATCATCCTCGGCACAGGTCTCGGACAGCTCGCAACTGAAATCACAGACAGCTACGAGTTCTCATATTCAGACATCCCTAACTTCCCCATATCTACCGTTGAGGGCCACTCTGGCAAGCTCATCTTCGGCAAGCTCGGCGGCAAGGACATCATGGCGATGCAGGGACGCTTCCACTACTACGAGGGCTACTCGATGAAGGACGTTACGTTCCCTATCCGCGTGATGTACGAACTGGGCATCAAGACCCTCTTCGTAAGCAACGCTTCGGGCGGCATGAACCCTGAGTTCAAGATCGGCGACCTGATGATCATCACCGACCACATCAACTTCTTCCCGGAGCACCCGCTGCGCGGCAAGAACTTCCCGACTGGTCCGCGCTTCCCGGATATGCACGAGACTTACGACCACGCTCTCATCAAGGAGGCTGACCAGATTGCCGAAGAGAAGGGCATCCGCGTGATGCACGGCGTATACGTAGGCGTGCAGGGTCCGACATTCGAGACTCCGGCTGAGTACAAGATGTACCACCGTCTCGGCGGCGACGCCGTAGGCATGAGCACCGTGCCTGAGGTTATCGTGGCTCACCACTGCGGCATCCGCACATTCGGCATCTCTATCATCACCGACCTCGGACTGGAGGACACTCCTGTTGAGGTATCGCACGAGGAGGTGCAGGTAGCTGCCAACAACGCACAGCCGCTCATGACCGAAATCATGCGCGAGATGATTCGTCGAGCTTAACAATATACATTAATTATATATATGACCGACATTTCTAAACTCGGTGAGTTTGGTCTTATCCACCATCTCACCGACAACATAAAAATAAAGAACGAATCGACCGTGAAGGGCGTGGGCGACGACTGCGCCGTGCTCCACTACCCCGACTCTGAAGTGCTCGTAACTACAGATATGCTCATGGAGGGCGTACACTTCGACCTCACATATATCGACCTGCAGCACCTCGGATACAAGTCGGCGATGGTGAACATCAGCGACATCTTCGCCATGAACGGCACACCGCGACAGCTCACCGTGAGCATTGCGCTGAGCAAGCGCTTCAAGGTGGAGGACATGGAGGAGTTCTACAGCGGACTGCGCATGGCTTGCGACAAGTGGGGCGTCGACATCGTTGGTGGCGACACCACATCGTCGTACACCGGACTCGCCATCAGCATCACCTGCATCGGTGAGGCTCGCAAGGAGGACATCGTCTACCGCAACGGAGCCAAGGACACCAACCTCATCTGCGTAACAGGCGACCTCGGTGCGGCTTACATGGGTCTGCAGCTGCTCGAACGCGAGAAGAGCGTCTACTACCAGCAGGTGGACGAGGCGCGCAAGAAGAACGACAAACATGCGCTCGAAGAGCTGAAGGGTTTCCAGCCCGACTTCGCCGGCAAGGAGTATCTGCTGCAGCGCCAGCTTCAGACCGAAGCGCGCGGCGACATCATAGCTCGCTTCCGCGAACTCAATATCCGACCGACAGCGATGATGGACATCAGCGACGGACTCTCAAGCGAACTGATGCACATCTGCAAGCAGTCGAACTGCGGATGCCGCATCTACGAGAAGAACATACCGATCGACTATCAGACGGCGGTGATGGCGGAGGAGCTGAACATGAACGTAACGACGTGCGCCCTCAACGGCGGCGAGGACTACGAACTGCTCTTCACCGTGCCAATCGGCGACCACGAGAAGATTCAGCAGATGGACAACGTGAAGCTGATTGGACACATCACACGTCCTGAACTCGGACAGATGCTCGTAACACGCGACAACCAGGAGTTCGAACTGAAGGCGCAGGGATGGAATCCGCTGAGCGACAAGTAATATAATTAGAGGGTATGGCATCCTACCATACCCACGCAGGCTTATAGGGGGTGCAGCAGTCTCTGCTGCACCAACCGAGCTACACCATAGAAGCCCACACCTTTCTTTTTATCAATAAAAAGCAGTCCTTTAGTGTTGCAAAACCTAAGACTTAGTGTTGTAAAAGCTCTGCTCTACCCACCGGACGGCGAACGCAATCCAATCAGACGGCGAACGCAATCCAATCAGACGGCGGACACCGTCCGCCCACAAACCACCAACATCCACCGTCTTAATGAAGCCATCATTAAAATGTTAAAACGTTGGAAATACATTGTTTATATGCAATCTTTTCACTATTTTTGCATATTATTTGATTTAACAGGAGGAATATTATATGAGTACGATTACCATAAACAGCGATATCTATCAAAAAGCTGAGAGATATGCCAAGTTGAACAATATCAATTTGTCGCACCTCATAGAGAAGTTTCTCATGAAACTTCAAACACCAAGTGCCAAAGATAATGCAGCATTGGCACTTCCCGATCATTTGGAGAAATTGGCAGGATGCCTTTCTGATGTTTCT
>OGKL01000241.1_pt1 | contig 17405 bp, 15 predicted proteins | sample 1572471 | NCBI WGS metagenome assembly OGKL01 (sample SAMEA2582156, study PRJEB24529) | metagenome | biome: Human gut stool | place: China | collected 2011
CCCTTCAGCTGCTGCCACTCGGCACGCACGTCGTCAGCAACCGGTTGCGCTACGGCAGCCGTTGTCACCTTCGCCTTGCAGCACGCCTGCGCTCCGTCTGCGCCCTGCGCCTGCATGCCCATAGAACCTAAAAACATCATTGCGGCCAATGACAACACAGCCATCGTTCTTCCGCCGCCTACTCTCGCTACTTTCTTTTTCATATTTAATGCTTATTTAGTAAAAAAGTGTTTAAATTTCGGGTGCAAAAGTAAGGATATGGTGTGTCAAAGAAGTTACAGAAGTTTTATAAAAGGGATAAAAAGCGAGAGAGCATATAGCTTTTAGTTCTGAATAGATTGATTAAATAAGGTTAACGGCGGTAAGAAAGCGAGCGCTTTTTTTTGTTGTGCATGTTGAAAATTGTAGTTTTACAACAGATTTTCAAACATATATTATGAGACGAACAGATTGTTTAATGGTATGGTTAGTGGCGTTGCTCGTTGGCTGCTCGGTGCTGACGAGCTGCTCCGAACAAAAGAAGCGGACGCGTAAAGCCGCCGTAAAGGTGGAGACCCTCACCGTAGGAGGCTCCAACGCCAGCGGCAAGACAAAAGACTACGTAGGCACTATAGAAGAGAAGACGGGGGCGACGCTTAGCTTCGAACTGGGCGGCAACATCACGAACATACGCGTGGACGAAGGCGACAGAGTGAGCAAGGGACAGGTGCTCGCCACCATCAACCCCACTACGCTCAACGAGACGCATCGCGGAGCGCTGAGCACGCTGAAGCAGGCGCAGGACGCCTACCGTCGTTTCCAGCCGCTGCACAAGGCTGGCACCATATCCGACATCAAATGGGTGGAGATAGAGAGCAAGCTGGAGCAGGCGAAAGCCGCCGAAGCCATAGCTCGCCAACAGCTCACGCACACCAGCATAAGGGCGCCCTTCAACGGGGTGGTTGCCTCGAAGCAAGCCGACATGGGCACGTACGTGCTGCCCGGACAGCCGGTTCTGAAGATAGCCGACGTGAAGGCTGTGAACGCTAAGCTGTCGGTGCCGGAAGCAGAGATATCGCATCTGCACATAGGCGACAAGGTGCGTGTGAGCGTAGGCGCATTGGGCGACGCCGTGTTCTGGGGCACGATAAGCGAAAAGGGCATCGACGCCAATCCTATCTCGCACACGTACGACGTGAAGGTGGGCATAGAGAACACGGGCAGACGCCTTCTGCCGGGCATGGTGTGCAAAGCGCAGGTGACAAGCGGCGATACGCAGCCGGCACAGATCGCGATTCCGGCGAAATGCATTGAGCTCGATACAGACAACACCCGCTTTGTATGGACCGTCGTAAAGGGCAAAGCCCACCAGCAACACGTTGAGATTGGCGGTTTCTGCAACAACGACATTATTGTTCTTTCAGGCCTCGGCGCGGGCGACGAGGTGATTGTCGGCGGACAGCAGAAGGTGTCGGAAGGCATGAGGGTATGCGCCGGCAAGAACGTTGAAAGATAAAGCGAAGGGAGGAGACACATGGAAACAAGCAAACAGGAGTCGGCCCTACGCTTTCATATAAAGCGACGCTTGACAAGGAAACCAAACCGCGTGATAAAGCGCTCGTTCATCGAGTCGGCTATGTGCAACCACAACATCGTGCTGCTGCTTGTCGGCATGCTCGTCGTGTTGGGCATGACCGGACTCGCCGTAATGCCGAAGCAGGAGATGCCGCAGTTCACGGTGCGCCAGGGCGCATGTGTGGCAGTCTACCCCGGAGCCACGTCGTCGGAAGTGGAAGAGCGGGTGGCTAAACCGCTCGAGAACTTCATCTTCGGCTACAAGGAGGTGAACAAGAAGAAGACGTACACGCAGAGCAAGGACGGCATGCTGATAGTGTTCATCGAGCTGAACGACAACGTGGAAGACCGCGACGCCTTCTGGAGCAAGTTCAAGCACGGCCTGCAGGCGTTCAAGGCCCAGTTGCCGGCAGGCGTGCTGGCGCTGCAAGCCGTAGACGACATAGCCGACACCTCGGCCCTGCTCATCACGATGGAGAGCAAGCAGAAGACATACCGCGAACTGAACACATACATAGACGACCTGAAGGACCGCCTGCGGCGTATAGACGCTATATCGAACCTGCGCACGTACGGCTTGCAGAACGAGCAGATAAGCATATATCTCGACCAGAACAAGCTGGCCAAGTACGGCACCGGTCCGTTCAAGATTCTGAACGACCTGGCGCTGCAGGGTTTCACCGCCGTGAGCGGAAGTATAGATACGGGCAGCCTGAACATGCCTATACACGTAGACGACTCGTACAACAACGAGCGCGATGTGGCTGAACAGATTGTATACTCGGACGCCAAAGGCAACATCGTGCGACTGAAAGACATAGCACGCATCACGCGAGAATATCCGAAGCAGGACAAATACATAGAAAGCAACGGCAACAAATGTGTACTGCTGTCGATAGAGATGCGACCGGGCAACGACATCGTGAAGATGGGCAACGACGTTCGCAAGACACTTGCCGAGTTCGAGCAGACGCTGCCCGACGATGTGCGCCTCAACACCATCACCGACCAGAGCCGGGTGGTGAGCGAGTCGGTGCTCAACTTCCTGCGCGAGCTGCTCATCTCGGTTGTCTCGGTGATTGTGGTGGTAGTGTTGCTCATGCCGCGCCGCGTTGCTGAGGTGTCGGCGCTGAGCATTCCTATCACTATCTTCTCTTCCGTAGGCGTGTTCTATCTCTTCGGCATGGAACTGAACACGGTGACGCTCGCCGCACTCATCGTGACGCTCGGCATGGTGGTGGACGACTCGGTAGTCATCATCGACAACTACATGGAGAAACTGGGGCACGGCATGTCGCGCTGGCATGCAGCCATCGCTGCCCCCCGCGAATTCTTCATGTCGGTACTTTCTGCCACGCTGAGCATATCGCTCACCTTCTTCCCCTTCCTCATAACCATGCACGGCGATATGGGCGACTTCGTGAAGTCGTTCCCCTGGGCTATGTTCATCATCCTCAGCATCTCGCTCTCGGTGTCGATAGTGCTCACGCCTTACCTGCAGTATACATTGATACATAAGGGCATCGACACCAATCCCAAGCCCGACGCGCGCAAGAAGCCTCTCGACTATCTGCAGACGGGCTACACATGGCTGCTCAATCGCTGCTTCGCACATCCGTGCGCCACGCTTGCTACGGGTGGGGCGCTGGTAGCCGCAGGCGCTGTGCTCTTCGTAAAGCAGCCGCAGCGAATGATGCCGGTAGCCGAGCGCAACCAGTTTGCCGTGGAGTTCTATCTGCCTAACGGCACGACGGCGAAGCGCACGGCGGAAGTGGCCGACTCTATGGCGCAGATACTGCAGCGCGACCCGCTCGTAACGTCTGTGACTACGTTCATCGGGCAGGGATCGCCGCGCTTCCACACCACTTACGCGCCGCAGATAGGCGGACCGAACTTCGCACAGTTCATCGTGAACACCGCAAACAACGACGCTACGGAGAAAGTGCTCGACAAGTATGCCGACAGATACTCCGACTATTTTCCCGACTGCTACGTACGCTTCAAGCAGATGGACTACAACTCTGCCACCTACCCCATCGAGATAAGGGTGAGCGGCGACAGTATAGGACGTCTGAAGCAGGAGGCAAAGAAGGTGGAGGCGTGCATGCGCAGCATCGAGGGCATACATCTTGTGCGCACCAACTACGAGGCTCCGCTGCCTTGCGTAAGGATAACGCCCGACGAGACCGAGGCAAACCGACTGGGCGTGAACAAGACTATCCTTTCAGCCAATCTTGCCATACACTTCGGCGACGGCCTGCCGATGTCTACACTTTGGGAGGGCGACTATCCGGTGAAGATGGTGCTGAAGTCGGAGAACGACAGCGACCTTAACAACGAGTACATACCCGTAATGGGCGGCACAGCGAGCGTTCCGCTTCGCCAACTGGCAAAGATTGCGCCCGACTGGCAGGACGGAAGCATTGTGCGTCGCAACGGCGTGCGCACCATCTCTATCATCGGCGAGCCGATGCGCGGTTACAATGCCGACAAATTGTCGGCTGAGCTTGAGGACGAGCTGCAGAAGCGCTGCCCCACTCTCACTTGGGAGATGGGCGGAATGGTGGAGAAGGACGCCGAGACATTGCCGCAGGTGATGTCGGGCGTGATGATAGCCGTGCTTGTCATCTTCTTCATCCTGCTCTTCCACTTCAAGCGCATCAGCCTGGCGCTGGTGAACCTTTCCTCAATGTCGCTCTGCATATTCGGTGCAGCCGTCGGCCTGTGCATAACGGGCTATGACGTGAGCCTTACGTGCGTGCTCGGCGTAGTGAGTCTGATGGGCATCCTTGTGCGCAACGGCATCATCATGCTCGACTATGCCGAAGAACTGCGACGCGAGAAAGGACTCTCCGTGCGCGATGCTGCTTTCCAGGCAGGCGAACGCCGCATGCGCCCTATCTTCCTCACTTCGGCTGCGGCTTCTGTAGGAGTGCTGCCGATGATGCTCGAGAACAACACGCTATGGTCGCCGATGGGCGCTGTCATCTTCTTCGGCACGCTCATCTCAATGGTGCTCATCGCCACCGTTCTGCCTATACTCTACTGGCTCGTGTTCGACAAGCACGGCAAGTACAGCTTACGCAGAAAGGCAAGCGCCGAGCATAATTAAAAAATAAAAGTCCTTTTTACCATTTTACTTTTAAATTATGTCAGAACACCTTACCAAAGACGCCATCGACCTCAGTACGCTGAGCATACCTCGCCTGTTCGGTCGCTATTTTCTGCCAACATTGTTCGGAATGATCAGCATCTCCGCCATGTGCGCCATCGACGGCATCTTCGTCGGACACGCCGTGGGAGCCGACGGCATTGGCGCCATCAATATCTGCGTGCCCATAATGATGCTGGCTACGGGTCTCGGACTGATGATGGGTGCCGGCTGCTCGGTGGTGGCATCGATACACATGGCTGAAAAGAAGCTGAAGGCGGCGCGCATCAACGTGATGCAGGCGTGGATATTCACCTCGATCGTCATCCTGGCGATGATAATTCCGGTGATGCTCTTCCCTTCAGCCACAGGCAGACTGCTCGGTTCGTCGGAGGCACTGCTGCCTCTGGTGCGCGAGTATATGCTGGGCTTCATGCCGGGCGAGCTGTTCGGCGTGTGGTGCGCCCTGCTGCTGTTCGTGATACGATTGGACGGCAATCCGCGTCTCGCCATGTGGTGCAACGTGATTGCGGCTATAGCCAACATCGTGCTCGACTGGCTGATGATAGTACACCTCGGCTGGGGACTTGCTGGTGCTGCCGTAGCCTCAACGCTGAGCATGATGATAGGCGGACTGATTGCAGCGTGGTACATGCTGTTCGCCGCGCGACAGCTGCGCCCGATACGCCTGAAGTGGAGCCGCCGATCGCTACTCTACTCCGTGCGCAACATCGGCTATCAATGCACCATCGGCATATCGGCTCTCATGGGCGAGGGCACAATGGCGGTGCTCACGCTCGTGGGCAACTACGTATTCATAACCTACATGGGCGACCCGGGCGTGGGCGCGTTCGGCATAGCGTGCTACTACACACCGTTCGTCTACATGATAGGCAACGCCGTGGCGCAGTCGGCGCAGCCCATCATCAGCTACAACTACGGCATCGGCAACACTCACCGCGTGCGCTCCACGCTGAAGGTGGCGCTGCTCACCGCCGTGCTGTGCGGCGGAGCCGTGAGCGCAGCCTTCGTGCTGTTCCCATACCAGCTTACGGAGCTATTCGTGAGCACCGGCGAGGCTGCCTTCCCTCTCGCCGTCAAGGGTTTGCCGCTGATGGCTGTCGCTTTCGTGTTCTTCATCGTCAACCTCATGTGCATCGGCTACTACCAGAGTGTTGAGCGCGTGCGCCCGGCAATGATGTTCGCGCTGCTGCGCGGTGCTGTCTTCCTCGTGCCCAGCTTCATCCTGCTGCCGAAGGTGCTCGGCGACAGCGGCATCTGGCTCGCGCTCGCCCTCTCCGAACTGCTCACCACTGCGTGCATCGCGGCGTATGCGGCACTGCGGAGATAGTCCGCATCTCCACGCAACACACAGATATCGCCGCTTCGCACCGCATTTTTGCCGTTTCGCATAAGGAGGCGTTGTGTATAAAAACAAACAATCGTACTTTTGCAGCTTAATAATAAGTTCTCAGGCAACTTGTCCTTTGAACGAACCCATAAATTGAAGCATAAAATGAAAAAGTTTGGATTTAGACATTTGATGTACGGATGGCTTGCTGTCGTAGTCTTTGCGCTGACTTCATGCGACTCTGAAAATGTGACACCGATCAATGACAAAACTCTGCCGGAGGCCATTGCCAAAGATTTCCACGAACGCTGCGAGGACTACACTATCAAACGCGTTTACACAGGTCCAGAGCCTTACTTCGACAGTGGAGCAATGGAAACGTATGTCACCTCTGAGGACAACGCGGGGAATGAGTGCGTGGTTGTATACGTTGACAATGCGTGGAACCGCACCGTGCGGATGCTCTCTGACATTGACCAGTTGCCCAGCTCGGTGCGATACCAGCTGCTCACGATAAACCAGGAGGCCAGAAACGATGAATTCTGGGAGATCAAGGAAGTGACACAGGCCAGCATAAACGGGACATACTATATTCTCTGCTATCTGCAGGACACCCCCAAGCTCAAGAATCTCGTCCACACCCTTGTCATCGACAGCAAAGGAACGGTGGCCAAGGCATGCACATACAGACTGAACAACGCTGAATATATAGGTACGATTCCTGGCGATATGGAATGGATTACAGCGCACTACAAAGGCTCCGAAGTGCTTGGTTTTGTCAACGACAACGGTGATGACAACTATCTCATCATGCACGACGGCGTGTTGAAGTCCGTATACTTCAAAATTTCCCGCAAGGGTACGACATGGAAAAAAACCTGTTACCCCTTGCCGAAAAGTACAACGGTACCAAGCAACGTATTGGAATCCTTACACGCTGACTACCCTGATTTCACCTATACTGAGATCTCTATTGTTGAAAAACCGGACGGAATAGTCTACCTCTTTACCGATGGAAACAGACCCGACCGTTTAGGGCATTATGTTGAAGCAAACTAATATCCACCGACAATAAACATATGATAAAATATATAATGAGAAAGATTGTATTATCACTATTTGCATTATGCTGTTTTTCGGCAGTAATGGCACAACAGAAGACACGCAGTCTGTCTGTAGAATTACTTGGTGCCCAAACTATTGCAGGCATCAACTACGACAGTAGATTCGAGGGCAACTCGGGCTTAGGCTACCGTGTGGGCATTGGCTATGGCTATGGAGACACTTCTGGTTTGATCGACCAGAAAATCAATGGCGTTGGTGTTCCGTTGGAGCTAAACTATCTGCTCGGAAAGAAGAACAGCAAACTGGAGCTGGGCTTCGGTGCGAGTCTTGGTATATATCAAGTAAAGGAAACAATAGGATACGTCGAAGATACATGGTGGTATCCAGGTGGGGAGAATACAGACGAAACTTCTCCTAAAACTTATTTTTACACTTCATCAAGAACTCAATTCGGTTATTTCTTCTTCGGCGACATAGGCTACCGCTATCAGCGCCCCAACGGATTCATGTTCCGTGTAGGCGTTTCGCCGTCGTTCAACTTTGGCGACAAGTACGGACTCAACAAGGCTGCCTTCTTCCCGTACATAGGCTTCGGTTGGTCGTTCTAAGCAGACCAGAACATTTTCAAACAATTTAAACAAATAAGCATATGAAGAAACTATTGTTATGCTTGTTGTCAGGTGTAATGGCCCTTACAAGCTGCGAATCGTCCGACCCTGTAGGACTTGCCGACCCTATGAAGTGGAGCACGGTTCCGTCGGGCTTGAAAAACGGCGAACTGAAAGTGGAAGCCAAAGGAGGAAGTTGCCTGTTTGCCTGCAAAAACTACAAAAGTTTTTGGATTGCCAGCGTGAAGGAAGAAGGAAAATACAAGGAAAACACTTCATACAAAGAGTTTGACGGAGGCTGGTATCTCGTCAAGATAGAGGGCAACGAACTAAAGGTTATCATCAATCGCAACGAAACGAACGCATCACGTTCCTTCACGGTTTGCGTGGAAGCAGGAAACGCCTTCGACGAATTCAAGTTCGTACAAGATGCAGCAAAACAATAATCTTGCAATATATACTATAACAGCAACAGCATCCGCCATTCAATCTCTTTTGGCGTCGATGTAACGTTTTAACGACATTATATAACAAGAGGGTGTGCATTCTACGCAAGAAACATAGAATGCATACCCTCTTGTTATTTCTCCAACCATTTTTTAAACAATGTCGCTTTTTCCTTGCTTATAACAATATTGTCATCCTCGCAGCCTTTAAGCTTCACCATCAGTTTAGAACCGAAGTAAAAGCTGATTTTCCTGATGCCCTTGATGTTGGCGATATACTGTCGATTGAGACGGAAGAAACGGGCAGGGTCTAAAGCCTGCTCCAGGTCGTTCATGCTCATGGGCAGCGGATAGGATGTGCCATCGACAGTAAACGCCGTGATTCGGTTGTCGCGCATATTGATGTAGCTTATATCGTCGGCGCAGAGCATGCAAAGCTCGTCGCCTTTCGTGATTAGGAAGCGCTCACGGTATTGGCGTGTGTCGTTAAGCACGTCGCGCAGCGGACTCACCACGGCAGACTGTTGTGCATTGCGATTAAGCCGCAGTTTGCCGATTGCGGCACGCAGCTCATCAGCGTCAATCGGCTTCATCAGATAGTCGAGTCCGTTGTTCTTTATCGCCTCCATTGCGTATTCGTCATAAGCCGTGGTGAAGACCACGAACGACTGTGGCATCACCTTGCGGAACGCTTCAAACACGTCACCGTCGGCAAGTCGGATGTCGGAAAAGATAAGGTCATAGTCGTTGTTGGCGGCAAGCTCCTCTGCGACCTCCGCCACACTTTTCAGCGGTCCATGCACGTCTATCGTGTCGTCAATATCCATAATGAGCCTTTTCAGACGTCTTGCGCTGAAATGGTCGTCTTCTATAATCAAAACCTTTTGCATCGTTCTTCTATTGTTTTCGTTTTATGATTGGCAGTCGCACTTCAAATGAATCTTTATGGGCTATGAACTCCGGTTCTGCTTCACCCTCCAGTCGGTAGCGTTGCTTCAAGTTGCTGATGCCTATGCCGTAAGACTCTATGCTCTGATTGTTGTTATTGTTGGTGTATATGCGGTTGTTCTTTATGATGAGCATGTCGCCCTGGCGACCAAGAGACACATGAAGCTCAGTGCTGCTCTGCGGGCAGTTATGCTTCACGGCATTCTCGATGATAAGCTGCAGACTCAGCGAGAGGATACATTCGTCGCGATCGCCGTGCAAATCGTCGGCGTGCAAGACGATGGCGTTGTCGTAGCGCATGTTGAGCAGGCCGATGTACGACTTGATGAAGTCGGTTCCGTCGGCAAGGGTTATATACTCCTTGTCGATATGCTGAAGTATGTAGCGGTAGATATGTGAGAGTTTCACGACATAGTTCTCAGCCATCTTCGGGTCCTCCCCTATCATTCCGGCAAGTGAACTAAGACTGTTGAACACGAAATGTGGGTCTAATTGCATCATTAAGTATCGCTTCTGTAAGGCGAGGTTCTCCTTGCCTTTCAGAACAATCATGTTGGAAAAGTGCATCGAAAGGTGGATGAGTGCTACAAGACTCGCTATCAGTCCGAATAGAAAAGACGTTCCCCATATATCCTGCATCATAAGCTTAGGTGCTACAAGGCTCAGCAGCAGTTCGCAGCCACCAGCAATAAGCAGATTGAAGCCCAACACCACCAGTCCGTTCTGCACGAACACACGGTGGGTCTGCCCTTCGCGCCAAAAGCGCCGCTGTCTGAACAGCCATCGGTTGAGATACAAACTCGAAAGCGAGAACAAACCGCAGAGTGCAAAGTCGACAAGCAACTCAGGATACAGTCCGTTTACCGACTGTAGGAAGTCGGGCAGGTCTACCAATATCCAGATGATATCGTACAGGAAGAAGAAGATAAGCGAGTAGACAAGCCACTCAAGGAAAGAGTTCTTGGATCTATGCATAACGAGAAAACTATGAATTATAGTGTTTTTATTGATACCGGTATCACTTTTTGCCCCGCAAACGCAGCGTTTTTCTATCCGCAGTCGTGTTGGCAAATCATCCGCATCAGCTCCTCGTTGGCGCGGTTGTCTACAGCTGCGCTCTTCAGTTCGGAGAGATAGTCGAGAGAGGCAGAGCACTCGCCCGTGATGTCTACACCGATCACCCGCTCGTGAGCATAGATGATGCGCAGCACCGCCTGCAGCTGCACGAGAGTCATATCGCCGTTGCTCCAGTCGGTAACGGCATCCTGCTTTCTGAGCACATCCTTGTCGATGGAGATATACACCGGCTCGTGAATCAGACAGCCAGCCTTGGAAGGCCACGCACGATGGTGGTCGATCTCCGACTGACTGTAGAACACGACCTTCTCTCTAAGCGCGTCGGGAATCTGCGCTATCAGTTCGTCGGACGCACCGACGACGATGATATTGCGCACGAACGGGTTGTTACGAAGCACGTCCGACACCCATCCGCCGCAAGACACGACACCCTCCCACTGCGGCTGCTGCATATCGGGATGGTGGTCGAACACTATCAACGAGAACGGCTCGCAGAGACGCGACACCCAATACTCCGTGAGATAATGGAAGTCGCCCGAATCGATGAAGTGCAGCGCCTTGGCAGGATAAGGCACCAGTCGGCGGCGCAGCTCCGCTCTCGCCTCCTCGTCGCAATAGCAGTCAGTGCCGCTGATGTCGCGGCAGTCGACGTGCGTGATGTAGGGACTCGAAGCAAACGCCTCGTAGTCGTACACGCCCGTAAAGTTGAGAAGTATTATCGGTTGTTTTGTTATCATGGTTGCGAAAGTAGGTATTTTTCTTGATATATGGTGCTTGATGTCGTGAAAAACGAGATACCCTAATATGATTCGTACTTCACTCTCACCGCCTTCGGCAGCTTGCTGACGATAAGCCGATACGACTCGGTTATCAACGCTGTGACGAGGTCGGTGTCGAGCTGGTCATAATAGATGTCGCTCCAGTGTTTCTTGTTCCAATGGAAAGCGGGAGCGACGGCGTCGTAACGGTCGCGCAGTTCTTCGTTGCGGTCGGGCAGCAGTTTGCAGGCGAAGCGCGGCGCGCTGCCACGCACGTCGCACTTGCCGTCGCCGAGCCAAAGACACAGGAATATCTTGCCCTCAACACGGAAGGTTATGTTGTCGTCGCCGAACGGCTGGTCTTCTGTGACGCCATGCAGCGACAACGTAAAGTCTCTCACTTGCTCAATGTTCATACAAACCAATTACTTTCTATATTTCTTCTCCTTACCGTTGAAGCTCTTCACCTTCATGCCGAGCTGATCGGGAAGGATAGCGTTGAGGAAGATGCCGACGATAGCAGCGAGAGCCAGACCAGAGAAGGCTACAGAACCGATCTTCACACCACCGTCTGTGCCGTACTGCACGCCGATAGACACAACCATGATGAGCGCTGCCACGAACACGTTGCGCGACGACGAGAAGTCGACCGATGTCTCGACAAGGTTGCGCACACCTACTGCCGAAATCATACCGTAGAGAATGAGGCTCACGCCGCCGATTGTAGCGGCTGGCATCAGACCGATGAGGCAGGCGAACTTAGGGCTGAAGCTGAGCACGATGGCGAAGCAGGCTGCAAGGCGGATGACAGCCGGGTCGAACACCTTAGTAAGGTTGAGCACACCGGTGTTCTCGCCGTATGTGGTGTTGGCAGGAGCGCCGAACACAGAAGCGAGGAACGTAGCAAGACCATCGCCGCAGAGCGTGCGGTGCAGGCCCGGCTCCTTGATGAAGTTCTTGCCCACAGTGCTCTGGATGGCACACATATCACCGATGTGCTCCATGATTGTGGCAAAGGCGATAGGGAAGATGGCGATGATAGACGTCACGATAAGGTCGAAGTTGGGGTCTTTCATTACAGAGATTGCCGTACGATCCATATCAATAGGCAGACCAATCCACGCCACCTCATTGAGTTTGGAGAAGTCGACCTCACCCATTGCTGCAGCCAGGATATACGATCCGACAACGCCGAGCAGGATTGGCACAATCTTGATGATGCCCTTGCCCCAGATTGACGTTCCGATAACGATAGCGATGGCCGTAACGGCAAGCAGCCAATTCTGCTGACAGTTGCTGATAGCCGATCCGGAGAGCGTAAGACCGATAGCGATGACCATCGGACCGGTAACCACTGGCGGGAAGAAGCGCATCACCTTTTCCGTGCCGAACATCTTCAGCAGGAACGCCATCACAAAATAGAGCAGCGACGCCGCAGCCACACCGATGCAGGCATAGTTGAGCGCCATCTCGTCTGTCAACCCCTGCGCCACGCACAACTGCTTTACAGAGGCATAGCCGCCAAGGAATGCGAAGCTCGAACCGAGGAATGCGGGAACTTGCAGTTTGGAAACAAGATGGAAGATGAGTGTGCCGATACCGGCGAAGAGCAATGTGGCACTCACATCGAGTCCGGTGATGAGCGGAACGAGAATTGTGGCTCCGAACATGGCGAACAGATGCTGAATGCCGAGAATTGCAAACTTGGGCTTGCCCAGTTGGCGGGCATCATATATGCCCTGGTTGTCTGTGTTCATACTATTTGTTTGTTTTTAGTTGTTTTTACTTCCAGTAGTCAGGATTATTAACTATTACACATTATTTATATATCATAACGTTTATAAATAATTTTTATTGCATTCCTAAAAAACAAATCATTATCTTTGTCAGATATAAACAAAACTATCTACTCTGACGGCACGCATGTCTGCATGGAATGCGGAATGAGATGGGGCGGCAGATAAACAGCCAATGGACAAACTGACAAAAGAGCAACGCCACCGTTGCATGGCATCGATACGAGGAAAGGGCACCAAGCCGGAAATTACGGTGAGGAAGTTCCTGTTCAGCCGAGGGTTCCGCTATCGGCTCAACCACCCACGTCTGCCCGGCAGACCGGACCTCGTGCTGCGCAAGTACCGGTCGGTGATATTCGTGAACGGATGCTTCTGGCACGGGCATGAGAACTGCAAATACTATGTGCTACCGAAGTCGAACGCCGAGTTCTGGCAAGCGAAGATAGAGCGCAACCATGCACGCGATATAGAGGAGCAGCGCAAACTCGCCCAGATGGGCTGGCATTGCATCACGGTGTGGGAGTGTCAGCTGAAGCCTGCTGTCAGAGAGAAAACACTCGAGTCATTGGCGTTCACGCTCAACAGCATTTTCCTAAAAGACCATAGCGTCAAGCGCTATGCGCTGCCCGAAGAGGAACACGCTATGGCGGCGGAGCCGTATTTCTCTAACGAATAATCAACCAAATACACACTTTTTCTAACGAAAAAGAGACAATCTGCAAGAGCTTTTAGGGATAATATCCACTAAAGCTACTTACAGATTGTCTCACTACTAACCGGATTGCTTAACGCAACTAAAACTACATTTATTCAGAATATTTCATTCAATCTTCAAAGTCTTCGTCATCCCAAAGACCGCCGCTACCAGTTTGTCCGTCATCATTTTCCTCATCAAAGAGAGAATAGTCACGTTTTGGGGCAAACCCACAGTCCATCTGTCCATCTTCACTTCCAGTAAGAAGAGACTCGATTCTAACTTCATACACCTTGACTTCCGGTTTTATATAACTTTTCATATTTCCTTGTTTTTTTATTTGATGAATTTCTTTCCGTTATGGATATACACTCCTTTGACGGGTCGAGAAACCTTTACTCCCTGAAGGGTATAGAACGATGCGTCGGCGTCTGTGCTATTCGGCTTGACTTCTGTTACAGTAGTAGTGCTTCCGCCATCATCTTCGTCATCGAAGACAATAGCCATCTTGGAAAGCGACGGATTTTTCGGGTCGTCCGTCTCATTTCCGAGGAACTGTCCGTTAAAATCGATATACCCGAACTTCGCTCCTACCCCACTGTCTACAACAGTATTTGCCGGAATACTCAAGTAAGCTTTGTTTGCGCCGCTTTTGCCATTCTGCGTAAGGCGGAAGAAACCGATATAGTCGTCTCCGGTCTTATTCTCCTTGTAATATTTTGTGGAATGGAAGTTTGCAAGGCCGAAGTAACGGTGGGCTATCTTTCCATTCTTGTCGGTATCAGCATTTCCAAGTTTGTCGATAGCCGTGACTGTCGGCTTGAGATAGTTGTTCCATTCTTGACCAGCATACTCGTCTGCCTTTGTCCACACTGCCGTGTAATTATCTTCAAGAATATCAGCCGGTGCTTCCTTCAAAGAGAAATTCAGTGTGGCATAGTCTTTGAAGGATTCTCCCTCTGGCACTTCCCCTACGAGTACCACTCCCATATTTGCCGGAATGTACTTGAGCTGACGAAGATAAACCGTCCCCATACGCTCTGAAAGTGGGTCTCCTGCATTCTCCGGTTTTTTGTAGCGATATGCCTCATACACTTTCACGTTGTTGTCGACAGGTGCCATTGCCACATTGTTGCTGTATGTACGGATGAACTTCCCTAAACAATAGGTGAAAGGTATCTTGATGACTTTTGTTCCTGATATGGTATAGCGAGAGATGTCGTTACCTTTCTTGTCGAGCTCTGGGTAGAACCTTATCGTCCATATTCCTGCGGGACGGTTCCAAAGAATATCATTCTTACCAAGAGTCTCCTCATTCTCTCTCGCCGTTCTACGGAACTGCACGTCGTTCGGATCGTCAGCCACACAAGAGTGGTTGTCATCATCTGCGACATCATAAGTAGGTCTTGCCAATCCGGTATTGTTTTTCACATTATCTTCCGTCTCGCCCCAGTTCTGCTTTGCGTCATGGTTGGCAACAAACCTGAAATGCGACTTGGCGTATTTTTCGTCTACAGTAGATATCGTCAACGAGAAACAACGCTCGTTGGCATCATACTTCATGTCTCCTGCCTTAGAAGTATAATTCCATTTGCCCGTTCCTGCATCATAAGTTTCTTCCACGGCATCGCCTATCATGGACATGGTTTTTATCGTGAAGTCGGCTTGGTTAGTGCCGAAAATAAGTATTTCGCCCGACATACCATAACTGCCGTCTTGCTCCGCCAGGCGATCATCGCCACGAGCGAGATTTAACTGAACTCTCTTTATACCATGCAGATTAAGGGTAAAGGGTTTCTGGTTAGGCCATACCTTGTTGCGGTTGTTATCTGTAGAATTAAAATAGTCTAGTCCTCCATTGCCGAGGAAGAAGAGCTTATTGTGAGTTCCGGAATTGTCGTTTACGCTCTTTGTGGGATGAATATCCGGCGTAGCCTTTATTGCCTGTTCATACAGATCTTTAGCATTATCGCGATTCACGTTATGCACGATAAATCCTATTCCCCAATAACCGTGCGATCCGTCAAAATAGAGCGAAGCCTCAATATTGTTGTCGAATTTGCCATCATTTTTACGCTCATCATAGAGCGGCTGCGCCGTAGCCCCTGTCATGTTGCCAAGGATATAAGACACACATCTCGTGGCATCATGCTTTACCTGCCAGCCGGAGGGGTTTCCGTCTTTGTCAAGCGTGAAGCTGAAGGTATACATGCCATCGTCGTCGGTCTCTCCGTCATTGCGGGTCACGAGATCCCAGTAGTTGCCGTTCTCTTCCATTTTCGCAGAACCGACAAGTGTCTTTGCCGCTGGTGTTCCACAAATAGTTCCCACAGCTTCGTTTGTTAACGGCAATGCGCTGGCATTATCCTTTGCACCATGCAGCTTGAATACCTCGCCCGGTCCGTAAACCATCTTATTGTCCAACTCGTCAACAGCAAGAATCTGTGCATGTGCCGTGAGGCATGCCGGGATGCTGAACGCATAGCTATTGTCTTTTTGCTGTTCGAATTTAAAATACACGTGTTTTGTGTAATCTATCGTCGCGCCGTCGCCGCCTGGATTAACACCTTTGCCGATATTATGTTCTGAGAAGAAATTACCTACGAGATAGTAACCCGGTGCGACATCTGTTGCAGACTGTACAACAGTTCCACCGCTTTCTCCTGCGGAAAGAGTGTTCTGAGCAAGCTGATGGTTGCTTGGCACTTCATAGTTACCAACGGTACCATTAATTGTTTGGGCTGTAAGCAGATATACATCTGCCGCCTTCATCTCCAACATTGTCCCAAGCATCAACATTAGGACTAATAGGCTTTTAGTTAACTTTTTCATCTTTTTATTTTGGCTTTAGTTATATTTTCTTTTCGGTTTGAGAGTATCAACAAATTAAATCATTCGTTATGAATGTTGTTGTGTTGTATTTCTCGCCTTATGATAATCTCTTGTGTCTTTTTACAAATTGCAAAGTTATGAATAAAATCATAAGCCTGTATATAGTTTTAACAAGACCCCCCTGAAATTTTATACAAACGTTTGCACCGTTCGCCAATATTTAACAATTGAAAATCAATAAAGCTCAATTTGAACAGAACAAGCAAGGCTTTGCTTTGCAGCTATCAATTATTTATATAAACTTTGCAAACAATAGTTCGTTAACAATCCAACCACGCGTTTCTTACTCACAGTCTTCCTTCAATTTGATTTTTTGCTTGGTTATAGCGAATAATATCCAACTGAAAAGCGCGCTGGTCAAGATAGGCGCACAATAGACGATGAAGTTCGCCGTATAATATCCTATACCGATAAACTTTGATATGTAGTGAGTGTCTTTTACCATCATCTCCGCACATCCCTCTATAGGTATACCGAGAAACCTTCCCCACACCAAAGCTGCTGCCAATGCATTCATTATCAGCCATGCAAGACAAACATAGTATAGACGTCTATATTTGGCTTTTTTAGACAACGGCGACCGTTCTTTAAGTTCGCCCATTCCCTTCCACGACCTTATGAAAGCAGGCAGAGCGAAGATTACGGGGAACAGCCATGCCAAGTAAACGAATATCACTATAAATGCAGCGTTGTACGAAATACAAAGCATAACCGCTAAGTCGGCATTGATGGCACACAACAAGACATATGGTATCACCATGCTCCCCCACATGGTGTCTTCTGCATGGGATGGACTAAGGAAAATAATTCCTTCGTTTTCAAGCACCATGTTGTAAGCACGCATTTCCACACCATCTAATCCTGCATTTAAAAGCCCATATAGAAGGATTACCGCAAGACCTATGGCTATAGGAGCCAACACATAATAGCGCCGCCATACCAAAATGATGCTTGCAGCAACGGACATCACGCAACATTGAGCCATCAGGATTGGAAACGACCAATAAAATACCCCAGTTCGGGATAACCGAGTGTCTTATACAATATAAATGCAGCGAGAATACA
>OGKL01000242.1_pt1 | contig 17304 bp, 14 predicted proteins | sample 1572471 | NCBI WGS metagenome assembly OGKL01 (sample SAMEA2582156, study PRJEB24529) | metagenome | biome: Human gut stool | place: China | collected 2011
ACGATTTTGACGACTTCGACGACTTCGATATTCCCGAGGACGAACAGCTCGTTATACCCGAGAGACCGCAGACTGAAGCATCGTAAACTATTAACACAACCTCAGCCCTACCGCAACACGGACAAGCGGAAAATTATGAAGATTAAGACCTCAAAGTACAATGAAGTAAGATTATCTGATGTTGCTCAATACATCAAAGTTCCTGCACAGATAGTAAAGCCATCTACGCCAACAAACGGAGTGTTGATTGGTGAAGTTCAATACGAAGACGGAAAGAAAGAACGAGTATATTCAGACTACGACGTCCGTATCAATAACATTCAGTTGCCATTTGCAGCTGGAAAGGAAAGCTACTTCGATAGCGAGATAGAAATAAACTAACAGATTCAGCCCTACGCATCACGGTAAGCGAAATATTATGAAGAAGTTAAGCAAAGAAGAAGCTATTGATAAGTTTGGCGAGGATACCGTCAACAAGGCGATGAAAACAAACGCAGAGCCTACCAGTAGAGTCATGTATCCATCTTACGAGGTTCCTTCACATATTGGCAAGGCTGAGTATGCAGGTGACCCGGTAAAGGTTGGCGGTTGGAAACTGACGGCATACTATTATCTTTCTCCTGAGGACGAAGAGAACACGGATTCCTTCGACTGGGATGGTAACGTGGAGTTTGAAGCAGAAGAAATTTGGTAAACACCTAAGCCCTCGACAACACGGTTAAGTCAATATTATGAAGAAATACACGCATTTTATATTGCCTGAATAAGCATGAAATCCTGTCTGTACAGCGATGTGCAGGCGGGATTTTTTATGCTCCTAAAACCACCGAAAATATGCCAAATTATGCGATCGCATAAGTCGCATAAAACATGGCATTTTATATATAATTTTTATCGTTGTAAACGCTTGATTAACAATATGTTTAACCAACTTTATGCGACCGCATGTAATCGCATCTATTATATATTATATATATAGTATATATTCATACTAACGTATTCATATATCCTATACACATAATATATAATTTTTCTCTTCCCAAGAGAGTGTGATTTTTGTGGGTTGGAATTGGGTGTTGGAAAGGTCGTCGAGAGGCTACGCCTTGTCGCTGTTGACGTAATCAATAATCTTGCGAACGGCATCATCAATGCGTTTCGTGTTGTAGGCGATGTAATGGCTTGTCACGTCAGCCCAGGAGTGCCCAAGGCAAAGGGCGATAGTTTCTCTTGGTATTTCAAGCTCTGCACCGATAGAGGCGAATGTATAACGAGCGGTGTACACCGTGAGGTTGTCAACAATAGGTTGGTATCGGGCGGAAGGTCTGCCAGGCCCGTGTGCGCGCTTGACAACCTCCCTCGTGCCTATTTGCTTGAGTCCTTCGCGCCAATGGCGGTAATAATGGCGGTATGAGGCATTTGTGTCGAGTGGGAAGAGTAGCCAGTCTTTGCCCTTGTAGCGTCTTATGATTTCCATTGCCTCGGGAGGTACGGGTATGTCGTAGGGCTTGCCTGTCTTCTTACGCCGGTATCTTATGCGTCCGTTCTGTAGGTTTTCGTCTTTGAGTGTCAAGAGGTCGGCAGGATTTATGCCGCACAGATAGAATGTCAGCATGAAAAAATCTCGATACACCGCCTTATATTCGTCGAGCTGACAGTCGCGGATAGCTCGAAGCTGCTCCACGCTGATATTGTCAATGGGCGTTTTCTCTGTTTTGATTTTGTACCTCCTGAACGGGTAGTTGCTCGTCAATCCGTTGTCAAGTCCCCAATTAAATACGCTTCGGACTTTTTGTAGAATGAGTGCTTTGTAATTGACGCTTGCTTCGTCGCCCATGCACCTCACGAAGCGGTCAAGCCACGCCTTATCGACGGACGTGAATGTGGCTTTGCTATCGAACCTCTCAACCATGATAGCAGCTCGGAGGTATGTCTGTTTCGTGCTTTCCTTCTTCTCGGCTGCATACTTGCGAATGCAATCTACAAGTGTCTGCTTGGACTTTGGCTCCCTGCCCGTAATGAGAGTGCGCAATCCCTCCTTTAGGCGTTCATATTCCATGCCTTCATGTTCGAGGAGAAATTTGTCGATGCCGTCTATGATACGCACAAGCCGTTTTGTCTTCGCCTTTGAGTTCGGCTCATTCTGTGCGAACAAAACGCCACTCAATGGATACTTTGCCATGATACCTGTGCTCACGGCGAACTCCTTTCGGGAGTCGCGGAAAATGACAGACACGGGTATAAGTCCGTTTTCGTTCCGCTTGCTTTCTTTAGTGCTGATAAAATACCTCATAATAATGCTGGTTTTGTTTGAAATTCACTCAAAAAGTCCACCAAAAAGTTCACCTAACACCACCCCAAAACCCCTAAAAGCACACTTTCTTTGTATTTTGTTAGTCGTAAATACGACCCCTTGTGTTCGGTCTGTATTTGCGTAACGTGTTGATATACAGCACTATTACAATGTTGCTTTGCCGTCTGAGGTTTTTTGTGGTTAACAGCCCTATAGGCGAAGGTGCTGCGGTTAAGAGCCGTGGTGGTGTTCTGCATGCAGAGGCACACCAGGTTGTTGATCATCGTGAGCAGCACCAGCTTGCGTTCCTGCATTGTGGCGTCCTTCACTGCCAGCAGCCATGCGCCGCAGAGCCTTGTGTTGAATGTGAGCACCTCCTGCGCCTTGTCCTGTCTGTACATGGGCGCACCTGTTCGTGCTTCGACAAGAAGGGCTACACGCTCCTTCAGCAGTCGCAGCGATTCGGTGTACAGCGTATCGTAGGCATTGCCCGACGACTTGAGGTAGTTGAGAAAGTCCTCGAAGTATTCGTCTATATGTGTTGGTTTAGGTTTGAGCCAAATAGTTCCGTTTTCCATTTTTGCATGTTGAATATATTCCACGAACAAAGGTATAGTTTTTTAGCGAAACACACAAATTAATTATACTATTAGGCATAAAACAAAGCGAGGTAACAGCATTACCGCGTAGCGAAAATGCTGTTACCTCACTTCTGTAATATCGTTACCGCGCCTTGGTAATATGCTTACCAGGTGCCGGTAACAAGCGTTGTCTTAAGTGCAAGCAAAATCTTGCTTACGCTTTCCGCAGCATTTGGCTGCGGAAAGCTAAAGATTTAGTTGCGGAAAACCAATCCGTTGCTGTCGGCGTCGATCGTAATCGGCTTCTCACGCGACACTTCGTCCGAAAGAATCTTCTTCGAAAGGTCGTTGAGCACGCAGCGCTGTATGGCGCGCTTTACCGGACGTGCGCCGAATTCCGGGTCGAAGCCCTCGTCGGCGAGGTAGCCGATGGCTGCCGGCGTGACGTTGAGCGTGAAGCCCTGCGGCTCCAGCATCTTCTTCACGGCGTTCATCTGCAGCGTAACGACCTGGGCAATCTCCTCCTTCGTGAGCGGCAGGAACATGATAGTCTCGTCGATACGGTTGAGGAACTCGGGGCGGATGGTCTTCTTCAGCATCTCCATCACCTTCTCCTTGGTGTCGCCTATGACATGGTCGCGGTTCTCGGGCGTGATGCCTGCGAACTGAGCCTGTATGTACTGGCTGCCGAGGTTTGAAGTCATGATGATGATGGTGTTCTTGAAGTTGACGGTGCGGCCCTTGTTGTCGGTGAGGCGTCCGTCGTCGAGCACCTGCAAGAGGATGTTGAAGACGTCGGGGTGAGCCTTCTCAATCTCGTCGAAGAGCACTACGGAGTAGGGCTTGCGGCGCACAGCCTCGGTGAGCTGACCGCCCTCGTCGTAGCCTACGTATCCTGGAGGCGCACCGATGAGACGGGATACGCTGAACTTCTCCTGATACTCGCTCATGTCGATACGCGTCATCATCGTCTCGTCGTTGAACAGATACTCGGCGAGAGCCTTCGCCAACTCGGTCTTGCCGACACCCGTCGTGCCGAGGAAGATGAACGAAGCGATAGGACGCTTCGGATCCTGCAGTCCGGCACGCGAACGTCTTACGGCGTCGCTCACGGCTCTGATAGCCTCGTCCTGTCCGATTACGCGGCGGTGAAGCTCCTCCTCAAGGTGCAGCAGCTTCTCGCGTTCGCTCTGCATCATACGCGTTACGGGTATGCCCGTCCAGCGGCTTACAACCTCGGCTATGTCGTCGGCTGTCACCTCCTCGCGTATCATGGCGTTGCCGCCCTGCGTCGACTTCAGCTGGTTCTGTATCTGTCGTATGTCCTCTTCGAGAGCCTTCAGTCTGCCGTAGCGTATCTCAGCCACACGCTCGTAGTTGCCCTCGCGCTCGGCGCGCTCAGCCTCGAACTTCAGCTGCTCCATCTGCTGCTTGTCTTGCTGAATCTTGTTCACCAAGCCCTTCTCGCTCTCCCATTTAGCACGGAACGCCTTCTCCTGGTCGCGCAGTTCGGCGATGTCCTTGTCGAGCTGCTTTATCTTCTCGGTGTCGTTCTCGCGCTTGATAGCCTCGCGCTCAATCTCGAGCTGCTTCAGTCGGCGCGTAATCTCGTCGAGCTCCTCGGGCACAGAGTCGCGCTCCATGCGCAGCTTTGCAGCCGCCTCGTCCATAAGGTCGATGGCCTTGTCGGGCAGGAATCGGTCGGAGATGTAACGCTCCGAAAGCTTCACGGCAGCTATGCAGGCGTCGTCCTGTATACGCACCTTGTGGTGGTTCTCGTAGCGCTCCTTCAGTCCGCGGAGGATTGAGATAGCCGAGAGCTCGTCAGGCTCGTCGACCATTACGGTCTGGAAACGACGCTCCAGAGCCTTGTCCTTCTCGAAGTATTTCTGGTACTCGTTGAGCGTAGTGGCACCGATGCTGCGCAACTCGCCGCGCGCAAGTGCCGGCTTGAGGATGTTGGCAGCGTCCATTGCGCCTTCGCCACCGCCCGCACCTACAAGCGTGTGAATCTCGTCGATGAAGAGAATGATGCGACCGTCTGAGTTGGTCACCTCTTTTATTACGCTCTTCAGACGCTCCTCGAACTCGCCTTTGTACTTGGCTCCGGCTACGAGTGCGCCCATGTCGAGCGAGTAGAGCTGCTTGTCCTTAAGGTTCTCGGGCACGTCGCCGCGCACGATGCGCTCAGCCAAGCCCTCAACGATGGCTGTCTTACCCGTACCCGGTTCACCTATTAATATAGGGTTGTTCTTAGTACGGCGCGAGAGAATCTGCAGCACGCGGCGTATCTCGTCGTCGCGGCCTATAACCGGGTCGAGCTTGCCCTGGCGCGCCTCCTCAACGAGGTTCTTGGCGTACTTAGAGAGGCTCTGGAAGTTCTCGTCAGCCGACTGCGACTGTATCTTCTCGCCTTGGCGCAACTCCTGAATGGCCTTCACGGTGTCTGCCTCGGTCATGCCCGCGTCCTTCAGTATGCGGCTTGCCGTAGAGTTCACCTGCAAGAGTGCGAGCAGGATGGGTTCGACGCTCGTGAACTCGTCGCCGTTCTTCGTGGCGAAGTCCTGCGCACGCTGCAAAACGGCGTTGGTATCGTTAGAGAGGTAAGGCTGTCCGCCCTGAACGCGCGGCAAGCGCTGCAATTCGGCGTCGGCGACGCTCTCCACCTGCATGGCATTCACGCCAAGCTTCTGGAAGATGAAGGTCGTCACGTCCTTTGCCTTCACAAGCAGAGCCTTCAGCAAGTGCATCGGTTCGATGCTTTGCTGTCCACTGCGCTGTGCGGTGTTCAATGCCTCTTGAACAACCTCCTGTGCTTTGATTGTGAATTTGTCGAATGTCATATCGTTCTCCTTTCTTTTTGTTTTCTTGTTTTCTGTAAACTATAACACAAACTATGTTCCAATACGATATTCATGACAATGTGTCACAGTTTAAGGCGTTTGTATTGAAAGATAACGACAATCTGTCAGAAAAGAAAGCTCTTTTGCCGACTTTGTTCTGATTTTCTATGGCGTTCTTCTTTGCCGTGTAGAAAAAAAATGATACTTTTGCATTTATAATTTATAATGTTACTGTGCGGCGCAGAGTGATGCGGCGCGCAGACTAAACTATGCAAACAAACAACTAAAAATAATCTCTATCAAAAAATGAAAACCAAAAAGTTTTATCCGTGGCTGGTAGTGGCGCTGCTTTGGGTGGTGGCACTGCTCAACTATATGGACCGACAGATGCTCTCTACCATGCAGGGCGCAATGAAACTCGACATCGTAGAACTGCAGAAGGCTGAGGCTTTCGGCGCTCTCATGGCTGTGTTCCTATGGATATACGGCATAGTGAGTCCGTTCGCAGGCGTGGTTGCCGACCGCGTGAGTCGCAAGAAGCTCGTTGTGGGCAGTCTGTTTGTATGGTCAGCCGTAACTTACCTCATGGGCTACGCTACCGACTTCACGCAGCTCTACTGTCTGCGTGCGCTGATGGGTGTGAGCGAGGCGCTGTACATACCTTCGGCTCTGTCGCTCATCGCCGACTGGCATGAGGGCAAATCGCGCTCGCTGGCTATCGGCATACACATGACCGGTCTGTACGTGGGTCAGGCTGTGGGCGGATTCGGCGCTACCATCGCCGCTACGTTCTCATGGCATAGCACATTCAACTGGTTTGGCATCATCGGCATTGCCTACTCTGTTGTGCTCGCACTGCTGCTGTACGACAAACCGAAGGCTGCCGCGGCTGTAGCCACTTCGCCCGACCCTGCGCTGCAGATGAAGAAGGAGAGCGTGTGGCGCGGACTCAGCGTCGTGCTTTCTACATGGGCGTTCTGGGTGATACTCATCTACTTCGCCGTGCCGAGTCTGCCGGGCTGGGCTACTAAGAACTGGCTGCCTACGCTCTTCGCCGAGAACCTCGGTCTGGATATGGCGGAGGCTGGTCCGATGTCTACCATCACTATCGCGGCTTCGTCGTTCGTGGGCGTGCTGCTCGGTGGCGTAATGTCGGACAAGTGGGTGCTGCGCAACATACGCGGACGTATCTATACCAGTGCTATCGGCTTGGGCATGACGATACCGGCGCTCATCCTGCTCGGCTTCGGCCATAGCGTTGTGGCTGTAGTAGGAGCCGGAATGCTCTTCGGCATCGGCTTCGGCATGTTCGACGCCAACAACATGCCGATACTCTGCCAGATTATCTCGGCTAAGTATCGCGCTACGGCTTACGGCGTGATGAACATGGTGGGCGTGTTCGCAGGCGCTGCCGTTACTCACCTGCTCGGCAAGTGGACCGACGGCGGCAATCTGGGCATGGGCTTTGCGGTGCTCGGCGGCATTGTCATCGTGGCGCTCGTGTTGCAGTTGGCTTGTCTGCGCCCGACATCGGATAATGTTGAATAGATGTTGAAGTGGTGAGATGTTGAGGTGTTGAGATGACTCTGCTCTATCTTAATTCTCCCAGTTCTTTCATTACTTTTCATCCCACAATTGAAAACAATAAATTAATAACCAATTAAAATAAACAAGACTATGGAAAAAATCGTAGGACTTATTGACGCACCGTTTACACCGTTCTATGCAAATGGTGACGTTAATCTCGAACCAATCGAGGCTTATGCAAAGATGTTGCAGAAGAATGGCTTGAAGGGCGTGTTCATCAACGGATCGTCTGGCGAGGGATATATGCTCACAACCGAGGAGCGTATGCAGCTTGCTGAGCGTTGGGTGAGTGTGGCTTCCGAAGGCTTCAAGGTTATTGTGCATGTAGGCAGCTGCTGCCTGCGCGAGAGTGTGCGCCTTGCTGAGCACGCTCAGAAGATAGGTGCATGGGGCATCGGCTCTATGGCGCCTCCGTTCCCGAAGATCGGTCGCATCGAGGAACTCGTGGAGTATTGCGAGACTATCGCAAACGCTGCTCCTGAGTTGCCGTTCTACTACTATCATATCCCTGCGTTCAACGGCGCATACCTGCCGATGGTAGACCTCTTGAAGGCTGTCGACGGACGCATCAAGAATTTCGCAGGCATCAAGTACACATACGAGGCGCTCTACGAGTACAACCAGTGTCGTCTCTACGGCGGCGGCAAGTTTGATATGCTTCACGGACAGGACGAAACAATCCTCCCGAGCCTCGCTCAGGGCGGCGCTCGCGGCGGCATCGGCGGCACAACCAACTACAACGGTCGTGAGCTCGTGGGCATCATCGACGCATGGAACCGCGGCGATATCGAGACAGCTCGCGAGAAGCAGAACTTCTCTCAGGAGGTTATCAACGTTATCTGCCACTTCCGCGGCAACATCGTGGGCGGAAAGCGCATCATGAAGCTCCTCGGATTCGACCTCGGACCTAACCGTGTGCCGTTCCGCAACATGACTGACGAGGAAGAGGCTCAGATGAAGAAGGAACTTGAAGAGATCGGATTCTTCGAGCGTGCTAACCAGTTCTAATGTCAACCCGTCAACATAACAACATATCACCTTTAAGAAAATGAATGTAAAGGAATATATCAAGTCTTGGGCTGAGTCTTACAAGAAAGATCTCACCGAGAATATCATGCCGTTCTGGATGAAGTACGGCTTGGACCGCGAGAATGGCGGCGTCTATACTTGCGTAGACCGCGACGGATCGCTCATGGACACAACAAAGTCGGTGTGGTTCCAGGGCCGTTTCGCCTTCATCTGCTCGTTCGCTTATAATAATGTAGAGAAGAATAAGGAGTGGCTCGACGCTGCAAAGTCTACACTCGAGTTCATCGAGAAGCACTGCTTCGACGAGCAGGGTCACATGTACTTCTCCGTAACAGCTGAGGGCAAGCCGCTGCGCAAGCGCCGCTATGTGTTCTCGGAGACATTCGCCGCAATCGCGATGTCTGAGTACGCTCTCGCCACAGGCGACCAGCATTGGGCTAAGCGCGCCATACAGGTGTTCGAAGACACACAGCGCTTCCTCGCTACACCGGGCTTCCTGCCTGCTAAGTTCGAGGCTGACGTGAAGTTGCAGGGCCACAGCATCGTCATGATTCTCATCAACGTAGGCTCTTGCATCCGCAAGGTTGTAGACGATCCGAAACTCACTCAGCAGATTGATGAGTCGATTGAGAAACTGAAGAAGTACTTCATCCATCCGGAGTTCAAGTGCTTGCTCGAGACGGTAGGCGAGAACGGCGAGTTCATCGACACCAACATGACTCGCACTATCAACCCTGGCCACTGCATCGAGACTTCATGGTTCATCATGGAGGAGGCAAAGCTGCGCGGCTGGGACAAGCCGATGTTCGACATGGCTCTGCAGGTGTTCGACTGGTCGTGGGACTGGGGATGGGACAAGCAGTACGGCGGCATCATCAACTTCCGCGACTGCAAGAACCTGCCGCCACAGGACTACTCGCAGGACATGAAGTTCTGGTGGCCGCAGTGTGAGACCATCATCGCTTCGCTCTACGCTTATCTCGGAACCGGCGACGAGAAGTATCTCTATCGTCACGAGCGCATCAGCGAGTGGACTTACGCTCACTTCCCCGATGCTGAGTACGGCGAGTGGTACGGCTACCTGCATCGCGACGGAACAGTGGCGCAGCCGGCTAAGGGCAACCTCTACAAGGGTCCGTTCCACGTTCCGCGTATGATGATAAAGGGCTACATGCTCTGTCAGGAGATTCTGAAAAAGCTCGAAGCATAAGCATGGGAGGGTGTCAAAACTCGCAAGCAGTACGCCCCGAAGGGGCAGAAGCACATAGCCCAGGGCAGCGCCCTGGGTAAATATGCGCCACACTAACCCCACGCCCTGTAAGGGCAAAAGCCTAATTATTAGGGTATTGCCCTTACAGGGCGCACTACTCAATATATACACTCAATACCCAGGGCGTTGCCCTGGGCTATGTGATTGTTGGGCTTTCAGCCCGCATTAACCGAGTTTTGACACCCTCTTAATTTTTATTGCTATTATGACCCGATTTCTATCCTTATTCCTTTTTCTTTCTGCCGCATTGCCTCTTTCTGCTCAGCATGTGCGCAGCGTTGTTGGCTTTCCTGCTGCTGAGCCCGGTTATTCGCTCGGCGTCTCGGCATGTTATGCAGGTCAGATTGGCGACTATCTCGTTGTGGCTGGCGGCTGCAACTTCCCCGAAGATGGCAAACCGAAGAAATATTACGCCGGTGTGTACGCCGCACGCATGGACCGCAAGGCGTTGCAATGGCGCTTGGTGGGCTTTCTGCCCGAGCCGGCTGCGTATGGCGCTACGGTTGCCTGCGGAGACAGTCTGCTGTTCCTTGGCGGAAACAACACAGACCACGCTCTTGCTGCGGTTTATAGTGTTCGTCTTAACTCTGCCGGCACAAATGTCTTAATAAATCGACTCGCCGATCTGCCGGCTACGGCGGATAATATGGCGGTGGCGCTTGTCGGAAACGACGTTTTTGTTGTCGGTGGCAATCAGAACGGCAAGCCGTCTGCTGATGTTCTGCGTTATAAACTCGGCGCAAACTCGGTTGCTCAATGTTCAAACTCGGTTAATCAATGTTCAAATACAATTGCTCAAGGTTCAAACTCGGTTAATCAAGGCGCAAATTCAACTTCTTCTGCCGATCTTCGCATCCCAGGCGCGCCTCGTGTGCAGCCCGTAGCCGCTGCGTATAACGATAAGTTGTACGTTTGGGGCGGATTCTATGCCGACGGCGAGCAGAGCAGGGTGCATACAGATGGTTATGTGTACGACATCAATGCGAAAGAGTGGGGCGCTTTGTCCGCTCCGCGTTCGGCGGATGGCGAGGAGATGACGCTTTCGGGTGGCATAGCGTGGGCTGATGGCGAGCACTTGTATGCCACAGGCGGCGTGAACCGCACGATATTTCTCGATGCGATAAGCGGTAGATACGAATGTGTTAAGAAGGACGATTACCTCAAGCAGCCAATCGACTGGTATAAATTCAGCGGCAATCTTTATGTCTTTGATGCTGTCGCAGGGAAATGGCTCACTACGACGTTCGCAAATCAGGCTCTTGCACGCGCCGGTGCGCAGGCTGTGCCTACACCGCTCGGCGTGTATTATATAGGTGGCGAGCTGAAGCCGGCGCTTCGCACGCCACAGATTGTATTAGTTGAGAATTGAGAGCTTATTCAGTTGAGAATTGAGAGTTTATTCAGTTGAGAATTGAGAGTTGAAAGTTGAAAGTTGAGAGTTATGATTACCATTGTAAAACTATGGTTTAAGCGTTAGCAATAAAGCATATCATAACTCTCAACTCTCAACTCTCAATTCTCAACTCTCAACTTAAGCAGTTCTCAACTCTCAATTCTCAACTTTATGTTTAATTGTATCCGAACTTACCGATATTTTCTTCGCTCGAACTTTCTTCCTGCGCAATCTTGCGCATGTGCTGCTCGTAAGCCTGCGCCAGTCCGCCCGTACTCGTCTCCTTATATAGCGACGGCAGGTCGTGACCGGTCTGCTTCATCACCTTCACCACGCGGTCGAACGACACGCTGTGCGTTCCGTCTGAGAACGAAGCATAGAGGTTGGCGTCGAGAGCGCGAGTTGCGGCGAAGGCGTTGCGCTCGATACACGGTATCTGTACCAATCCGCACACCGGGTCGCACGTCATGCCGAGATGGTGCTCCAATCCCATTTCGGCTGCATATTCTATCTGCGACGGACTGCCGCCGAACAGCTGGCAGGCTGCGGCTGAAGCCATGGCGCATGCTACGCCCACCTCGCCCTGACAGCCCACATCGGCGCCCGAGATAGATGCGTTTTGCTTCACTACGTTGCCGAAGATGCCGGCAGTAGCGAGAGCGTGCAGAATGCGTGTGTCGCTGAACTTGTGTCCTTTTGCAAGATGGTAGAGCACGGCGGGCAATACGCCGCACGAACCGCAGGTGGGGGCTGTGACAATGGTGCCGCCCGATGCGTTCTCCTCGCTCACCGAGAGAGCGTAGGCGTAAACCAGTGCGCGCGACTGCAGCGACTGCTTGTAGCCGCTCGCCTTAACGTAGTAGATAGGGCCCTTGCGCGGCAACTTCAGCGGACCGGGCAGTGCGCCTTCGTGGTCGATGCCGCGTTCTACAGACTCCTGCATGGCGCGCCAAACCTCCATCAAATACTCCCAGATATCCTCGTCCTCGCACTCGTCAACGTACTCCCAGTAGCCGCGTCCGTGATCCTCGCACCACTGCTGTATCTCGTGCAACGTGTTCTTCTGATACACCTCGCGCTTGTTGTTGAACCAGCGGCTCTTCTCGCCTTCAGAGAGGGCGCCGCCGCCTACGCTGTAGCATATCCACTCGTTCATGCGGTTGCCTTCGGCGTCGAACGCTACGAACTTCATGCCGTTCGGGTGATAGGGCAGGAACACCTTAGGCTGCCACACGATGCTCAGCGGAGCGATGGGGCGCAGCACTTCGTCGATTGCTACGTCTGTCATGTGACCTCTGCCCGTTGCTGCCAGGCTGCCGTATAGTGTCACCTCAAACGACTTTGCGTCCTTGTTGTGCGCAGCGAAGGTCTGTGCAGCCTTCTGCGGTCCCATTGTGTGACTGCTCGACGGGCCTTTGCCTATTCTGTATAATTCTTTTAACGATTTCATAGTTGTATGTGAGTCTTAGGATAAAAACAAGTTGATATATTGTTGCTTACAAAGTTACGATATTTTATTGATAGTCACAAAGCAAAGCATCGCTTGTTCGGTTCAAATTACGCTTTATTAATTTGAAACATGTTAAATATGTGTTAAATGCGGCGTCCGCATATTTAGAATTTCCCTTTCTTGCGTTATTGTTTATAGAAAGGGCAGGGCGCTGAGCTGTTCGTATCAGTGCTTTCCTATACATATATATAATGTGCAACCGAATAATATACATAATGTGCAACGTAAATAAATAGGAGATAAAGTCATGAGAAAGTTTTTTTTGATGTTGACGGCTGCGATGTTCGTGCTTACGACGTCGTCGTATGCAACAGAGAAGAGCGAGAAGAAACTTAGCGTGAAACCTTTCAGCGTGATAAACGTTGTCGGTTCGCTTGAGGTGGTGTATGAACAGGGCAGTACGTATGAAGTGAGCCTTGTGGGCGACGCCGCAGCCTTCGACCAGATACGCGCAGAGTGCAACGGTTCGGATCTGAACATCTCAAAGTACGGCAAGGTCATTGGCAATGTGTATGTCGAAACTTCCGATTCGTCGGACAGGCGTAGTGTTGTTGTGCACGTAAAGGCGTCGGACGTGAGAGTGTTCAATATGAGTGGCAGCGGACAGATTGTTGTTGGCAAGATGAAGTCGACGGCTGTCACGTTCAATCAGGCTGGTTCGGGCAAGATTGCCGTGAGCCAGGTAGTAGCCAGCCATGCCAACTTCAACAACGCTGGCTCGGGCACTATCCTTGTCGACGATGTGAAGGCTGATTATGTAGGACTGACGATGGCTGGTTCGGGCACAATCAACTGCCGGACAAGCAAGGCTGCCAATCTTAATTGTACGCTTACCGGCTCCGGTCGCATCTCTGTTTTGGGTGAAGCCGGCAACTATAAAAAGTATGTCTTAGGTTCGGGCAAGATAAACGACAGTATGTTGAAGTACGATAAACTGCTTAACATGGGCAGTAATGTGAACGTAACAGGCAATACTTACAATTCGCGCAGATCGGACTCTCCCGACGGCGTCATCATCGCCCATCCATAATGCGTGCCGCCCCAGCACTTATGCGTGTAAAAATAGAATAAAGCTAACGAATACCCGACTACCGTGAACCAAATACAGTTTGAACAGATGTCGCCACAACTGCGCAACATAGCTCTTGGTTATGCCCGCCGCTATCTTGCGCGTGCCGATGATGCGGACGATGCGGCAAGCGACGCGATGCTTAGGCTTTGGGCTGTGCACGACTCTCTCCGCGACACAGCCCATGCCGCTCGTCTTGCGGCTGTCATAGCTCGCAATGTGGCTATCGACATGTTGCGACGGCGGCGCCCGACAAGCATCAGCGGCGACGACGCGCACATGTCCTGGCTTCTGCAGCAGGAGTCGAACAACGATACTCCAGAGAGTCAGCTCGAATGGAAAGAGGACGAGCAATGGCTGCATAAGCGCATAGAGCAGTTGCCGCCGCGCGAGATGCAGGTGATGCGACTGCGTCAGACCGAGCGCCGCACCAATGAGCAGATTGCCGCCATATTAGGCATCAGCAAGGATTCGGTGGCGACGATGCTCTCCTCGGCACGACGAAAACTATTCAATCAGATAAAGGAAAGGAACAGAACATGACAGACCGACAAATAATATCACTTCTGAAGCGCTACATGGACGGCGCCACTACCGTTGAGGAGGAGACCGCATTGGCTGATTTCTTCTGCACGGCTACCGACGCCGACCGACCTGACGCTATATCTGCCGCCGACTGGAGCGCGTATCGCGAGATGTTCTGCATGTTCGCTCCAGAAAGGGCTGAGAAAGACCTGCAGAATGAGGCTGCAGCTCCGGCTGTGCAGCGCTTCACGCTGCGCAACACTCTGCTTTGGGTGGCATCGGCTGCTGCCGTTGTTGTGCTTGTGTTTGCTGTTTCGGCACTGCTTCCCGACAATACGCCGTCTGGTCAGTCGTCGAACGCGCCGTTGGCTCAGCAAGCGGCTCGCCTTGTGCCTGCCGATTCTGTCGCCGACAGCATATCTGCCGAACAACCGCAGCGTATTCTCGCCGACAGCGTGAAGCAGCAGCCCGGGAAACGGCGCCTGCACAAGTCTGTTCGTCCTTACTGGCAGCCACGTCCGCCGAAGGTGTATGTGGCTGAGGCTGACAGGAACGCATCCACTCATGCCGACTCCACCGATATAGAGGAGGCTGTGCGCCAAGCCGACATCCTGCTTCATGCTATAAATGCCAACCAGTCGGCAGAGATCAATCAGCTCGAGCTTCAGGCTATGGAATTGTTCGAAACTGACGACGCTGAGGCTGACGAGTACGAGCCGGAAGCCACGGGCAACAGTATACAGCAATAATTTCTAATAAAGAGAACATAACAACAATCCTGTAAATATATTACGTATGAGACAGATTTTAATAATGGCAATATTCTTAGTGCAGGCGTTTGCGGCTTCTGCGCAGAGTAATATCGAAAAGGTGTTCAAGATTGTGCAGAACGATCCTTCTACCGAAGTGCTGTCAAGCTCCGACTATAACGTCGTTTGCGCCGATAGTGGCGTGAGCTATTGCAAGTTCACCGAGTTCACCGTTCCTGCGAAAAAGAAGAAACTCTTCGCACAGATAGAGAAGGAACTGCTACTGGCGAAGTCCGATGCCTACAATGTGTTCATCAAGAAACCGGGCAGCAGCTCGCTCGCTACCAACCGTCTGTACGACTATGGAGCCAACAACGAATACAGCGTAGAGCTGGGTGCTCACAAATCGCACGTCTACTACGGTCTGTGCTTCAAGGACCCCGCCGACTCCATGCGCCGTCACGCCTATCTGGCTGTGTGGTTCAAGGATAGCCGCAAGTATCATTGCTACTACTATCACATCTATGGCGTGATGCCTGCTCGTTTTAAGGAGTTCAAGTCGGGCGTCAGAGGTGCATTGAAGCCAATTAATAAGGGCACCTCGTTGCGCACGCAGACTGTCCTCGACGACAACGGCGTCACCACAACCACGTACGACAATGACGGCAATGTGCGTGTCTTCAATTCGCGCTCGTTTCCTTCTGCTATAAATAACGAGGTGAAGACCGACATCGACTTCATGCTCCAGTTCGGCAATCTGCGCGCTGCCTTCCTCGACGCCATAAAGGATGCCGATGCGAAGACGCTGCAGACCGGCATCGTTGTCAAGATAGCACGTCTGTGCCGAGAGCACAGCAAACTGCTCACCGATAACGAGAAGCAAACCTGCATATCCATCATCGACGAGATGAAGAGCACGCTGAAGAAGGTGAACCCCGACACGTTCATGGACGGCGTGCTGCAGGAGGCGCGTATAGCTGTAGCTAAATAAATCTGTGTCGTTGTCCGAATAGACGTATTGTATTGATGTTAATAGAACGTATTGCATTGACGTTAATAGAATGTATTGCATTGATAAAATGGAAAAAGCGAGTAGCTGAGGCTTCACAACCTCTGCTACTCGCTTTTTTATTGTTTCTGCGTAAGCCGTCGCATTATTGGTACGGCTCATGTCTGTTGTTTATCCGTAGAACAATCGCTTATCCGTAGATAATGTTGCCCTGCTCGTCGCGGTTCTCGTCGAGGAACGACTTGTTGTACTGTGTCATACCGCGCAGCGACATACCCATGCTCGAGAAGCCGCCGTCGTGGAACAGAGTCTGCATCGTCACCTTCTTTGTCAGGTCTGAGAACATCACAACACAGTAGTCTGCGCACTCGTCTGCACTCGCGTTGCCCAGAGGCGACATGCGGTCAGAGAAGTCGTACAGACCGTCGAAGCCCTTGATGCCGCTGCCCGCTGTGGTGAACGTAGGCGACTGAGAGATGGTGTTGATGCGCACACCCTTCTCGCGACCGTAGATGTAGCCGAAGCTGCGGGCTATCGACTCCAACAGCGATTTGGCATCTGCCATATCGTTGTAGCCGAAGAATGTACGGTGAGAAGCCACGTAAGTCAGAGCCAGCACCGAAGCGTTCTCCGACAGAGCGTCGAGCTTCTTGGCTGCCTGAAGCATCTTATGGAACGAAATTGCTGAGATGTCGAGGGTCTTGTTCAAGAAACCATAGTCAAGATCGTCGTAAGTACGCTTCTTGCGCATGTTCACACTCATAGCGCAAGAGTGCAGCACGAAGTCGATCTTGCCGCCCAAAGCCTCCTGGGCCTGAACGAAGAGGTTGGTCAAATCCTCTACAGATGTCGCATCTGCCGGGATTATTACTGCGCCGGTCTTCTTGGCGAGCTCGTCGATTGTACCCATGCGGCAAGCCACCGCTGTGTTGGTCAATACGATCTGTGCGCCTTCCTCAACTGCACGTTCTGCTACTTTCCACGCAATAGATGCGTCGTTCAATGCGCCGAAGATGATACCGCGCTTTCCTTTCAATAAGTTAAAAGACATAATGTTCTATTATTATATAATGTATATTATCCTTGTTAGTGAACTCTAATGGAATATTCTGCACACTTATGCACAATCTTTTTGCCATTTCCGACTGCAAAGGTATAACTTTTTGCACACCTACCAATAAAAGTGTGCAAAAAACTGCATCTTTATCGTAAAATACTTTTGTTTTATGCACAAAATTCTTATAGTGTGCAAGATTTTATCGGCAAATCAACCCCTTTTTCGCACCAATTCCCCCTACACATTATAATATATTCAAGTTTCGCAAGCGAAAGTAGTTAAGAAGTTAAGGAGTTCTCGCCCCCTTCGGTCGCTAAGGAGTTCTTGCGAGCAAGCGGCAAAGCCGAGCGAAGCCATTAGTTGTTTTGCTTGATTTACAGCATTAAAAGCAT
>OGKL01000253.1_pt1 | contig 16601 bp, 18 predicted proteins | sample 1572471 | NCBI WGS metagenome assembly OGKL01 (sample SAMEA2582156, study PRJEB24529) | metagenome | biome: Human gut stool | place: China | collected 2011
TCAACGCTGCTATTGACGCCCATTTCAGCAAAGCTCCATTTGCAGAAAAGCCATTCGAGGTGAACGCTGTCATTCCCGAGCGTACTTTCCTTGAAAAGGTTTTCCTGCTGCATGAAGAGTTCAGGAAGAACGAGGTCAGAGTGGAGCGTATGTCTCGCCACATATATGATTTAGCAATGATGATGGATTCTGAAAACAAGATTGCTGACAGTGCAATCCATAATGAAACTTTGTACAAGGCGGTACTTGAACATCGCAGAAAGTTTATCGGACTTAAAGGCTTCAACTATGATGAGCTTTATCCTGCCACACTGTGTATCGTGCCCAACGATGATATTGCAAGACTATGGCAAGATGACTACAAGTTTATGTGTGAGCACATGATTTTCGGGCAGGTGCCTTCTTTTGAGGAACTGATAAGCAAGTTGTCAATGCTCAACAACAGAATTAGACAGTTAAATTACCAAAAGGCATGAACATAAAACTACCTCATATTTGCAATATCTACAACATTAAATCCAAACAGCAAAATCTTTTCGGGGAATTATTGCTGTTTGGATTATCAACAGGCTACTATATAAAATCGAGTTAGTGAAAATATCTGCCATATCTTCCAGCCTATCAGCGAGTACTCGGAGATATTCATTTCTGTTTTTATCCAAACTGGCTTATAATTCGGAAATTTTATCTAAATTTGTAAACAAAAACAGAAATTTATGATACTAACAGACTCAATGCTCGACGCAGCATTCCGCTTCAGAGAAACAGAAGCATGGAAAACGCTTGACGATTCTAATGTTTTTGCTGTCAGATTGTCTGACGGACAAACCGTCTACTGCTCAATAATGGGCAATGGAGGAGAGCACCATTCGCTCGGTATTTACATTGGCGATAACGGGTTTTCTACCTATCTGCGAATATTTATGGACAACGACGGCTCATTTATGAGCAACATGCACCTGGCTACCTTGTTCGACTGCATCAACTGCGATTACATGCAGGCAAAGGACATAGAGGAGGATGTGAAGAAAGCTATACGAAAATATGCCGACAGCCACGGCGTGAAGATTCCAAGAAAACACGGATGGATAGACTTCACAAGACACACACCGTATAGAGGACAATGGTGTATAACCGACAAGAACGACGCGATGATAGCAGAAGAGGCTCTGCGTGCAGCTACGTTCCTTGCCAACGAGCTTGCCAAGAAAGGATATGAAGAAGTGGGGTTTGATGCGTCGCACGACTATCCGACAGTTAAGGGCGGCAAAAAGATTCCACTCATTGTGCAAGATGGCGACAGCTACACCATACAGTCGACCCTTACACCTGCCCTGATAGAGACGGAATACGTAGCGCCTGTATTCAACAACGACATCCTTGCCCACAACTTAGCAAGCATAGAAAAGACGGAGCCAATCGTGTGCCGCCTTGAACACTTGCATACTCCGGTAATGTCTGAAGATAACGAACAGCCGCATCTTCCCGGTATGTTAGTATTGGTAACCGAGTCGGACGGTGAAATGCTGCTACCATTAGCTTCGATCGACTATCCTGAAAACACGCAGGCATTACTCACAGAACTCGCAAACCATTTCTGTAGGTTAAAAATACATCCCGAAGAGATTAAGGTGAGCGACAATTTAACCTTCGCTCTCATCAGCGACTTCTGCAAGAAATGCGACATCAAATTGACAAAGGCCGACTATCTGCCCGATCTTGACGATATATGCAGCTACTTGGTGAATGATATGATGTTTGGAAACTTCTAATAATACTAATTCCCGCACTGCTGTAATAAAACTCCGGTAGCACCGGAACAACAAAAAGCAGCACCGGAACAACACTCCAGTTGTGCGGGAGTTTCGCAGTTTGTTGCCTATGCTTTAGGAAAGTTTTACTTCGATTTTGCCTATGTTTTAGGGAAGTTTACGTCTGGTTTTGCCTATGTTTTAGGAAGTAAACTGGTAGATGGACGATGAAGGCTGATAGATGGCTGGCAGATAACCCTGACCGAACAGCTATCTATCAGCTCTCAACTCTCTGATTTATAATAGGCTATGCGTCTGCTGATATTTCTGACACATTTTTTCGCATACTTATTGTTTTTATGCAAAGCACCATTAAAGCACATGGCAAATTCTCATTGTTTATTTCACAATACCTGTTTCTATCTCGTTTTCTAAATGCGAGAACACATATACAGCCCCTTCATAGTACAAACTGTATTCATAAATAATCCTCCATGCATTTTAATACCGCAAATCTACAACATTAAATCCAAACAGCAAAACCTTTTCATAAAATGTTAGAAGTTACAATCGTTTGAAGATATAAAAGGGCAGACTTCGATATATTATAGCAAGTATGTGCCATCGTTTGGTGACATATACTTTTGACTTCTTTCTGCTAATAGCTGAAATGATTTGAGTAGCAACTTTCTCTACCGACATCACCCAAAACAAACCTTCTCCTTTTGCCATAGCTGTGTCGACAAGACCTGGTCTGACATCTGTTACGGTTATGCAACCACCATTTCTGAAAGCCTTCTTGCGTATTGCTTCCATATAATTAATTTGGTAGGCTTTTGTTGCGCTATAGGCTGGTGCAGCCGGTTCGCCTCGCAACCCACCAGCAGAAGTTATAGCTACAAGATGACCATAACCTTGTTGTTCAAAAACACAATACAATCTATCAATAACATATGTCCAACCAACAACATTTGTATCAATGGCGGGACGCTCAATCGCATAGTCAAGCGTGGCATTAATATCACCAACGCCTGCACACATAATAGCAAGGTCTAAGTGACCGAACTCTTTTAGAAGAGTATTTATCGCTTGTTCTGTCTCATTTAAGTTTGTGACATCTGCTTTTGAAACAATGGTTTTGGAAGGATACTGCTGACTTAATTCATTAAGCAGGTTTGTTCGCCGACCTACAATGCCAATACGATTATCTGCATTGGCATACTTCACAAAAAGAGCTTTACCAATGCCTGAGGTAGCTCCGATTATAAGAATATTCATACTGTATTTTTTTTGTGCAAAGTTAATGCTTGCCCATTAAAAACAGCACGTGTTCTAAGACTATAAAACATTATAAGGGCAAACTCTCAAAGTGTTTTGAGAGTTTACTCTCCAAAAGTAAATTCCCTACGTATATTGCTTATAGTTGTTGGTGTAACTTTCAGATAAGAGGCTATATCCTTCAAGTTGATGCTTTGAACTAATTCCGGACAACGAATTAGCAAACGCTTATATCGTTCTCTGGTTGTCATACGATAGGTATCAAGGTATTGTGCATAAACTTGAGCAAAAAGACTATCGGATATGGCTTGTTTGAGTCCTTTCGTATTTAAGGAATCCAATAAGTTATCCAGTTCTTTCCCTAATATTTGGAATATCTTACACGTTGTTCCAGCCACAATAGTCAACTCTGACTTTCTGCCAGTAAGACAATTCGGATAGTCAGCCACAAACTCTCCTTCGAAGGCAAAACCAGTACAGTAGTCTTTACCTTCCTCTTCGTTATTCACCATATACTTGAAGCATCCACGCTCCACATAAGCCACATATTGGGACGGCTTGCCTGCATCCTCAAATATCTCACCACGCTTCAATAAGCGTTCTTCTCCTTGTTCCATGCAGTAACGACGCAGAGGCTCAAGATCAAGTCCATCCTGATATGAATTGAACATCTTCACTTATGATTTCTTTGGGCAATATGATATAATTACTGCATACATATCGCCCTCATTATTTTGACATAAAACATTAATATCTGCCAGCCATCTTATTGCTTTTCGACTGCAAACTCGAGTTTCTGGAGTCCTTTCTTATGAATGTTAGCGAGGACGAGCGAGTAACGCACCGACTCACCGGGCTGCATCGACTTGATCTTGCTGAATTCTTCTTCAGGCACTACGTCCTTGAACATCGGACCGTCGGAATTGTTGTATACCAAACGCAACTGGTCGGCGAAGGGAGTGACTACGAACGAATAGTACGCCTGATAGGGTATCGACTGGAACTTATTCCAATTGGCATCGGCTTTGTCAAGGATGTTGTCGAGCCAAATGCGTGCCGACTTGTAGGAGGGCAGCTTACGTCCGTTGGCGTAGAAAATGGTGCCGTCGGCGTTGACGAGATACTTGGTGCTGATGGAATACTTCGTGAAAGGGCACAAGTCGTTGTACTCGATGTCTGCCTCCGACTTTATGTCGTTGTCGACCTTCGTACTGGGTTCGGCTACGAGTCGGTCTTGAAGTATGCGTATCAGCTTGTAGGTGCGATTAGAACCGTCGGCGGGCGGGTTGGCAAGTATCGTTCGCTTTACGGAGAGATAGTATTCGTGACCTCGCTCGTAGGTGAAGCCTTCGATGCTGTTCATGCCTAAACGTTCTATCTGGTTTGGATTGTCGTCGGTCTTGACGAGCAGACATTCTATCGGGTACTCCTGCTTGTCGTCAAACAGAGGGTACATGATGCCGGTTTCGGGCAAAACGTTCATTCTGATTTCCTTGACGCGGTCTTTCGGCTCGTCATCGGTGCAGGCAGCAAGTGCTGTCGTTAAAAGGAATAGCACAAGGAGCATTCCTTCATAAACTTTGGATTTCATAATTTATGGTTTTTAAAAATACAATTCTACTCAACGTTTCGCATGTCTTTGGTATGCTGTCTATCTATAAAATGCTCTTTCCTGCAAAATCTCGCCTGTAGCTTACCGTTTTTTCATCATATTGCTCGATTTTACACAATTACCACGCTGCAAAAACATAATTACCGCGCTGCGGTTATATTGTTACCACGCTGCGGTTATATCGTTACCACGCAAAGGGAACAGCGTTACCGTGGGGTTATTGCACGATACCTGTTTCTATCTCGTTTTCTAAATACGAGAACACATACACCGAACCTTCGTAGTATAAACCACAATCAGGGTTGCACAAACGCTTATAGGTCTCTGAAGAATACAATTCGTCAAGTGCCTTCTTCATATCCCATCCATACTTTTGCATCAACATTTCAACCAACTCGGTAGAGAGGCATTCTATTTGAAATTGGATATCTTCGCTCATAATTAGATTTTCTTTAAGTAACTTATTGCTTTTTCTGTTCCAAAGAAATACTGAATCGCAGGTCTTTGGAAACGCAGTTCTTCAATCATTCTCTCTATATCAATGTATCCTTGAATGAAGCGGCGCATCTGAAGACCAACCGTATCGTTTGCTATCGGACCTACAACTATATCATAAGAATGTGCAGGTTGTGAAGCCATATTCTTTCTATTTTTCAAAATAAATTCAGCCCACTCCACTGAATAGTCCTCAAATATTTTAACTGATAACGGTGTACATTCGGAAGAAAGTAAACTGTCATCAAACAGGTAAGCATTGACTACAGGCTCGCCCTCCTGCATTCTTTGAGAAGTACGAACTGCCATTTCCATTGCTTGCGCCTTATTGGGGTTCAAATAAAAACCACACCCGAAGTCCTTGCCTTTTCGCGAACGACACAAATCTATCTTGTCAATCACGACATTGCTTCCATGATATAGCTTCAACATCCTACTCGTCCTCCATTCTTTTGACACAACAACATAATGTCCTCCACAGCATCCTCTATAGAAAGAGTATGCTCAGCAGCATAGCAATCGATAAGAAAATCTATCCCTTTAAACCTACGCAGGTAGGCATACGACTGTGCCAATGTCAATTTGAAGCGATTAGCAAAAGCTCCGACACAGCAGTTCACATATTCTATTATATCATGTGTCAAATCCATATATTTCAAAAACTTGAGTGGTTACTCAGAATAATTATCTCACCACAAATCTACAACATTAAATCCAAACGGCAAAACCTTTTCAAAAAAAAATGGTTGACAACTCGCTTGGTGCGAATTGCCAACCATTCTTATTATTGTCATTTATATAATTCCGAGCCTTGAATCCTAAGAATCTCAATTCAAAATTGAACAACTCATAATCGGCGTAGCCGACAATTCTTGCTTTGGCAAGCGGCAAAGCCGAGCGCAAAATTCAAAACTCAAAATTCAACATTCTACATAGCTGTAGCCGCTACGAGCCATCCGTAGACGCAGCTGCATACGCCGAAGAGGAGTACGCCTGCGGTGCAGAGGGCGAGGGCTGTGCGTGTAGCGCAGTCGCTCTTGAACGGAGCGAGCGGAGCATCGGTCTTGTTGATGTACATGCACTTTACAATCTTCAGATAGTAGTAGAGTGACGGTACGGTGTTGATCAATGCGAGGAACACTACTGCGTATGCGATGTTAGAACCCTGCTCGGCTGCTGCCATGAACACGAAGAACTTGCAGAACATACCTGCGAACGGCGGGATGCCTGCGAGCGAGAACAGAGCGAGTGTCATGAGGAACGAGAGCTTCGGGTTGGTGGTGTAGAAGCCGTCGAATACAGACATCTCGGTGTTGCCCTTGCCGCGTGTCTCCACAACGTTGATGATGGTGAACACTGCCATGTTGGCTGCTACGTAGATGAGCACGTAGTACATCAGCGCCGGCAGACCCATTGCGCCGTTGCCTACCGCTGCAAGCATGATGTAGCCTGCCTGCGAGATAGAGCTGAACGCCATGAATCGCTTGAGCTCTGTCTGGCGGAGTGCGAAGAGATTGGCGATGGTGATGGTGAGGACGATGATGATGTACATCAGCATCTCCCAGTACTCTACCATCGGTGCGAACACCTTGGTGAGGATTGTCATCAAAGCGAACGCTGCTGCGCCCTTAGACACTACGCTCAGATAGCCTGTTACGGCTGTAGGAGCACCCTGGTATGTGTCGGCTGTCCAGAAGTGGAACGGCACGAGCGAAATCTTGAAGCCGAGGCCGCTGAAGAAGAACACGAGACCCATGATGGTGAGCGGTGTTGCTGTGATATGTGCCATTACGTCGTCGAAGTAGAGTGTGCCGCAAGCTCCGTAGATGAACGAGATGCCGTAGAGCATCACGCCGCTCGAGAACGTAGCGGTGAGCACGAACTTGGCTGCGCCCTCTGCCGACTCCTTCTTGAACTTGTCGAAGGCAACGAGGCATGCCATAGGCACTGATGCCATCTCCAAGCCGAGGAAGAACATGAGGAAGTGGCCTGACGAAATCATCATGTACATACCGAGCAAGGTAGAGATGATGAGCTCATAGAACTCGCCCTCCTTGTTCTGCACGTCCTTCTGCTCGAGCCACGACTGTGCCATCACTACTACGATGAACGCACCGGCTGTAAGGATAACCTTCATCACCTGCGCTGCTGCGGTGGCGGTGTAGAGTCCGGCGAAAGCCTCTGCAGGCTCTGCGGTGAAGCAGACTGCAATCTGAGCTACCAACAGCAGACCTGTCAGCAGGCTCAAGGTAGTATGTTTCTTCTCGCCCTTCAGGATGAGGTCGGCGAGGAATACTATCACGAGGGCTGCCATGAGGCCAGCCTCGGGTATCATATTAAAAAACTGACTATAATCCATTTTTTACTGCTGAACTGTTATTAAAGTGTTGGAATTACGCTGAGGATTGGTACTACGGCATCGCTGATAACATGGCTTGCCCAAATCGGGAACGAACCCAGACCTGCAACGCAGAAGATGAGGCAGCATACAGCGAAGCGCTCGTCCCATGTAGCGTCGGTGAGCTCCTCGAAGTGCGGGTTCTTCACCTTCTCGAAGAGGATGAAGCCCACGGTACGGAGGATGTACACAGCGGTCACAACGATTGAGGTGATAGCGATGACGGTGCAGCAACGGTGGAATGTGTCGGCATTCTCGAACGAACCGTTGAAGATAGTCATCTCGGCGATGAAGCCTGAGAAGCCCGGCAAACCGAGGTTAGCCAAACCTGCAATCACGTAGCCTACAGAGAGGAACGGCATAATCTTCATCAAACCGCCAAGCTCACGGATGTCACGTGTGTGTGTACGACCGTAAATCATACCGATGAGGGCGAAGAAGAGGGCTGTCATCAAACCGTGAGAGAGCATCTGGAGGATAGCACCCGTGCAGCTCACCTTGGTCATCATCAAGAGTGCGAAGAGCACCAAGCCACAGTGAGACACTGAAGAGTAAGCGTTGATGAACTTCAAGTCGGTCTGTACGCAAGCCGAGAACGCACCGTAAACGACAGAGATGGTTGTGAGGATAAGGAATATCCAAGCCAAGTCGTTAGCTGCCTGAGGCAGGAGGAACATTGCGATGCGGAAGCAGCCGTAGCCGCCGAGCTTCATGAGCACACCTGCGTGGAGCATAGACACTGATGTCGGGGCGCAACCGTGACCGATAGGAGACCATGTGTGGAACGGGAACAACGCGCCAAGCACGCCGAAACCGATGAACACGAACGGGAACAGCACGTTCTGAATGGCTGCCGGGATGTGGTTGTTGTGCGCAATCTCAAGGATGCTCATCGTAGAAGCACCGTTGAAGAAGTAGATGCCTACCAAGCCAAGGATGATGAGCGCAGAACCGCCCATAAGCATCAATGTAAGCTTCATGGCTGCATACTCCTTGCGACCCGAACCCCAGAAACCAATGAGAAGGTACATCGGGATGAGTGCCACCTCGTAGAACATGAACATGGTGAAGAGGTCGATCGAGATGAAGAAACCGTAAACACCTGTCGAGAGAAGAGTGAACCACATGAAGAACTCCTTGGTGAGGGGCTTGAGCTTCCATGAAGCGAATGTACCGGTGAAGACGATGATGCTCGAAAGCAGCAACATCACAACAGAGATACCGTCTACACCAACCTCATAGTTGATGTGCAAAGCCGGGAACCACGCAGTAGAGGCATGGAGAATCATCTCCTCGGTGTTGCCGCCAGCGCGCTCGCTGATGAAGTGGAGCGTGAGCCATACGCTCATTGCCAAGAGGCAAGATGAACCGGCAACCATCACACCACGCACCTGATTGACGTTGCGTGCGATCCACAGACCGAGCAGCATCAACGCAGGGATTACTACGAATAAACTTAATATATTCATATTCTAATTATAAGCAAAGTAATAATAATGTTAAAGCTACCGTACCTGTGATGAACCAAACGGCATACTGGCGAACGTCGCCGCTCTGCCATGGGCGGATGGTCTCACCTGCCTCGTTAGCACCCCAAGCAGTGAAGTCGATAAGACCATTGATGATCTTCTCGTCGATCCACTGTACCGGACGGCTGACGTAGCGGAACAGAATCTTGTGAGTAACAAACTGGTAAACCTCGTCCATGTAGAAGCGCTTGTAAGCCCAACGATGCAGACGCGGGAATGTAGCGTACAGCTTGTCGGCGATAGGCTGCTTCTCACCCTTGTAGATATATGTGGCAAGGGCGATAGAGAGGATAGCGATCACTGTAGATGTAGCAGCTACCTGCGGGTCGAAGTGAACGGTGTAGGCTGTGCCTGCTGCGCTCACGATAGAGCCGAAGCTTGCCCAGCTCCAGTCGCAGAAGCCGCCGAGTGTGGTAACAACACCAACGCCTACGGTGACGATGCTCAGGAACACGAGCGGGAAGGTCATTGTAGCCGGAGCCTCGTGCGGTGTGTGGTGAGCGTGCAGCTCCTTGTTCTCTGTACCCCAGAAGATGCCGTAGTAGAGGCGGAACATGTAGAACGCTGTCATAGCGGCTACGCCTGTCATCCACCAGCCGCAGAGCGGTGAGTACTCGAAGCAAGCAGTGATGATCTCGTCCTTAGAGCTGAAGCCCGAGAAGAACGGGATACCTGCGATAGCGAGGCAAGAGATGAGGAATGTGATGTGTGTGATAGGCATGTACTTGCGCAGACCGCCCATTGCAGACATTTCGTTAGAGTGAACAGCGTGGATGATGCAACCAGCTCCGAGGAACAGACAAGCCTTGAACATGGCGTGTGTGAACAGGTGGAACATAGAAGCCATGTAGCCAAGCTGTGCGTGGTTGTCGAGAGCCGCACCGTGGTGACCCGGCAGACATACGCCGAGCGCTACCATCATGAACGCAATCTGAGAGATTGTAGAGAAGGCAAGCACACGCTTGATGTCGCTCTGTGCGCAAGCAACGGCTGCTGCGTAGAAGGCTGTGAAAGCACCTACGATAACGACTACCTCAAGAGCCTGCGGAGCGTACTCAATCCATACCGGGAAGAGACGTGCAATCTGGAACACACCTGCAACAACCATGGTAGCGGCGTGGATAAGTGCAGAAACCGGTGTCGGACCTTCCATTGCGTCCGGCAACCAGATGTGCAACGGGAACATTGCCGACTTACCAGCACCACCGATGAACATAAGCACGAGGGCTGTAGGCAGAATCATGCCGCCTGCAGCAAGAGCGCGTGCGCTGTCAGCAGTTGTAAATGCAGCAGCACCGTTGAGATACTCTACATGACCAGCAAACGAGAAGTTGTAGCTTCCTGTGTAGTAGCCGAAGATGAGGATACCGATGAGGAAGAACATATCGGCAAAGCGTGTCACGATGAACGCCTTCTTAGAAGCGTGAACGGCTGCGTGCAGAGTGTAGTAGAAGCCAATGAGGAGGTAAGAGCTTACACCCACGAGCTCCCAGAACATGTACATCTGGAAGATGTTGGTAGCAAGCACGAGTCCGAGCATTGACATCGTGAAGAGAGAAAGGAAAGCGTAGTAGCGCTGGAAGCCTTTCTCGCCGTGCATATAGCCGAACGAGTAGATGTGCACCATAAGGCTGACCGTAGAGATGACGATGAGCATCATCACCGAAATCGGGTCGAGCAGCACACCGAGGTCGAAGTGCAGATGGCCCAGCGGCAACCATGTAACGTTGTAGGGAACGAAGGTTGCGAAGGTGCCGTCGGCAAGACGGTTGGCTGTGAAATACTGGAACGCAGTGTAGTAGCTGAGTGCTGCCACCAAGCCCAGAGAGCAGGTGCCAATCAGTCCGGCTGTCTTGTGCGACCAGGAATACTTCTTATTCACGAATTCTGGCAGACCGATAACCAGGAAGCTGATCAGCGGCAACAGAAGAATCCATATTGAATATGTAAAATCCATAATCTAATTAATATTTCATGTTTTCAATACTGTTCACCTGATCGCTGTGGAAATTGCGGTAAACGTTAATAATAATCGCGATAGCTACGGCGCTCTCTGCTGCACTCACGCCGATTGAGAAGAGGGTCATGAAGAAGCCCTCGAACTCGCCGGGGAAGAGCAGGCGGTTGAAAGCCGCAAAGTTCAGGTCTACTGCGTTGAGCACGAGCTCTATAGAGACGAGCATGGCTATCAGGTTGCGGCGTGTTACGAAGCCGTATACGCCGATGAAGAACAGAAGTGCGCTAAGCACGAAATAACATTCTACTGGTACCATAATTTACTTGTCCTCCTTTTCTTTACGTGCTACAACGATTGCGCCAATGATACATGCCAGCAGGAATACTGAGATGAACTCGAAGGGCAATACATACTGATACTTTTCTGAACCGAGAAGAGCCTCGCCGATAGTCTGCATGGGCACCTCTTTGCCTTCTACAGCTACAGAGAGGAAACCATTCTTGAGCTGTACGCCAGCTACGGTAGCCAGACCTACGAGGCAGATGAGTGCGTAAGAGAGGGCACGACAGCCCTTAACGCGCTCTACCAATCCCTGGAGTGTGCGCTTGCTTACGAGCTGCACAGCGAAGATGTACATCATCACCATACCGCCAGCGTAGACGCTGATCTGTGCTGCACCGAGATAGGTGTAGTCGAGCAGGAAGTAGAGACCTGCCACTCCGAGGAGTACGAAAAGCAGGAATGTGACCGAACGCATGATGCGCTTTGTGGTCACGCACATGACAGCCGATCCGAGGATTACTGCTGCCAAGATGCAAAACATTACTATACTTGCCATATTTTCTTACTCCTTATTTTGTTTTGGTGTTAAACGTTCCGATTTCGAAGTCGGCGCCGCCGTCGATGATGTTAGGCAGCGAGCCGCCCTCGTACACTTCCTTGTCGAGGTGAAGCACAAGAGCTTCGCGGTCGAATACCGAGTTCTCGAAATCGTTTACAAACTTGATTGCGTCGAAGTTGCAGGCGTTCACGCAGAGCTCGCAGAACATGCAGTCGCCGAGGTCGTACTGGTAGTCGACGAGCTGCTTTTTCTTCTTGCCTGTCTCCGGGTTCTCAACCATCTGCGACACGATCTTGATGGTGCCGTTCGGGCAAGCCTTCTCGCAGAGTGTACAAGCTGTACACTTCACGACGCCGTTCTCGTCGCGGTTCATCACCAGACGTCCGCGGTGGCGTGCTGCTACGTGCAGTGTGGTCTTGCGGTTCTCGGGATACTGCTCAGTGCTCTTCGGTGTGAAGTACTCCTTCCAGGTGGTCTTCATACCTACGGCGAGAGTCTTCACAGCAGCTCCGATTTCTCCGAAATATGATTTTTTGTTTTCTTCCATTGTTTTAATGATGTGTTTTTAGAAGTGCCAACCGAATGCCACAACTACAGTCATGAGAATCAAGTTGATAAGACACAAAGGCATCAAGTACTTCCACTCGAGCTTCAGTATCTGGTCGACACGCAGACGCGGGAATGTCCAGCGCACCCACATGAGCAGCCATACTACGGCGAATGTCTTTCCGAGGAACCATACGATGCCGGGGATGAAGTTGAGCACGTTGTCTACTGCCTCAACGCCGATGTTGAACGGAGCCCAGCCGCCGAGAAACACTGTGGTGGCGATTGCCGAAACTACGAAAAGGTTGAGGTACTCGGCGAGGTAGTAGAAGCCGAAGCCCATACCCGAATACTCGGTGTGATAGCCGGCTGTAAGCTCCGACTCAGCCTCAGCCAAGTCGAACGGGCCGCGGTTTGCCTCGGCGTTGCCTGCTACGAGGAACACGAGGAAGGCGATGATAGCCGGGATGTGTCCCTTGAAGATGAGCCAGCCGAAAGCGCCGGTCTGTGCTTCTACGATGCCCGATACCTGCATTGTGCCGGTGAGCACAACGGCGGTGATAAGGCAGAGTGCGAGCGACATTTCATAGGAGATGAGCTGCACGGCGCCACGCATAGCCGAAACTACCGAATACTTGTTGTTAGAGCCCCAACCTGCCATGAAGATGCCCACGATGCCGATGCTCGAGATAGCCGACATGAGGAACAGGCCTACGTTGAAGTCGAGCACCTGAGCGCCGTTGTTCCACGGAAGGAACGAGAAGGTGCCCACGGAAGCGATGATCACGAGGAACGGAGCGATGTAGTAGAGCACCTTATCGGCACCGTCAACGCTAAAGATCTCCTTGATGAGCATCTTCAGCACGTCGGCGAACACCTGGAATATACCCCAAGGACCTACGCGCATCGGGCCAAGACGACACTGGAAGTAGGCGCAGACCTTACGCTCCATGAAGATCAAGATGATGGCGAGGATGGCGTAACCTGCGAGAATGCAGACACCAACCAGGATGCACTCGATCAGTATTGTCCAGAAATCTCCAAGACCGCAGGTCTGTGAGAGGAGATTGTGGAACCAGTTTGTTACTATACTAAAGTCAAACATTTTGTTTAAATTTTGATTTTTGAGTTTTGAGTTTTGAATTATTGTGGCAAGCCACAATTTTGAATTATGAGTTGTGAGTTTTGAATTATTGAATTGCGATTTACCATATCAATTCAAAATTCTTAACTCCTAATCGGCGAAGCCGACAATTCAAAATTCAACATTCAAAATTCAACATTCCTTTTAACGGTCGATGTCAGGAATTACGAAGTCGATAGCCGCACCTGTGGTGATGAGGTCGGCAATCTTCTGTCCGCGAAGCATCGGGTCGAGAGCGCCGGTCAGTGTCAGACCCATCGGGCGCATCTTCATACGGTAAGGACTCTTGTCGCCCTTAGAGTGGAGATATACGCCGAACTCGCCGCTGGCTCCCTCTACAGAGAAGTACCACTGTCCCTCGGGCACCTTGATGATTGGCTTCTGCTTAACGTAGAAGTCGCCCTCCGGAATGTTGTCGATGAGCTGCTCGATGATGTTAAGGCTCTGATAGAGCTCCTTGATGTGGCAGTAGTAGCGGTCCATTGAGTCGCAACCGGTCATTGTAATCTCCTCCCACTCTACCTTGTCGTAGAGGTCGTACGGGTGGCGCTTACGTGTATCGTTCTTCCAGCCTGCGGCACGTCCTGCCGGACCTGTCACGGCGTAGTTGATACAGTCTTCGCGTCCCATCGGGCCTACGCCTACTAAGCGGTTGTGTGTGATTACGTTGTCGCCGAACACGTCGAGATACTCCTGAATCATCGGACGCAGATACTTGCAGAGCTTCTTTGTGTTCTCTACGAACTTCGGGTCGATGTCTGCCTGGCATCCGCCGATGCGGTAGTAGTTCTGGATGAGTCGTCCGCCGGTGGTCTCCTCCATCACGTTGAGCACGTGCTCGCGGTCGCGCATGCAGTAGAGGAACGCTGTGAGGGCGCCCAAGTCCTGCGCTGTACAGCCGAGGTAGAGCAAGTGGGAGTCGATACGCTGCAACTCGTCCATGATGGTGCGGATGTAGTGGATGCGGTCGGTAAGCTCAACGCCCATACCCTCCTCGATGACGCCTACGAGAGCGTGGCGGTGCATCATTGCAGAGAGGTAGTTGAGACGGTCGGTGAGAGCGAGTGTCTGCGGATAGGTCATGCCCTCCCACATCTTCTCGATGCCGCGGTGGATATAGCCCAGGTGCGGATAGATGCGCTTCACCTTCTCGCCGTCGAGAACGGTCTGCAAGCGGAGCACACCGTGTGTAGACGGGTGGTTAGGGCCGATGTTCACTACGAAGTCGGTGTCCTCGAAGAGGCGCTTCTTTGTAGCTACGAGGTGGCCGTCGACGTCGAGACTGTACACAACGGTGTAGTCAGACTCTGGCTCGTCGGTAAGCGGGAACTGGTTTGCCTCGGGGCTCATGTCGAAGTCCTTGCGCAACGGATAGCCGTTGAAGTCGGTACGGAGGAACAGACGGCGCATGTCGGGGTGGCCGAGGAATTTGATGCCTACGAAGTCGTAAACCTCGCGCTCGAGCAGCTCGGCTGCCTTCCAGAGCTCAACGACGGTAGGAATCACGTCGCTGCCGTCCACCTTCTTTGCGATGGTGCGTACAGAGCAGCGCTCGTTGTTGTCGGTGTTCTCAAGAATGTAGATACATCCCAAGCCTTCCTCGCCGAAGTCCTCGCCGATGATGGTAACAAGGTAGTCGAAATGTTTCTGGTTCTTCAGTTTCGACATCTCACTCGCGAAATTGTCGAATGAGAGTTCTATGTTTTCAAGTTTCATATCTTATACCTTATTATATTAATCAGTTAGACCTTTCTTTGCATCGAAGCCTTCCGGCACCTCGTTCACTACGATTGTCTCGCGCTTTGCTTCGCTGGCGAGAGCCTCGTTGCTCAAGCCGTGCAGACCGCCCTTAGACATAGAGAGTTCTTTCTCCTCATGTGTCATCTTGTGGTTTGCTCCGCCGAAGAACTTCTCGACCTTCACCTTGCGCTGCAGCTGCATCATGCCGTAGAGGATAGCCTCCGGACGCGGAGGACAGCCAGGCACGTATACGTCTACGGGCACAATCTCTGAGATGCCGCGCACTACGTTGTACGACTTCTTGAACGGACCGCCCGAGATGGCGCAACCGCCCACTGCCACAACGTACTTAGGCTCAGCCATCTCGTCGTAGAGACGCTTGAAGACTGGCGCCATCTTGTTGGTGATGGTACCGGCGCACATGATAAGGTCGGCCTGACGAGGAGAGTTACGTGTCACCTCGAAGCCGAAGCGAGAGAAGTCGTAACGGGCGCAACCTACTGCCATGAACTCAATGCCGCAGCATGATGTACCGAATGTTAATGACCACAAAGAGTTGGAACGACCCCAGTTGATAGCCTGGTCGAGTGAGCCAACCACTACGTTGACGCCGCCCTCGTGGAGCTCGTCTACGATTGTCTCAAGGCCCTTGTTGTCCTTGAACTCATCGTAAGGAATACTCTTGATGACAGGTTTTCTTACTTCCATTCCAACGCTCCTTTCCGCCAAGCGTATGCAAGGCCAAATACCAATACCAGCATGAAGAAACCAACGCTCGCAAGCGCCATCGCTCCAAACTGCTTGACTACTACTGCCCACGGGTAGAGGAAGAGGGTCTCAATGTCGAACATGAGGAAAAGGATAGCAAAGAGATAGTAGCCTACATGCACCGGAATCCAAGAAGATCCGCGTGTAGGGATACCACACTCAAAGGGCTGACCCTTAACCGGGTTGTACGAACGAGGACCTACGAGTTTCGCAACTACGTACGCACCTACTACCAATACAACAGCCGTCAAGATGACTGTGATTAATAAAATAGAATCCATAAAAATTTTTAAAACAATTTGTTTCTTTTTCTACGTAGAATACCGCTAAGTATTCGAATTGCAATTTTCAGTTTGCAAAGTTAGCAATAATTATTGGATTGTTGAGGGTTTTTACTTAAAAATCTGTAAAGAATAAGCATAGAAAGTTTCTGCCGCTTTCTATGCTTCTATCGTCGTGCAGCGAACGGAATCCGATCGGACGGCGGACGGAATCCGATCGGACGGCGGACGGAAACCGATCGGACGGCGGACGGAAACGGT
>OGKL01000255.1_pt1 | contig 16424 bp, 14 predicted proteins | sample 1572471 | NCBI WGS metagenome assembly OGKL01 (sample SAMEA2582156, study PRJEB24529) | metagenome | biome: Human gut stool | place: China | collected 2011
TGAAACGAAAGGATGACTTATGGAAAGTAACAATCCATGAATTCCTGCATTCTCGCGGTTTGCCGCATTGCAAGAAGGATGATTTGAAGTGCCTGATGCAGGATGCCCATGGCAAGAATACTTTCTACATGAAAAACGGACTGTGCCAAGATTGCCAAAAGTCATTGAAAAACATCATTGACAATCAATAAGAGTCCAAACCAACCAAGATTTTGCTTATAATTTTGTCGCAGGAGTTCCGTAATAACCATATAGAACCCAGAATTCAAAGTAAACTATCATCACTCTATATTCAACTATCTAAGAACTGAAAAGGTCTATTCTTAGAGTATGCCACATTTTGGTGTACCCTAAAGAATGGACTGCTCGAAAGCAAGCATATCAAAAACAAAAAATCCCCACTAAATCAACCCACTCCAGATTCATTCAAAACCACAACCAAGTGGAAAAATAAAGAACCTTTGGCCAAATGTAAGAGTATGAACACTACACCTACTTAGTTGAGAAGTGACACAGCTCTTTCTCAAACCAAAAGTAGAAAGGCTGATGTAAGCAACAAGGTTAGTGCTCGTTTGCCACTATGCAAGTATATCCTACATTTAGTCGTACACACTTGGGAGCAACCTTTCTTTAATGCAGTTGGCAGTTCTCAGTCAGCCCAATTCCGACCAATATCCAACTGCCATGCAAAACATTGGTGGACAAAGTAGGAACGTAGCTATGACCTTCCACCGCAATCCAACGTTTCACATGTAAACCACCGATGGACGAAATTACCATCATCAGTCCTTCAAATAATGAAGCCGCCAGTCTCGATTTTTCTGCTCTTGGTGGTTGACAGTTGCAAAGATACAACATTCTTTGAAATCACAACACATTAAAGCGCTAATCTTTTGTTAATATTTGAATATCCTTTTTGGATTGTATCAATTGATCAATGTATTAAGCAGAAAAACACCATCAATAATAAAATACATAGGTACTATCAAACAGAGATAATCCCTTATTGTAGTGGACGATGGTCTCGTACGCCCCTTTGTTTTGGTGTAAGTGTATGCGCTTTAAGAATCTTAATCCTTGTTGTAGTGGACATTGGTCTCGTACTTACAATTATGAAGGGAACAGACAACAAAGTAGAGTCTTAATCCTTGTTGTAGTGGACAATGGTCTCGTACTAATATACAGGCAGCTAACGGCTCTAGCAATATGAGGTCTTAATCCTTGTTGTAGTGGACGATGGTATCGTACTTATACTTAGTATATCGAACACATGTACGGATATGCTGTCTTAATCCTTATTGTAGTGGAAGATGGTCTCGTACACGATGTGAACTATAGTTGTATGTCTATGGAGTATAGAGTCTTAATCCTTATTGTAGTGGAAGATGGTCTCGTACCGCAAAGAGTATACTGTTACTCCTGATGGAGTTTGTCTTAATCCTTATTGTAGTGGACGATGGTCTCGTACTGCGACAAGTAATCTTACACACGTCGTGGTGAAGATGTCTTAATCCTTATTGTAGTGGACGAGGGTCTCGTACTGCTGCGCTCAAAGCAGCTGACAAAGTAATGGACAACAGTCTTAATCCTTATTGTAGTGGACGATGGTCTCGTACTCAGTAATGTGCGTATTGTCACAGAAGCTGCGGAGTAACGTCTTAATCCTTATTGTAGTGGAAGATGGCCTCGTACTTATGTGGACAATTTACACCTCATCCTCAATATGGCTGTCTTAATCCTTGTTGTAGTGGAAGATGGCCTCGTACGATGTTTGGTGACATTTAATAATTGTAAGTAGTAGTGGTCTTAATCCTTGTTGTAGTGGAAGATGGCCTCGTACGAATTGAGCCTTCTCGGACTTGAGAAGATGCTCAAGCGTCTTAATCCTTGTTGTAGTGGAAGATGGCCTCGTACATTTTTATGTTGAACCATTTAAAATTGTTAGATAGTCTTAATCCTTGTTGTAGTGGAAGATGGCCTCGTACGAAGCAGCTTTGAACAAAAGTACCAACATTGTAATGAGTCTTAATCCTTGTTGTAGTGGAAGATGGCCTCGTACTCACATTGAAACAGTTTGTTCACTTTGTGAATGAAGTTGCTGTCTTAATCCTTGTTGTAGTGGAAGATGGCCTCGTACGTGTTGTGAATATCAAGATATTTACAAATGCTATGTTTGTCTTAATCCTTGTTGTAGTGGAAGATGGCCTCGTACTCGACCTTATAAGACATTATTGATTATCAATAAGTTAAAGAACTCCGCTAAACAAACATTCACCTTACTTAACTAAAAATTAACTGTTTCTTAGCGAGTGCAAAGGTACGACTTTTTTTCGAGATATGCAACCCAATTATTCTTAAATATTTAGCCATTTCCAACCCGAAAATTTAACTCTATTAACTATCTGCATCCATCGCCATAGAGCGCGAATTCAACAATAAACAGAGTAAAATAAAGGAAAATGCATGATTCATGGATATAAAAAGGTAGAGAAAGTATACAAAAACAACAAAAAACAAGAAAAATGAGCCAGTGAAATATCTTTTCACTATATACCCTTACCTTTGCACCCAGAAAACCAAAGCACCTATGGTTAAAGTTAGGAGCACAACAAAAAGAGTAAAGACTATGAATACAATGATCAAGAACATTTTAGCAAGTTGGGAATCTTCTCTCATCCGCTTCCAAAAGATTGACTGCTGGAATTACTCTGAGAATCTGGCAACATTGGGATGGTACCTACATAACAATGACTGTACAATAGAAGAGTACTACCTGATCAAGTACATCAGAGACAGCATCATCGGAGTGAACTTCAACGTCAAGAGCGTACTCAATGCCATCCAAAAACTCATGAACATGGAAGCAGCAAAAGAGAAAGACCTCACAACCATGCTGGTGAAAATGGATGGAAACAGAGTTGTCCTGAATGGTCAGGATGTACGCTTCAAGAAGGAGACAGAGAAAATCTTCAAGGAGAAGCTCAAGTTCAAGAAAGGAATGCTGCTCCGTAACTTCGACATTGAGACGGAAACTCCACATGATTCCAAAAAGGTAAGACGCATCGTGGAGAAGAGAATGTGCCAGGCCTATCACCGGATGCACAAGAAGGATGAAGGCTATAAGACCAGCAACAGAGAGAAGTACTGGATGGACAGAGCCACAGCCTTCCAACTGTACAACATCGGACAGAAGGAAAAGACTAGAAACACTAGAAGAGGCGAATCCACCCACTGGAAATGGAAGAAAGATCCTATCACCCATGAATTAGTCCTCAAAAAGAAGATGGGGTACAAAAACGAAGAATCTGCACAAAAGGCTATAGCCCAATGGAAGATTAATCACCCATATGATTCCAGAGAGATGACAGCTTACAAATGCAACTACTGCAACAAGTGGCATATCGGACACAAATCCAACTTTCAGAATCATCCAGCGATAGATTCCATGATTCCCCAAATGCAGACTTGTTGCTAAGCAATGAAAAAGAACAAAGAGAAATATGTGGAGTCTTCTTGCCAGCGTTGCCAATGTAACAGGAATCAGTGACTATAGCCATCTTCCATGTTCACCAAAGTAGCACGTGGCAAATGAGACATTAAGCAGGAGCCAACCAATGCGTTTGATTCAAGCCGAATGCATTGCAATAAGTCCGCTTGACATACGAGCAATACCTCTTATTGGGGTGATATTTACCTTCTTGGTATCACCATGAATAAAATTATCGCCTCAAAGAGTATTTTCTCGAAACATTTTGTTACCTTTGCAACAGAAAAAACAACTACATCATTAAAGATGTCCATATATAGATCAAGCACTGTATTCATAAATGCAGTAGTTCTGTAATTTAAAAGTTACAGAATCTATGTGACTTGACCAACTCTTCATATAGATGATTAACAATTAAACATAAACAAAGAATAAGAAAATGAATTATTTTAAATTATTTGCCACTTTAGTAAAGGCTATGGTGAAGTCTTTGAGCACTCGTCAGTATGTTCTTACTTTCGAAAAAGAGAGTGATAACCTATGGTATATTAAAATGCCTTGGGCTGGACATCAACTTGCAGATGGTTGCAGGAGCTAACCATCTGTTGGAGACTTTCAAGTCTAGATTGGTCACTGTCCGTGTATCTTACGAACAGAAAGAATCTACAGATATCTGTCTTACCAGACAATACTACAGAATCTTTGGTGGTGCTACCTACAAGGTTTCCAATTTAGAGGGATTCACAAAGGAGGTTTGGATTTGCCCAGTTACTTTGTTCGTACTTGATAAATACCCAAAACGAATTTATGTCTCTAACTCTCAGAAGTAACATAGTTCATAAACTGGAGAGAATAGTCTGCTATGTTTACCTTTCAGGGGATGTGGCATTAATAGATAACTAAAAGATAATAAAAATGAGTAAGGAAGTAAAGATTTCAGTTATCAAGTTTGAAATGGTCAACGGTAAGAAGACCTATAAGTCATTTACCTTTAAGTTGAATCCAAAGGAAATGGCAAAGTTCAAGACCGAGACAACGGTGAAGAAGAAGGTGGCAGAATACGTGGCAAAAAGTGGCGTATATAAGCCTTCTGAACTTCAGAACTTAAAATACGACATGAAAGAGTTCCTGGAGGAATGGCAGAAGATGGTTCCTGTAGTGGAAGCAGAGGAGCTTGCAAAACTGGATAAGTCACCGAATAATCCAGAGACTCGCGTTACCCCTCATCTCATCAGCCGTCTTGCTGCCGGTGAAATCTTTGTATTCGGCTCTAACGCCATGGGACATCATGATGGTGGTGCGGCAAAAACTGCCCTGGAGAAGTTCGGTGCCATCAGAGGACAGGGACATAGTTTGCAGGGAATGAGTTACGCCATCGATTCAATGAGTGGTATGGAAGCTATGAAAAAGGATGTGGATGAATTCATCGAGTTTGCCAAAAATCATCCTGACAAGACATTCTTTGTAACATTGATTGGTTGCGGTATCGCCGGATATTCTCCAGAAGAAATGGCTCCTCTGTTTGAAAGATGCTACGATCTAGAGAATGTGTGCCTTCCTTCTGAGTTCTGGGACATCATCGGATGGCCTAAGGTTCAGCAGCCACACTATGATCTCTTACGTTTCCTGGATGCTCAGGAGTTTGCCTATAACCAGGCTTTGAGAGAACTGAAGGAAGGACGAAAGCAAAGCCATTGGATATGGTATATCTTTCCACAGCAGAAAGGACTCGGTCATAGCTACAATGCAAATTACTATGGTTTGGATGGCGAGGGTGAAGCCAGAGCCTATATTGAACATGAGATTCTGGGTGAAAGACTCCGTGAATGCTGCAAGGCGCTCCTGCTCCACAAGGGTAAGGACATCGAATACATCATGGGAAGCGGAGTTGATGTGATGAAGCTCAACACCTCTATGAATCTCTTCAATAGAGTAAGTCCGAATGATGTGTTTGAGGAAGTATTGGATGTTTTCTTTTAAAAATAAAATAATGACAAAGGTAACTCTTGGACGTTTTAGCGTATGAAGTATTTGGAAATGATGTCATCAAATTTCGCTCTTGTATGCTATTATTTAATGCACAATGTGAGAATAAAGATAATCTTTTTAGAAAAGTTCTTGTTAGAGAACATTGGTTATTTTAAACAATAAGACAAGAACATGTAAAGTTGTAACAAAAAAAAGAAAATGGTAGTAACAATCATAAAAATGTGACATAATGAAAAAAATATTTTTTGCTGCATTCATAATGCTTATCGTAACAGTATTCACTGCTTGCACTGCTAAACAAGTTCCAGAAAGTACTGTCAATACACAGTTACAGAACTCTGTTGACAGCATTGTAAAGCAGGATATGAAGGAGTTTGCTGCTCAAGAAGGTATGGTAATAGTCATGGAGACCTCCACAGGTAATCTCCGGGCAGTAGTAGGATGGAAGGAAGATAAAGGGAAAGTAGTAGAAGACACCACCCTACTCTCCAAAGCCCGTGAAACTTTCCTTTTCAGAGGGGCATCCCTGCTTGCAGCTCTGGAAACCGGAAAAGTTACGCTGGACGATATGTTTCATACTTATACAGGTATTGATGTTATCGGACAGGATACCATCTATGACCATAACTGGCGAAAAGGTGGATATGGAGAACTGACGCTTCTGCAGGGGCTGGCATACAATTCCAGTATTGCCATTGACAAGGCTGTAGATGTGGCTTATCAAAATAAAGATGTTTTCTTGCAAAAGCTACAGCAAATGGGACTGGAGAAGGATTCTACTTTCAAAGGTTCCTGGCCTGTTTATGCTCTAGGCTTCCATCATAGAAGACCAACCAGCATGGTAAGTTTCTTCAATGCCATTGCCAATGGAGGAAAGATGGTCTGTCCAAAATTGCAGGAAGGTTCTGCCATCGTAGTAGACTCTATGATAGCCAAGAAGAAAAATATTGAATCGATGCAGAAAGCACTTAGATTCTTCGTCACAAACGGCTTGGGCAAGAAGGCAGAATCAAAAATGGTCAATGTGGCTGGTACCTCTGGAAGTATCCATACGGATGATGGCATCTATGCTGACTTCTGTGGTTACTTCCCCGTAGAGAAACCGAAATACACGGTATTCGTCAGCTATAAGAGATCAGGGACACCGGCTCCTGGAGGAAACATGGCAGGACGAACTTTCAGAAAGATAGCAGAGTTATTGGAAAAAAACATCAAATAAAAACAACACATATGGAGACTATTATTTCAACAATTGTGATTATAGCTTGTACTTATTTCTTTACTCGAAGAAAAGCAAAGCCTACAGAACAAGAGCCAGATGTCAGTAAACAACCTGAGGCTTCTGCAGACATACAGCAAGAAGAAAAGCAGGATGAACCTCCACACACCAAGGATTTGTGCATAGAGCTACTGAAGCAATTAAATTGTGAGGTAACTACTTCGAAAGAGAACGAGAACCGCTTGTATTTTGAGTATCAGGGAGAACATATTATCATTGATGCCAGTAACGACAGCTATTTCATTGAAATGTGGGATCCATGGTGGTTAATTGTTCCATTGGATGATCTAGAGCAAATGTCTAACGTACGTAAGGCAATTAACGTAACCAACAGTTGGGGCGGAACAACCGTATATTACACCATCGAAGAAGAACAAAAATTTGTTCTCCATTCCAAACGCCAATGTATATTGCCAAAAGAATTGCCCAACGTGAAAGAATATCTAATGGCTCTACTGAATGATTTCTTTACTGTAAAAAAATGGCTGAACGAAGAAATTATTGTACAACAAAATAAAGAGAACTGAGATATCCTGTGGCTAGGCAAATATTTTATTTATAATTTTGTCGCAAATGTTCAGTAATAACCATACAGTACCCAGAATACAAAGCAAACTATCATCACGCTACAGTTCAATTATCTAAGAACTGGTAAGATCTATTCTTTGGGTATGCCCCAATTAGGTGTACCCTACAGAATGGACTGCTCGTAAGCAAGCATACCTAAAACGAAAGAACTCCCCATTAATTGTGCCAAAGCAGAACCCTTCAAGAACCTCAAGCAAGTAAAAAAGAAAGAACCTTTGACCAGATGTAAGAGTATGAACACTACACCTACTTAATTGAGAAGTGACAAAGCTCTTTCACAAACCAAAGGTAGAAAGGCGCAGCTACCATCGTCCCCTAGTCTGCCTTTCGTTGGAGCAGGTGCTGTCGCTCCAAACCTTTCTTTTATGCAGTTGGCATTTCTGCGCAATCTCATTCATTGCGAATATCCAACTGCCATGCAAAACATTGGCGGTAAAAATGAGAACGTAGCTATGACCCTCTCCCTCAATCCAACGTTTCGCCATTGCAAAGTTATATTTTTCCATTGAAAACCCAACACATTGAAGCGTTAATCTTTTGTAATATTTGGATATTTCTTTTGGATTATATCAATTTATCTCTACATTTAAAAGAAAAACACCATCGACATTAAGCTATAGTGGAACTATCGAACAGGAATCATCCCTTGTTGTAGTGGAAGATGGTCTCGTACTTTACAGTAATGAGAAGTTAAGTAGAATGATCTACCAAAAAATATACGTGCCCCTCTACGTCATATTTAAACCGATGCCTTGCATCCAGTCTCATGCTAGCTTCAATGGACGATTTCGTCGAATTTGGGAAAAACACCTTCACTTGCTGATATATTTCCATAAGCGACAATGGCTTACCGGCCAGAGACAACACCTCATAAATCTTGTCAACCATCGTTCCCCAATAGATATGCTCCCAAGACGCCAACCCATAGTAGCCTGACAGTCCAATGGATTTCACTTCCTTCATTTTAAGCAAATAAACGCGGATGGTATTAACCGTAAGATGACGATAAGTAGGACACCTTCTTAGAAATATGTCTCTAATTTCCTCCGCTCTCATAGGTTTGCCTCTTTCTTTCAATATATCCAGTAGCTCATAAGTAACGGAGATTTTGTTTCGTTTAGCCACAAAACCACCTTCACTATCCACTTCCAAACCAAAGATATCCAACATCAGATAAGTAAAGAAAGAAATGAAATGCTCCTTACCACCTAATTTCTGAATATCCAGCTCCTTTAAAAACATACTAGCCTGATAATGCTCATCCTTGAAACGAATGGTAGCCAACAGTTCTTTTATCTTCTCAACCAGCTTGGCTATTTCTTTTGTATCAAACAGACATGCATTAACCAATATAAATCTATCTTGATAATTGTACTTTCGAAACTGCTTGTTTAAAGGATAGCAAGAATTTCTCAAAAATATCAGTTCCATCAGCCCAATAACATCCTGCAAATGCTCTTTTTCCAAGATATTCTTACAAATAGGCGAATAGAATCCAATAAACGGCATTTCATACAAAAAGTCGTAATATTTCCAATGTTCATCCTGTGTAATTGGCTCAGTATTCTCCCCTATTGGGAAAAAAAGATACTTCTTAAGTTTATATGATTTTATATTGTAGGCTTTCATCAACTCCTGAAGAGTTCTTCTTTCTGTCCCGATTCCTCTATATTCTAGGAAAAAACACCTTCTTTCATTCCACATTCCACTATTCAGATAATCCGTAAAAAGAGTGAACATCGGATAATAACCATTTGCCCGATGAAAATCAATCACAAAGGATACCTTTTTATCCGTCATGAATGGAAACAATCCTATTGTGCATAAACAGGTATGTTCAAAGTCTATGGATGTATATGCCTCTACAAGAAAATCAAGCAAAGAAAACGGATAATGATCGTTCAAGGAATGTTCAAGTTTATATTCAATGTCAAAACGATATAATTTATTAAAGCTATGATATGTCCATGATTGGAACATTTCAACTTCATATGTCAATCTATCCTCTACGAAAGGAAATATCTGGACAAAATCTAGCCCTTTAAAGTTCTTTTTAAAAACAGCATAATGCAATTCCAACAAGAACCTGTTCTTATTAGAAAGACGTGAATAAAGTAACGTTCCCAATGCATCTTTACCCACCTTATGCATATAATGCTTAGCATTATCATGAACATAAAAACTAAACTCGTTATGAAGATCATGCATCAAATATTCCAGACAAAGTAAGAAAACATATAGGCATGAAGCTGCCCTAGGATAATTATCCACCATCGACATTAAGTGAGATCCCTTCATACAAATGAACTTCAGTATATCTAACGAAGAAGGGAATATTGCCTGAAATTCCTTGCTATCTTCAGCATTTTCACATAAATGAGCATAACAGATGACCATCTTTTGCATGATTTCATCACCACAAAATTGCTTTACCTCCAAAAGAGAATCTTGAGAATTAATCGTAGCAAAAACATGCTCTACATCATTGATAACCTTCAATCCTATCCCTGGTATTGCCCACAACTTTTTTATCCCCATAGCCTGAATGTCTCCAACAGTGAACAGTGAAAGAGCCCACAGTTTGTTGTAAGTAAACGTTGTTATCAGCTTATCGCCTAATAATCTGTATATCGATGTATCAATAGTATACATAATTCTTTTTTATATTTCATTGTTCTTGAATTTCTTGACATAGAAACCAGCAAAGAAACTCACATAGCTAACAGTAAAAATCCCATATAAAACAGTTTAATCTTTCTTGTCAAACGTAGAATACATAGCTACCTAAAACAAGTTCCTCACTTCAGAATTATCTGACTTAAGCCAAATACCATCCTTGCTAGCCACATAAATAGCCAACACCATAAGAAGAAAAGAGTACAAGCAGTTAAGCCCAAACTGAGCAGATGTCAAAGCAGCACCAACCCAGAGCAAAGAGATTACCAGAACATTTCGCCTGTTTAACCATTCATTGAAAATATATCTATTCATTATTATAAGTTTAAGCACTTTTATACAAGGGTACAAAAGTATTAAAAATATAATAGAATACCAACTTTCCGTTAGGAATTTTACTGATAATTCCTCAAAATACATGAAAATGAGGCCATTTCTTTAAAAGAAATCTATTTCAGTACCCCCTTAAAAAGTATCTCTAAGAAAAAAGCACGTTAAACTGTCCACAAGTCTTTAGCACGTAGGCAGTTCAAATTAATCCTTGTTGTAGTGGACGATGGTCTCGTACGGCGAATTTGTTGCATTCGTCACACCTAATGAGTCTTAATCCTTATTGTAGTGGACAATGGTCTCGTACTGATGCTCCAAGTACTATTAATCTTAGTGATGATATGTCTTAATCCTTATTGTAGTGGACAATGGTCTCGTACTTCGTTTCCGATTTTTATTTTGTTAGACAACCGAGCCGTCTTAATCCTTATTGTAGTGGACAATGGTCTCGTACTCGACCTTATAAGACATTACTGATTATCAATAAGTTAAAGAACATCACTAAAGAAATATTCACTTTTCTTAACCGAAAATTAACTATTCCTTAGCGTGTGCAAATGTACGACTTTTTTCTGAGATATGCAAGCCAATTATTCTTAAATATTTAGGCCTTCTAGACCTCATAATTTAGTTCTGTTAACAACAAATCAAAAAGTTAACCCAAAAAGCACTCTTCAGCATAAAAGTAAACTACACCATCACAATATCATAAACCAACAAATCAAACTACAAAAAACTATTCCTCACATATATAATAAGGTATTATATGCACCCTAAACAACAAAAAACAGGAAAAATGAGCCAGTGAAATATCATTTCACGATGTTCCCCTACCTTTGCACCCAGAAAAACCAAAGCCGCTATGGTTAAGTTGTTAGCGACACAGTTGTATCCATTCATAAAAATGGCATAAAACAAAAGAAAGTAGCAAAAAAAGGGAAAATTGAGTGAGTGAAATACCATTTCAAACTCCCACAGTACTTTTGCAAACGAAAACAGGAACAAGAAGTTAAACCCATTAAAATTAAAGAATATGAATTACGAATATCGCTACCTCATGGAATACCTCCCAAAGAGATACTCCGCTACAATGAAACAGGAGAATGACAGAGAAGTCATCTACGACTTCAAAAACGGCTACTGCAGCCTTAGCTTGATGAACACAATCGTAGAATGCATCAAGGAAATAAAAAACGAAATAGGTGGCAACAACTGGAGAGTATGCTTCATACCAGCATCCACCCACCACAAGACAGCTTGCCGCTACCAAAAGCTCGCAACCTTCATCGAGAAGGAAACAGGAATTGCCTGCGACTACCATACCATCCTGCCAATCCAGGACCAGGAATCAGGCCACATCACAGGCAAGAAGACAAACCCGGCAGAGAACTTCAACATCAAGACAAGCGACGTTGCCGGCAAGAACATCATCCTCATAGATGACGTCATCACAAGAGGCATGACATACGTGCACACAACCAACAAACTCATCAACAATGGTGCCAACATGGTAAAGGGACTCTTCCTCGCCAAAACAATCAATCCTGACTGGGTAAGACATTCAGCATAGCCCTTCAGAGAAAACAAGAGAATAAACGTAAAACATATAAAGATCATGACAAAAGAACTCAAAATGAACGCCATCCCAATGACAGAGGATGCTGCATCAACAGTACAGGCTACCAATAACCTGGAGTACGTAAACATCATGGAATATCTCCCATTGAGATACCCTCCAACGCTAGAGGAAGAAAAAAATCGCAGGATTGTAAGCAACTTCAAGAGGGGAAGATGCTCACCGGAACTGAAGAAGAAGTTCACCGATGCAATCAAGCAACTCAAGGAAGAACGCAAGGACGTGAAGCTGAGAGTCTGTTTCATACCGGCCATCACTGCAGACAAGACAGCCCTCCGCTACTCACAACTGGCAACTGCGATCGAGACAGAAACAGGCATACCAAGTGACTACCACACCATCCTGCCAAAGCGAGCAACAGAACTCATGGCAACCGGAAAAACAGATCCAGCAGAGGACTTCCTCTTCAACAAGGAGCAAATCGAGGGAAAAGACATCATCCTGATAGGTGACATCATCACCACGGGAACAAACTTCACCAAGACAAGTCTAAAGCTTGCAGAACTTGGAGCAAATTCAGTCATCGGCCTGTTCTTGGCAAAGACCATCATTACAAAGTAACAAAAAATTAAATCAAAAATACAAGAATAATGAATAATTATCACTATCTCAAAGAATATCTCCCAGTGAGATACCAGGCAAATGCCCAGCAGTTGGCAGACCGTCAGACTTGCTATAACTTCAAAGACGGCTACCTCAACGACGAAGTTAAGAGTGGATTCCTGAACAAGATCCAGGAAATAACAAATGGAGAGAAGACAGGTTGGGCCATCTGCTTCATCCCTGCATCCACTAAGAGTAAGACACAAACCCGCTACAAAAAGCTTGCAGAAGCAATCCAGGCAGCCGGCTACAAGGTAGCAATCAATGCCATCTACAATGAGCACGACCATGAAGCCGGTCACCTCACAGGAAAAACCGGCAACCCAATCGAAGGCTTCGGCTTCAACGCCAGTGACATCGCAGGCAAAAAGATCATCGTCATTGACGACATCATCACAAGAGGAAGAACCTTCCAAATGGTTGCAGAAAAGCTGGAAACCATGGGGGCAGCAAGCGTAACAGGACTGTTCCTGGCAAAGACCTTCAACCCAGATTACCATCCTTACTATGATCCGACGGACGATTACGATTCGGAAGACTACTACGATCCATCAGACTACTACGAGGAGGAAGAGACATACGACAACTACAACGGTTCATACGCCCAAGACGTAGAAGGCTGGAGCGACCAGGACATAGACGACGTTTTCGACGGCGATCCTGATGCCTACTGGAACATCGACTAGTACAAACAGAACGTGCAGCTGCATAACAGAAATAATAAAAAAGAAATAGAACATAAAGAAATATGGCACTCAATACAGAACTCATTTTGACATTGAAAAACCTCAAAGGGTGTGGAAACAAAACCGTTCTCTCCATAGCCGAGGTTGCTCCATCCCAAGTGCAAACCATCGAGGACCTATGCCACTTCTGGCCAACACTTAAGGGCAAGAAGTTCGAAAAGTACTCTGCCACTGATCTCCAGGAAGCCAACAGAAAGGCACTGACCATCATCAACGATGCAGAGAGAGAAGGTGTAGGCATCATCTCCTATTACGAAGAGGCCTTCCCTCAAATCCTGCGTGAGACCATCAATGAAGATGGCAATGCTGACGCTCCATTGATTCTGTTCTACAGAGGCAACATCAAAGTTCTCCAAATGCCGGGCATCGCCATCATCGGTACAAGAGAACCGACAGAAGCAGGAACCCAAGCAGGAATCTACTTCGCAGAAAAGTTCGCAGAACAGGGTTTCAACATCGTATCAGGTCTTGCCATAGGATGCGACACTACCGGTCACCAGGGAGCATTGAACGTGAAGGGAGCCACCACGGCATTCCTAGCCAACGGCTTGGATTGGGAATCCATCTACCCTAAAGAGAACCTGGAACTGGCCAAGAACATCGTGGAAAGCGGAGGACTGCTGCTTTCCGAGTACCCGGTAGGACAAAGAGGCAACCGCTATACCCTGGTGGAGCGTGACAGACTGCAGGCAGGACTCTCATACGCTACCCTTGTCATCCAGACAGGTCTTAGAGGAGGAACCATGCATGCAGTAAATGCCACCCTCAAAGCCCGAAAGCCACTCTTCATGATCAAATACAAGAACATGGATGGACAGGTAGGCGGAAAAGCAGAAGGCAACAAGAAGTTCCTGGAAGATGGAAAAGCACACGCCCTGACATCAGGTTCATTCGAAGATGCCCTTGCCGTCATCAGAGAATCAGTAGAGAAGATCAACAAATCCAAAATCAAGGATTCATTATTCTAGCATATGATAAAAGGAGTGATTTTTGATCTGGACTTGACCCTCGTAGATACCACAATACTGGAAAATGCCAGAAAGATGAGAAACTGGCACGAGGCATATGGGCTAATCCCATATACCTCCATGTATGCAGGAATCCAAGAAGTCCTAGACAAGATAAAAGCACTAGGAATCAAGATGGCAATAGTCAGCACCTCACCACGTCCCTACGTGGAAAGAATCGTTAGCCATTACCAGATTCCAGCAAGTATCATCGTTGGCTACCATGACGCCCATCCCATCAAACCTCATCCAGCCCCTATGCTAAAGGCATTGGAGTTGATGAACGAGAAAGCGGAAGATGTTCTGAGCTTTGGAGATAGGGCAATAGACATGATTGCAGCTAAAAAAGCAGGCATAAAAGCCATTGCATGCCTTTGGGGAACTAAGGAAAGAAGCATGCTGCTTGGCACCGCATACGACCAAGCAATTAGTTCTCCACTGGAGATTCTCCCATACCTACAATGAAGATCGCAGAGACATTGAGTATGGTATGATATCCTCTCATCAGGTTCCACTAGACATCCACATTTCTAATGGAACCTTTTCAAATCACTTACACCCACAAAATACAAAATTAGAGCACTGCTGTCCCGTTTAGAAATCGTCGGGGCTGAAAAGGCTAGGATATAGCCAATCCTCCGTCTCTTCTGTTGGAACAGCTTTGTTAAACAATTCATTTAAAGGAGTCTTGTCCGTAAGGAATAGACCCACGTTCTTTGAAATAGTGTGTAGCGATTGATCTATGTGCATCACTTTCTTTGCATAAGCTAAAAGCAAGTATGTGCATATGGCAATCCAGATTTGCAGATATATGGCATTCTCGGAAGTTCCGTGAAAAGATTTGATGTGAAGGTGTTGCTTAATCCATTTAAAGTAATTATGAGAAGCTTTACATAATTGCTTTCATGACGCCAAAGGCTATACTGGTCTTATGGACTGCCAGGCTCGCGATAAGTGGAAACTCGATTTTGCTTTCAATGCTTCGTTCACATCACTAAATGTTGCCAAGGTAACTATGAAGGAGATGGGAATGGAATATTCTATGTCTTCATTCAAGTCACTGATGACCAACATTTATCTGGTGAAACGAATTTTTAAAGCAAGTGGGTACACCCCGAACCGAACTATAATTAGCAAGATTTTCAAAGATCCCTCGTGCTTACAGCGTATAACTGCTTAGCACATTATTGAATTATTAACGAACTATTGTTTTAGAATTTCAATCAAAAATAGTTCAAATTTCTTATAAACAGAAGAACGGAATCAAGCTGTGGGCTATATTCCGTTCTATATGTGTGTCTGTCTTTCTTGTTCTTTATCTGAAAGGATTATTAGACCAGTAGGTAATCTTTCGATACATCGTATCCTTATACTTTTTGGTCTTTATGTCGTATTCTTTTCTCTCAATCCAGTTGATATGGTCATCAAATTTTGTATAAACATAATAACTGCCTTCTTCTGGGTTGTCTTCATCGTATGTTTTGATGAGATTCTTATTTTTATCATATTCATAGATGGTTGTGAATCCCCAAAATATATATGAGTGAACTTGATGAAGGCTATTATAAGTCAGCTCTTCAAAGTTGAATGATGATGGGTTGACTTTGATGACATAACCTTTCGCATCTCGTTCTACTTCTTTGAGCTCCCCATTTTCATCTACAAGGCGACCTTCCTTGTCGAAATAGTCGGAGTAACGCAATTTATTGACTGCGTAAGAAATTTGTGCCTCTTTGACGTGACCCGTAAGGTCATAAACATAGGCATCAAAATACTTACGTTGTGCATTTGCTGGTACAACTGTGAATAACACAACACATACCAGGGCTAAGAGTTTTCTGTTTGTTCTCATAATTTGGTGTCTTTTGATATTTACTAGTAAAATTTTGGTTCTGTTTGTGTCACTCAACAACCTCTATATATGGAGTGTATGTAGGAAACCACATATCAAGAATGTCATCCACCTTTCTTTCGATAGCAGGTGTGATATACTTGCTTACCTTTTGGTAAACTATAGTAAGAGAGACCGCTTCGTTCACATCACTAAATGTTGCCAAGGTAACTATGAAGGAGATGGGAATGG
>OGKL01000261.1_pt1 | contig 16158 bp, 20 predicted proteins | sample 1572471 | NCBI WGS metagenome assembly OGKL01 (sample SAMEA2582156, study PRJEB24529) | metagenome | biome: Human gut stool | place: China | collected 2011
TTCAAGCTCTTTACTGCCATTGAGATTGCCATTGAGATTGCTTGCGGATTTTAGGTTAATAAAAGCTCTTAGTTAATATGGTTGATAAAAATATAAAAGTATCCATTATTCTTCCTATATATAATGTAGGGAAATATTTTGCGGAATGTATGGAATCTGTTTTGGATCAGACTTATTCAAATATAGAAGTGATATTGGTCGATGATGGATCTACTGACAATTCTGGTAAAATTGCAGATAGCTATGCCGCTAAAGATAAAAGGGTGAGAGTTATTCATCAGGCAAATGCCGGTGTTAGTATAGCAAGAAATGTTGGTATTAATTCTGCAACAGGAAAATATGTCTGCTTCTCCGACCCAGATGATATACTCAAAAAGGATTATGTAGCGTATATGTTATCTATGTGTGAAGAAAATCATGCAGAAATAAGTGTGTGTGCAGAGGTGTTTACGACTTTTATGCCCCATCAGTGCACACCTAATGTTCTGGTTGTTTCTGGTGAGGAAGCAGCAGCCCAAATCCTTTATGGCAAGATAACTGTAGGATGTTATAGCAAAATGTTTAGTAAGGTCTTTTTGGACACAAACAATATTCGTTTCTTTGATGATGTGTATATTGGGGAGGGTTTCAATTTTAATGTCCTCGCTTTTTGTTCTGCTTCAAAGGTTGTTGTTAGCCAACATAAAGTGTATTATTATCGTTTGGATAATTCTACAAGCGCTATGAACAAGTTCAATGTGAATAAGTGTGCCATGGGATTGGAGGCGATAGATTTGATACGCAAGAACTTGCGTATCAAATCAAAAAAGTTAAATGATGCTGTAGATTATGCAGATTGGAGTACTCATGGTAGTATGTATGATTGGATGGTAATGGCAAACGTCAAGCGTTTATACCCTGAAATGTATAAAAGATGTTTGGATAAAACTCATAAATTATCGATTAAAGCTCTTTTTGCTCCCACTACAACAAAGGGAAAAATTGTTGCTTTTCTTAGAATTCTGCATCCTTTCCTTTGGGCCTATTTAAGAGTAATAGTAAGAAAAATAGCTAGAAATAAATAATGTAAATTATGTATAAACCTCTAGTAAGTGTTATAGTTCCATGTTACAATGTGGAGCAGTATTTACCAAAATGTATTGATAGCATTCTCAATCAAACTTACAAGAACTTGGAGGTATGGTTGGTTGATGATGGCTCACCGGATAAATGTGGAGTTATTTGCGATGAATATGCCAAGAAGGATACTCGTATAAAAGTAATCCATAAGAAAAATGGAGGTTTGGCAGAAGCTCGCAATGCGGCTTTGGATGTGATGACAGGTGAGTATGTGGTTTGTGTGGATAGCGATGATTATATCTCGCCTACGCATATAGAAGGACTTTATCATCTGATAGAGAAGTATGGCGCAGATGTTAGTGTCAATACTTTCTGTTCTTTTCACGAAGGCACATCTCCAAATCCAAGCCCTAAATCATCAAAAGATTGGGTTTTAGATGGGCTTCATGCTACGGAGATGATGTTCTACCAAGAGTATTTTGATAATACTGCTTGGGGAAAAATGTATAAGGCTAGCCTGTTTGATGGTATTCGTTATCCAAAAGGTTTACTGTTTGAAGACCTTCCTACGACATATCGTCTTTTATTGAAAGCAAATAAGGTGGTTTTTAATGATGAACAGAGTTATTTTTATTTACTTCGTAGCAATAGCATCGAAGGTGCGGCATTCTCTCCACATAAACTTGATAGCGGTTTGCTGCTGATGACTATGATGGATAAGGACAGAGATAAACTACAGCCGATTATCAAGAGCTATAACTGCCGCATGGTAAGCTTTGTGTTCCATTTGTTACTCCAGATGCCTGAGAGATATGTGCACCGCAAAGACTTTGAAGAAAGAATACGCAAGGTGCGCTGGTCTGTCTTGATGGATGGAAGGGCAAGAAAAAAGGCTCGTGTGGCATGTTTGATATCTTTTGTCGGCTTTGGTATTGTTCAGAAGGTATTTAATAAGGTGAAAACAAGATAAATGCTATGATCTTCTTGAAGATAATCTAACATATTCAGGCTATAGCTTGAATGTGATTCTTGAAAATGTTTTATAGATTCGGTGGGCTAAATTTATTGTGGGTAAACATGTTACTTTCCGCAAGGATTTCTTCTTGATGATTGATAATAAAGGAGAGGTGTCCATTGGAAATGATGTGTTCTTCAACAACTATTTTCGCAGAATGCTAATGAGCGTATCACCAAGGTGATGGGACAATCTTGGGTGAGAATGTGAAGGTCTATGACCACAATCATTGCTACAAGAATCCTGATGTTCCCATTAAAGATCATGGTTTCACTGTGGCTCCTGTGAGTATTGGAAAACATTGCTTGATTGCCAGTAATGTGGTAATACTGAAAGGAGTGACAATCGGTGATAACTGTGTGATTGGTGCAGGATGCATAGTTTATAAGGATGTGGCTGACGGGAGCGTGGTTGTTAATAAGCAGGAGCTAGATTATAAATCATAGAGACACTAGTACAATTAAAATATAATATTCAATGAAAATAGATAAAATTAGTGTGGTCGGGTTGTTTGGAACTTTTGACCATGAGATAGTACTTAATTCTGATCCACCAATCACTTTGGTGTTAGGACGAAATGGATTAGGAAAAACCATTTTGTTACGTATGTTATCTGCATTATTTACAAATCATTTGGAATATTTATGCCAAGTTCAGTTCAAGTCTTTTACGATATATTTTGAATTAGGTAATAAACTCGTAATATCGAGACAGCCCAAAACATTCAATGAGCTTAAATTTGAATTTAGTAGGTATAAAGGACAAGTAATGTCTACTGATTCTCGTGCATTGAAAATAGAACAAAAAACTTATGGACGATTCCAGGAGTTGTTGCGAAATTCGAAACCATTACATAAATCTTATCTTAGTGCCATTATGGATGTACCAGAGTATGATTTGAAAGATAAATTTGAGATGGTTACAAGTCTTAGCAAAAAATGGTTGGATACATCTGAAAAGAATAAAGACAATTATCCTAAATGGCTAAAAGATGTAATGAATGCATATAATGGGCATTTGATAACTACGGAGAGAATTATTATGCCCTATAAGTCTAATGATTTGGATGAAGAACAGAATAAATACAAAAGAGCGATAAATGAATGTTCTAAGGATATATTGAAAAAGGTTGGCTCTGCCATGAATGAAGCTGCAAACCTCTCTGCCGAATTGGATAGAAGCTTTCCGAATCGTATTATTCAGGCTTTTGAAGTAATAAAAGAAGTGAAAGCTTCTTTGCTTAATGAATTGGTTAATGGATTAGATATGTTGAAGGAAAGGCAAAACATCTTACAAAAGACAGGTATACAACAAAATTCGGATAAAGATTTTCCTTTGGATGTTCATTCTCTAAATTTGCAGACTTATACAATATTGTCAGTATATGTAAAGGATAGCTTAAAAAAACTAAAGCCTTATGAAGATTTAGCTAATAAGCTGCAACTTTTCTTGGAAATAATGAATAGCAAACTGCTGTTTAAGAAGGTGCAATTTGTTCAAAATGGGGGATTTAAAGTTGTTTCTACAAAAACAAATGATATAATTCAACTCCAAGAATTATCTTCTGGAGAGCAGCATTTGTTCATATTATTTTATCAAATGCTATTTATGCTTGATTCAAACTCTCTTTTGTTGATAGATGAACCAGAAATATCTCTTCATGTTGGTTGGCAGAAACATTTTGTAGAGGACTTGATGAATGTATTGAAATTGAACCCAATGACGGTCATTATGGCGACACATTCTCCTACGTTAATTGGGCCATATTGGAATCTTACATCTGAATTGCATTATGAAGAATGATTTAGAACTATCAGATTTTCGTTATGATGTAGAAAGACTTGCTAATGAAATCTGTATGGGTGAAAACAAGAAAGAGATGTATTTTCTAGTTGAGGGAACAAACGATAGAGATGTTTTTATAAAGTTTGTAAACACTCAAAATGTTACCTTTATAATATGTAATGGTAAAGAAAGTGTATTTAAAGTTTATGATAGCGTCAAAACGAAAAATGGACATGGTAATTATGTTTATGCTATAGTTGATTTAGACTATGATTGGCATTTGGGAGGGCTTCGTACAGATTCGCATATTTTGTATACCGATTCTCATGATCTTGAAATAATGATTTTGTATTCTGAAGCTTTTGAACATATTTCAAAAGGTTTATATTCTAATAATAAGCTTGCTTCATTTGATTCTATCGTGGGTTTTCGAAATTATGTTTCTAATTTGTGTATTAGATTAGGATTGTTTAGAATAGTAAACAAAAAAATGGAATTTAATCTAAAGTTGAAAGCGAATTCAGATAAGGAGAAAGATTTACCATACCAAAAGTTTATAACAAAAGGTGATTTTGCTGGAGATGAAGCTTTGCTTAATACAATTAAAAATTATAATAAGCAAAGTTCATCCTTAAAAATAAATGAAGTCATTGAGGCTATGAATACTATTACCCGGACAGCTAATGACGAACATTTGATACTCCATGGACACGATGTAACATGTGTTATGGCTTTATTAACAAAGACTTTAGGAAAGAAAGGTCTTGATATTAATAAAAGAGAGCAAGTTGAGTTAAACTTTAGATTAGCTTATAGTTTTGATTGTTTTAAAAAAACGATGCTCTTTAACAGTATGCAACAATTAGCCCTACAACAAACTTTGAATATATGGAAATCTTGATCTGCTATATTTCATAACATAGTATACAGTCATCTATTTTTGTGACAAAAAACAGTTATGTAAGTGTTGAAATTATAGATGTTATGCAGTTGGATATCTTTATGTTGAGATTTAATAGTAATGTAAAATAATATGAATATACTTTTTATAGGAGGAGCAGGATTTATTGGCTCCAGTTTGGTCAAGCAGTTTTTGACAAACGAAAAATATAATGTTTTTGTTGTAGAACCAGAGTTTGCCAATGTGTCGAGACTTGATGGCCTTAATGTAAAGATTTACCGAGAGGCTTTAGGTAATATCGACAAGGTTGAAAAGATTTTGATTGGTAACAAGATAGATATCGTGGTTCATCTTGTGTCTACACTGATACCAGGTAGTGGATATGATGATTTCAACAATGAGTTTAAGAACATGATATTCCCTTCTATCAAGTTGATGGAAATTTGTGCCAAGGAGAATATCAAGTTTGTGTATTTCTCTTCGGGGGGTACTATATATGGTAATCGTTCAACGATGCAACCATTTGTTGAGACAGATGAAATGGCACCTATTTCTTACTATGGCTGGTCAAAGCAAATGATGGAGAATAGTATTCTTTTTAAGAATCGTACAGAAAACTTGAAGTACTTGATAGTTCGCCCATCTAATCCATATGGGCATGGTCAAAATCTTCATGGTAAACAAGGATTGGTAGCTGTAGCTATTGGTAAGATCTTGGAGGATAAACCTGTAGAAGTTTGGGGTGATGGCTCTGCTATCCGTGATTATATCTATATTGATGATTTGGCAAAGGTATTCTATCAGTTAATAGATAAGGATGTCAACAACGAGACCGTTAACTTGGGTAGTGGCAGAGGCTATTCTGTGAATGATGTTCTTGCCTTCTTGAAGATTATCACAAAGAAGGATTTTAAGATTGTCTATGAGAATGCCCGCCCTATGGATGTGTCTAACATGGTTTTGGATACTGAAAAGATGCAACGTTTGGCACAAGTTGAGTTGACTCCTATGTTGAATGGTATCTCTACTTTTTATAATGAATCTGTAAAATAGTTAATGGTTATGAAGAGAATTGCAATTATTGCAGGTGTACTCCATTCTGGCGGAAAACGAAATCTTATTATGGAGTATTACCGACATATTGATAGAACCCAGATTCAGTTTGACTTTATCTGTGATTCTGATTCAAATGGTATTCCTGAGGAAGAAATTCTTTCTTTAGGTGGCAGGGTTTATAAGGTTGCTCCTTACAAGCATATTGGAGCGCATATGAGAGAGACTTATAAAATATTGAAGGACAATAAATATGAAATCATGCATGCCTTTGATAATACATTGAATGTCTTTCCTATGTTCTTGGGGTGGTTAGCTGGTGTAAAGGTTAGAATCTCGGAGAGTATATCTAAAGGTGACAAGAATGAGAAGAAAACTATAGTAAAACTGGCTCTTCGTCCTTTCTCTCATTGGTTTGCTAATTACTACATGGCAAATTCTATAGATTGTGGTGTTTGGCAATTTGGTAAGAAAACCTATGATAAAGGTGATATTACAATATTTAAGACTGTAATCAATGCTGATGCCAATGCTTTTGATAAGGTTCTTAGAGATAAAACCAGAAAAAAGTTTGGATGGGAAGACAAGGTGATTTATGGCTTTATCGGACGATATGTTGATCAGAAAAATCCTCTTTTCCTGATTGATATATTCAATGCTATTGCTAAAAAACAGCCTAATGCTAAACTTGTTATGATTGGTTTTGGCGAATTAGAAAAGGCAATGCATGAAAAAATAAAGGAATATGGATTGGAAGGTAGAGTAGAGGATTTAGGTCGTCGTGATGACATCAAGCAATTTTATAATGCTTTTGATGCATTCTTGCTACCAAGTTTGTATGAGGGTATGCCTGTTGTGGGAATAGAAGCTCAATGTGCAGGTTTACCAATATTCTTCTCTAAAAATATAACAGAAGAGACTACTGCTTCAGAGTTGGCACACTACATAGGATTAAATGAATCGCCTGAAGTTTGGGCTGATACTATTATCAATGTGGTGAATGCAAATCTTAGCAAGCGAAGAAGCTATGCTGAAGAGGTAAAGAAGAATGGATTTGATTCTCACAGCGAAGCAATGAGAATGATGAAATTTTATCTGAATAAATTATAGTTTAGTATTTCATGAAAGGAATCGTATTAGCAGGTGGCAGCGGTACACGTTTGTATCCTATCCCAAAGGGTATCAGCAAGCAACTGATTCCTATCTTTGACAAGCCGATGATATATTATCCTATCTCGGTATTGATGTTGGCTGGTATCCGTGAAATTCTGATTATCTCAACACCATTCGACTTACCTGGCTTCAAGCGACTCTTAGGTGATGGTAGTCAACTGGGTGTGAAATTTGAGTATGCTGAGCAGCCTTCACCAGATGGTTTGGCACAGGCTTTCATCATCGGTGAGAAGTTTATCGGTAATGATTCTGCTTGCCTTGTTTTGGGAGATAACATCTTCTATGGTGCTGGTTTGAACCAGATGTTGCATCAGGCTGTAGTAGATGCAGAGCAGAATAACAAAGCTACTGTATTTGGTTATCGAGTAAGCGATCCTGAGCGATATGGTGTAGCTGAGTTTGACGAGCAGGGCAATTGCCTGAGCATTGAAGAGAAGCCAGAGCATCCAAAGAGCAACTATGCTGTGGTAGGCTTATACTTCTATCCTAACAAGGTGGTGGAAGTAGCTAAGCATATCAAGCCTTCAGCTCGTGGAGAGTTGGAAATCACAACAGTAAACCAGGAGTTCCTGAAGGATAAGCAGCTGAAGGTACAGACCATGGCAAGAGGATTCGCCTGGCTTGATACCGGAACTCATGATTCCCTTTCTGAGGCTTCAACCTTTATCGAAGTTTTGGAGAAGCGCCAGGGCTTGAAGGTGGCTTGTTTGGAAGGAATCGCATACCGCCAAGGTTGGATTACCGGAGAACAATTGAAAGAGAATGCTCTGCCAATGTTGAAGAATGACTATGGCAAATATCTCCTTTCAATCCTTGAAGAGAAAGATCAAACATTAAAAAAGAATTTAGAATATTAAGAAGATGAAGAATATCATTATCACGGGCGGTGCTGGTTTCATCGGCTCACACGTAGTAAGACTTTTCGTGAACAAATATCCTGAGTATCACATCATCAACCTCGACAAGTTGACATACGCAGGTAACCTGGCTAACCTCAAGGACATTGAGGACAAGCCTAACTATACTTTCGTTAAGGGTGATATCTGTGATTTCGACCTGATGTTGAAGCTGATGCAGGACTACAAGGTAGATGGCATCATTCATCTTGCTGCCGAGAGCCACGTAGATAGAAGTATCAAGGATCCATTCACTTTTGCTCATACCAACGTGATGGGTACCCTGTCTCTGCTCCAGGCGGCAAAGATTTACTGGGAGAGTCTTCCTGAGGGATATGAGGGCAAGCGTTTCTACCACATCTCTACCGATGAGGTTTATGGTGCATTGCAGATGACTCACCCTGAGGGCATTCCTGCTCCTTTCACCACCAAGGCATCCAGCGATAAGAACCACGAGGCTTACGGAGAGGAGTTCTTCCTGGAGACTACCAAGTATAATCCTCACTCTCCATACTCTGCATCTAAGGCAAGCTCAGACCACTTCGTTCGTGCTTTCCACGATACATACGGTATGCCAACCATCGTGACCAACTGCTCTAACAACTATGGTCCATACCAGTTCCCTGAGAAGTTGATTCCGTTGTTCATCAACAACATCCGTCATCGCAAGCCATTGCCAGTATATGGTAAGGGTGAGAATGTGCGCGACTGGTTGTATGTAGTAGATCATGCCCGTGCCATCGATATGATTTTCCACAAGGGTAAGATTGCCGAGACTTACAACATCGGCGGTTTCAACGAATGGAAGAATATTGATATCATCAAGGTGGTTATCAAGACTGTTGATAGATTGCTCGGTAGAAAGGAAGGCGAGGATATGGATCTCATCACTTACGTAACTGACAGAAAGGGTCACGATATGCGTTACGCCATCGACTCTAGAAAGCTGCAGAAGGAACTCGGCTGGGAGCCATCTCTCCAGTTTGAGGAGGGTATCGAAGAAACAGTAAAATGGTATCTCGAGAACCAGGAATGGATGGACAACGTAACCTCTGGTGATTACCAGAAGTACTATGAGAATATGTATAAAGACAGATGATTCGGAATTATACTTCTACTGTTATTGCAACATTGATAATGGCTGTTGTTTTTAGTCCTGGCATCAAATGTTATTTTTTTTTCTTTTTGCTTACGTGATAGGTAGAAAAATCAAAACATTAAACTAAAATTTAAATAATAATCAACTGATTAAGTATGTGCTTCGAGCTTTCAAAATTAATCAATAAGTGTGCAACATTTTATGCCGGTAGAACAGAATGCCAAAATTGTGTGAATGATAAAAAATGTGAGAGTTGTAATACTTGTAAGTGTTATGACTCTTGCATTCATCCTCTTCATCAGTATAATAGTAACGGAAAGACATATAATTGCCTAAATATGGCTTATAACTATGTGGTGAAGCATTTCTATCGTTTTGTCTCAGAGATAGAATATGCATTCCGTATTGTTTATCATGCTGAACAACAAAATTGGAAAGACAATATCAATGTTGTTTCCTTGGGATGTGGTCCAAGTTCGGAATTGTATGGCATCATCAATGAGTTGCAAAATCAGCAAAGTAATCTTGTTGTTTCGTATCATGGCTTTGATACGAATGCAATATGGCAAAAGATTTGGAATCTAAATATTGATATATGCAAGCAACATAATATTACATATACAACTGATGATATGTTTGCATATTATACGGAACATTCTGATGAACATATTGATATTCTGATACTGAATTATTTGCTTTCTGATGTTGCCAGAAATATGCAAAAAGAAGAGAAGACTGCATTCTTGGACAAGTTAGCTGAGTTTATAGATGTTAGGGATGTACAATATGTCATTTTCAATGATATTCCTCTATTCTATGATAACTTGATTTCCGGCTATAGTTGTATGGAATATGTGGTTAGACAATTTGGGGTGAATAAACAGAGGCACTCTGTATTGAAAGGAGGAAGATATAGGTTTGGGGAACCAAATCAATTTCAGCCAACTTATGGAAAGAAATGGAATCAGTCAAGTTTGCTGTTCACAATAGATGACGCAGCTAATGACTTTCAACCTTTCAATTATTGTAATAGTATTCAAATGCTGATTAAAAAGACTTAAGCAAAATGATATTAAGCGTTAGCCGTAGAACGGATATTCCTGCATTCTATTCTGATTGGTTTTTCAATAGGATAAATGCAGGGTATGTAGATGTTCGTAATCCGATGAATATTCATAGGATTAGCAGGATAGACATTAGTCCTGAGGTCGTGGATTGTATCGTGTTCTGGACAAAGAATCCAAAGGCAATGATACCAAGGTTAAAAGAATTATCTGACTATAAGTACTATTTCCAATTTACGGTGAATCCGTATGATAGGCATATCGAGGAAGAGGTGCCTTTGAAACGAAATATCTTTGATGCCTTTCATGAACTGTCTGACATGATAGGTATCAATAGGGTCGTTTGGCGATATGATCCCATCTTGATGACAAAGAAGATAGATGTAGATTACCATATTAAGTATTTTGAGGAGATTGCCAAACGTCTGAGTGGCTATTCCACCAAGTGTATTATCAGTTTTGTCGATTTATATAAGAAAGTTTCGACAAATATAAGTGGATTAGGGATTCGTGAGCCAAATGAACAGGAAATCGTGCGAATGGTTGAAGCTATGTTGCCGATTGCTCGGTCTTTTGGGTTTACAATTCAAACTTGCGCAGAGAAAATCGACTTGCTGGAATCTGGTATAGAACATGGTGCTTGCATAGACCCTGTTTTGATTTCCGAAATCATAGGTTGTCATTTGAAAGTAAGAAAGGACAAAAACCAACGTAAGGAATGCGGTTGCGTAGAAAGTATAGACATTGGTGAATATAATACTTGTTGTCATCATTGTGTCTATTGCTATGCCAATTTCAACCAGGATGTCGTGAGAAGAAAGGCAGAAAAGCATGACCCTTTTTCTTCTTTGCTTGTGGGAGAGGTAAAGGATGAAGATATCGTATCAATGCGGAAAGTTAAGTCGTTGAGGGATTATAGGTTGTTCTAAGTAAGTCTTATGGAAAAGATGTATGATAAGTGAAGATTGGGGACTTATGACAAATTATGAAAACTTTAAAATTCTCAATACGGAAGCTTTCTTATATCTTTTGAATGTCAATGAAAAACTAAATATTTCCAAGTTATTGGCAGACTTGCATTTGTCCTCTGATTGTGGTAGGTAAAACCAATACTCCTCACGGTAAGGAATTGGTTGCCAAGTATGGCAAGGAGAAGAGTGTGAAATCGTAGGTGGCATCTATGATTTCAATAAATTAAATTCTATCCGTCATTTCTCTAAGGCTGATTACCATGGTCATAGTGTGGGTGGTACCAATCCTTCTCTGTTGGAAGCGATGGCTTCTGAATGTTTTATCCTTGCTCATAATAATATTTTTAATCGTGCTGTGTTGAAGGATAACTCTTTGTACTATCCTAATGCAGAGAAGGTGACTGAGATGCTGAATGATATCGAGAATATTTGTACACAATATAAGAAAAACTTCACGGATGGAAATGTGGGGGAAATCAAAGATGCTTGAAGGGTAGAGTGCTGGATGTTGCCGTGGATATCCGTAAAGGTTCGCCAACATACGGTAAGCATGTAGCAGTGGAACTGACTGAGGATAATCATCGTCAGTTCTTTATTCCTAAGGGCTTTGCTCATGGCTTCGCTGTACTATCAGAGACTGCGGTATTCCAATATAAGTGTGGTAACTTCTGTCACCCAGAGGCTGATGGGGGTATCTCTATCTTGGATGAATCACTCGGGATTGATTGGCGCATTCCTACGGAACACGCTAATCTTTCGGAAAAGGATACGAAGCATGAGGTGCTGAAGGACTTTGAAAGTCCTTTTGAATACTAAAAGGATTTTTTCCAAAAAAAATTTAGGTGATTTTTTCGAAAACCTACTAGTCCTTCCTTACCCTTAAAGAAGTGTGTTCTAAAATCAACCCGTCCTTCTTTACCATTAAAGAAGGCTCCACCTTTCTCACCAAGCCTCTCTTCCCTCAGGGACGAGAGGATGTAACCGCTCCTTCTCGTCGCTCGGCACTGATGCGCTCTAAGGTTGGCGGGGCATCAAAGCCCTCGCCATGTTAAGCGGGCTGGGACCGCCTTGCTAAAGGTGGAGATAGCATGTGATGGGCTTACTACGATTTGCTATAATGGACTTATGTAATACGGATATTTCCATTCGTCACCAAGAACGAGGTGTTTGGAGTAGGCATGGCTTAAGCGATGCCTTGTGGTACTCCTGCTTCACCTTTACCATCCCTGGCAGTGTCGTGAACTGGATGTCGCTGAATGGCGAGACTGGTATTGAGGTGCCGAATGATGATGACAAGGCTCAGTACTAGAAATATATTTATACGTAATTTTATATACTTATGACAATATGAAATCAATAGCAATATTTAATAACAAAGGAGGTGTAGGTAAAACTACATTGTTATGTAATCTTGCATCTTACTTAAAAATAAAGAAGAACAAAAGAGTTCTGGTAATAGATGCTGATCCTCAATGCAATGCGACAATTTATGTAACTCCTAGTGATAAATTGGAGGAGTTTTATTCTAATAATAAGACAGAAACGATATTTAATATTATAAGACCTCTTCAAAAGGGTAATGATTATTTGTCTATGGATGAACTGCCAATTCTGACGGGAGATGCATTTAAATTTGATATAGTATTAGGAGACCCAAAAATGGCAATATTGGAAGATTTTTTAAGTAAGGATTGGATTGATGGCAAAAATGGTGAACCACGTGGACTGAAGACAACTTTCGTGTTGGTGGATTTTCTAAGAAAAGTCAAGGATAAATATGATTTTGTGTTTTTTGACGTAGGTCCTTCGCTTGGTGCAATTAATAGGTGCGTCTTGTTGGCTTGTGACTTCTTTTTAATGCCAATGTCTTCTGATATATTTAGTTTGAAAGCTGTGGATAATATTTCAGAATCGCTTAAAGAGTGGAAACGGTTGATTAATAAAGGACTACAAACTTATACGGAAAATTCTGGAGGAGAAAAATATATAGTAGATGGTGAAGACGTAACTATTAACCTAGCTTTCTTGGGGTATATTTATCAGCAATATACTGCCAAAACTAAAAATGGAGAGAAAAGACCTGTCAATGCATACGAGAATATAATCAAACGTATGAATTCTACAGTGTCTAAAAAATTGGCTGGGTTCTTTGAGGGGAAATTGAATGAAATTCAACTGAAACTAGGTGAAATTCCGACACTTAATAGTTTGATACCACTATCCCAAACGGCGCATAAGCCTATTTTTGAATTGACAGGAAGGGATGGTGTGGTTGGAGCACATTTTTCAAAGGTTAGAGAATACGAACAGGTGATATCACATTTGGAAGAGAATATTCAAAATAATCTGAATGCTTATGAACTGGCCTGATAAACTTGTAGAAATAATTGCAAGAAGGCAATGTGTCTTGTTCTTGGGAGCAGGTCTATCTATGAATTCTGTAGATGCTGCCGGCAATCATCCCAAAGGTTGGAAAGACTTTTTGTTGATGGGGTTAGAACATATTGAGGAAAGAAATGCTAAAAGGTTGATCAAGAGTGAAATTCAAAAGGGAGATTATCTCTTAGCTTGCGAGTTGATTAAAAAGAGTTTGGGAATTGATGAATTTATTGAGCTTTTAAAGAATGAATTTGAAAGACCTCGTTTTAGAGAAGCTGAAATTCATAAAAATATATTCAAACTTGATTCTAGAATCGTGATAACTCCAAATTTTGATAAAATTTATGATACTTATGCAGAGCATGAGTCTAATGGTACAATTCATGTGAAAAAATATGATGAAATAGATATAGCTGATGCATTGCGTAGAAATGATATGTTGATTCTGAAAATGCATGGTAGTATAGATTCTCCTGCTAATGTGATTTTTTCACAAAAGGATTATGCTATAGCAAGAACATCAAATGCTCTGTTCTATAAGATCATAGAAGCTCTGTTACTGACTCATACTTTTATTTTCATTGGTGCAGGTATTAATGATCCTGATGTTAGGTTGTTGTTAGAAAACTATTCGGCAATGTTCCATACAGCAATGCCTCATTACTTTGTCACCTCATCTAAGTCTATAAAAGGAAAGATGGATATTTTGTCTGATGTTTTAAACTTGAAGTTCTTGACTTATGATGAGAAAAATAATCATCAAGAACTGGCTGATTCTATCGAACTGTTAGTCGGGCTAGTAGAAGATAAAAGAAATGAAATTGCAGAGAACCAACGTTGGTAAAGATAGGAGTTGATAGTTTAAAAATATCGGTTTGTCTGGATGATGTCATCTTCAACTTTGCTGCAGCTCTTTGTACTCCAGTAAAGGAGTTGTTTCGCTTCATGTTGTATCGCTTGGAACATCATGAGTATGGTGTGGAGTTGTATAACTGTTGCTTCGAACCTCCTTATACTATCCAGCATATTGTGGAGGCAATGAAGAAGGTTACAGGTTTGACTCAGTTTGTTCCTGATATTCCTAACTGGGTTATCATGCCTATGGCAAGAACTGCCATGCTTCTTGGCTCGCCAATGGGTATCTGTCCTGCGAGAGTGAAGAAACTCCAGATTTCTACTAATATCTGTGGTGAGAAGTTGAAGAACTGCGGCTATAAGTTTAAGTGGAGCTTCGAGGAAGCGCTTGCTGACTGGTTCGAGGATAACGACAGGAAGTGGCTGAAATAAAGGGTAGCGGTGGTATCGGTACCATGCTATCGCTGCAATCGGTACCATCGTATCGTTCCTTTAGTCATTATGCTTGTTATCTCCCGGATGGGGTGTTATTATGGTCCTAAAATTATCCCGTCCTTCTTTACCATTAAAGAAGGCTCCACCTTTCTCTCCAAGCCTCTCTTCACTCAGGGACGAGAGGATGTAACCGCCCTCCGGTGCTCAGAACCGCTGCGCTATAAGGTTGGCGGACCATCAAAGGTCTACGCCATATTGTGCGGGCTGGGACCGCCTGGGGAAGGGAGTTTAGTGTTAATTGTTAATAGTTTACAGTTGATTTTTGGGTAATTGGCTGATAGCTTGCAGATTTTTGGCATTTTCCTTGGTGGTTTCGCTGAAAATGCATAATTTTGCAACATAATATTAATCATTTAAAATGAAAGGTTATGGCATTAGAGATAAGAAGTATTCCTGTTCTTACAGGTGAGACTGCCGAACGATTTGTTCGTGAGGCAGAGGAGAATGAACGTAATCCGCAAAGAAAGGCTTTGCGAATGTCATTTGCTGATGTGGAGAAAATATTGGTTCGTTCAACTGCTAATTTGAAAGCGCATGGAGGAAAGAGTCCTTTTGCAAAGTAATTGCTCGCTTTATCGTGTTACGACAAAAAATGAGCTTGATTCTTTCTGTTGTGGCGATGAAGACCTTGATGATTTCTTTCATCAAGAGGCTTGTCTCTATGATGGACAATTATTGGGGAAAACATATTTCTTTGTACAATAAGGAGAATGTGCTTCACTTTTATGAAAAAAATGGTTTCAAATTCTTGTACTCTACAGAGAGTTTGGAGAAAGAGGCGAATCATATTCCAGAAGATGAGCACTTGGAGTCAAGGATGATGTATCTTGATCTGTTGGGATATATAAGATAAATATTAGTCAGGATAAATGATTATATCCCCAACCTTATGCGGGACATAAGATTGGGGAGAGAAAATGAAAGTATGAGAAGAGTATGGAGAATTATATGTGGAAGTCGATTTCCTTCAGCCATTCCTTGACATTAAAGCTAGGACAGCTCTTGCGAACCCAGGGGAGGTCGCAATGACCTAGAATCTCGGCATCGGGATAGTCGAGGGCGAGACTGTAGAGAAGGTCTTCCAGAGATTCCTTCTGGGCTGGAGTGCGAGTGTCGGCAGGCTTGCCTTTCTCGTCGAGACCACCCTTGTAGCAGATTCCGATGCTGTGGGCGTTGTAGTGGCGGGCGTGAGCCCCCACCTCGGTTTCTGGACGGCAGGGATAGACCATGCCATCCTTCGTAATGTAATAGTGGTAACCGATGGAGTGGAAACCACGTGCCTTGTGGCAGGCTTCCAAGGCTTCTACAGGGAAGTCCTGGTTTACACGTGTGGCACTGCAATGTACCACAATCAGATCGATTTTTCTTTGATTCTTCATTGGATTCTATGGATTTTAAAGGGTTTAACTGAAC
>OGKL01000270.1_pt1 | contig 16011 bp, 15 predicted proteins | sample 1572471 | NCBI WGS metagenome assembly OGKL01 (sample SAMEA2582156, study PRJEB24529) | metagenome | biome: Human gut stool | place: China | collected 2011
ATGGTTCGCCTGTTGGCTGCGACCGGAGAGGGAGCAGCCCGAGAGCCACAAAAAAGAAATAGGTTCCCTTTTCGCAAAGGAAACCTACCGGTGTTGAACTTTACAATTTTATGTAGATGAGCTTAGAATCCTCATTTCTCTCTACATGATAAATATAGTTACATCCAAAAATACCCGACCCCTCATTTCTATCAAGATGAGTGAGAAGACTTGCCATCAAGCCTTCATCAAAAAAATCACTTGTTCCATACATTTTCTCAATAGAAATAGACGCTTTATCAATATCCAAGCGTGCAAGGTAGAGATTGTTTCCCCAGAAAAAAGAGTACAATATACCTTTCCCTTGATATTCGCCTATTTTAGTATATCGCCCTCTTTTGAGAGGATCAAGGAAATTTTCGAAATCAGTTTTTAACTGCTTTACTTTTTCGTTATTTTTTTCTTTCATTGTAGTATATATTAAAGTAAAATACAAGAATTATTCTGAGGTTACAAGTTTCCATTCCTTAGACCAATTAAATATGTCCATAGAAGGATAGTTCTCCCCATCTGACTTAATACCTTCACTTTGCCATTGTACAGTAACAAAGTAACCTTCTACTTTAATTACCTTGATGCACATTTCCATGAAGGAGAATGTTTTACCAACCATTCTCTCAAGTTGATATATAGGAATGATTTGATATTTTTGAATCTCTTCCTCTGTCAGTTCTCGATTGTAGAAAACGTAACAAAAGTGAGAAATCAACCACTCCTTCTCGACCTCTCCCAATTCCGGATGAGAATTGCTGTTCCAATAAGGACGACTCACCAAATATTTGAAAAGATTTTCCTTTGCCATAATCTATATGTATTTTGAAGTTCAACATTCAGTTAATTCACTCACTCTCGGACATATCGGGTATCCAGATTCCTGTCTAGCCTTTTAATGATTTCTCATTTCCTTCGATCCGAGATTTTTTTTAGAGATACATCGGTCTAAGCGAGTTCCTCTGAGCCTTTTTACGTGCAATATGGGATGGCGGCGTATTGAGGACAGTAAGCCAAAGAATTTGGCAGAAAGTTTTCTGGAAAGCCCAAATCTTTGATTTGCGGAAGGCTTCCGGAAAAGTTTGTGTCAAATAACGGCCCTGCCCGGTCCTTGGTATCTGTCTGCGCTGCCATAACTTTGCAAAGTAAAAAGTTAGAGGGACTTACATAGAAACGCAGTCCATAAAAAACGAGGTCGAAGAAGAAATGAGGATAACCTTTAGGTAAAATAATAGCTATGCCAGGGCATAGCTATAGAGTAACATAGGTATATAATACCATACCATACCTATATATGTGCATATAGGCATAGGTATATACATATATAAGAACATAGGTATGCAATACTATAGGTAAATAGATATATAGTAACATATTCAGATACCCATCGGAGATACCTCTTGGCCCGGTGAAGCTGAATGGTTCAGCCGGATGTTGCGACCGATGAGGGAGCAACCGCTAAGGCAAAAAAGTTAGCCATTAAGAAAAACACCCAATGGCTAACAACTGATAACTACATTATATATTTAGGACAAAATCTGCAAATTCCTCACCCGATAAATGTTCATCCACCGTATCACCATACTTTTGTTTTTGTTTCTCATAGAAATCCTCAGTCGTTGCCATAACAACGTTTCTATCAACAAAAAACTCATTATTGAAATCACTAGTATAGATACTACCAATACAAACGCTATCTCGCATTTCCTTAAGGCTTTCTCTATCTAGCTCTCCAATTTCTCGTGGCAATTCAACATCAGAAAGATATACATCTTGATATCTGTTAACCTTGCAATCTTCTTTTGGAACAAAGATACTATCGTTAGTCCAATCAATATCTTCGGGCGTTAGCTTTTCCAAATCCAAGATAACATAATGGTCGCCATATTCATCGGTAATTGTAGATATAACACGTTCATCATCCTTGCTCCACTTATAGGAGAAGTCTTCTTTTAACAATTCATTGCTGGCAATAGTAGTCTTGATGCCGTTATCAAGAACTATCTCGGTACCCTTTTTCAGCAAACAAAAATCATTCTTCATACTCTTGAAAATTAATCGTTATTATTTCCATTCAGCTCACCATTTAAGGCGAGCTGAACTGATTTGTCACAAATTCAAGTTTTATGCAGTCTTTGCAAGCTTATCTGCATATTTCTTATGAAGATATTCAAGAAGGAGGTTCTTAAGGACATTCACCTTGTCATCCTCATCATATCGGAAATAACGTGGAACATTATCGCCATATCTGTTCATTTCAAACGCTTTACCGTGATATTCACCAGCAGCAAAGAACTCATTAAAAGGAACGCAAAGAGTTCTGTCTGTATCATCCATTTGGAAATAAACCCTAACGAACAACTTGCCTTTGCAGTAATCAACACCATAGATAGTGCTATTCCAGCCGTTACCAGCCTCTCGTTCGTTGGAAAGATTCAATCTCTTGTCACGAGAGTATTTCTTTACCAAATTATTGTCTTTATCAGTCTTGTATGTGTAGTCTTTGTATCCTACCTCCTTAACGCATCTGAGGATAGTATCGTAAGTAACACCCTTAATCTCCGAAGAGGTCAAAGCATTAACCATATTCACCTTGTTCACTGCGTTCATTCTGCTAAAAATAGCAACATTGATGTTCTGTCTCATACTTGTAAAGTTTAAAATATTAATAAAAAAATATTCTGGTTAAACCAGTTTCACGCCTTTTTCAAGGCTTCTCGTTTCTTTCGATCCGAGATTTTTTTTAAGTTTCATTCCGGAAAACCAGATCACTTAACCTTTTTACGTGCAATATAGTATGGTGGTGCTCCAAAGACAGAAAACCAAGGAATATGGGCAAATATTTTAGGAAAGACCAAATCTTTGATTTGTGGAAGGTGTTCCAAAAATTTTTTCCATATAGTGGCTTTGCCCGGTCCTTGGAGTCTGTCTGCGCCGCCATAACTTTGCAAAGTAAAAAGTAAAGAGATCCCAGGTTGGACAAAAACTGAAAAATTGAGGTCGAAAATTGAAACGAGGATTATCAATAGGTATAATCAAGATAGTTAGACAAGATTGGGATGCGTATTGTTTTCATACGCATCCCGTACTTATAATAGTATTTTTTACTATGTAGAAAAAATTCTTTTTAAATCAATATCTTTATTTGTTTTCTGTTTCTTATAATCACGGTATCTTTTATATGGTATTGTTTTCTTATACCCACTTGCAAAATACATGTGTTTAAAAATCGTAGAACCAGTAAGACTTTTGTGTATAATTTTATAGCTCTCAAAATGTCCTAGATATCCCAGATAAGAATTTAATGTTGTTTGAATCGCCTCTAATTCATCCAAGGAAAGTTCATCCTTTTTACTTAAAGATATTATATTCTTTGCTTTGCTACGGAAACCGTTAACACTTCGTGGTACAGCATATTTGCGATAAGGCTTTACGAATGCACCAAGGAAAGGAACTCCATTCTTGCATGGCTGCAAATATATCTTCTTTGGATGTAAAATAAGACCAAGCTGGTCTATGAGGAAATACCTGATTTCTGGAATGATACTCTTTAAATATGCCTTTGATGGATGAATTATATAAAAATCATCTACATATCTTCCATAATGCTTAACCTTAAATCTCCTTTTAATCATTTGATCCAACTCATTAAGATATATATTGCTGAAAAGCTGGCTTGTCAAATCACCAATTGGCAAACCGATATCCTTAGGCTGATTAAAGAGACTCTTCGAAGCAGGAAGAAGCATCCAGTCTTTCTTATCTCCAATTATCTTGCAATCGAGAGTGTGGTCTTTAAATATTATGATCTTAATAAGCCACAAGATAAATTCCAGGTTACCAGCAGGTTTACTGCAATCACACCCATGCTTTTCCCAATAAGCAAAAAGTTTATTACATATTATATTATAGAGTATATGTTTGTTTATACTCATAAAGTAACCTTGAATATCCTGTTTAAGGACGAAAGCGTTTTCTGTATAGTTATTTGTACAAGAACGAATATGATGTTCTAATCTTTCTATTCCAAATAACGTTCCCTTTTCTTTTCTACAGGAATAGCTATCATAAATGAACTGGGTCTCGAAGATTGGAGCGATATAATTAAACAGAAGATGATGAACTACTCGATCTCTGAACTGAGAGGCAAAAACTTCTCTCAATACTGGTGAATATGAGAGAAAGCAGATGGACTTACCAGGAAGATAAGTACCATCCAATAATTCGTGAAAAAGTTCTATCAGATTTTGCTCCGCATCTTTCTCAAATTCTAATTGAGCAGTGGTATTTCTCTTGTTTTTCCTTGCATCTTCATAAGCTTGAAAAACGTCGTTTCTTAATTGTTGTGTAAATGATAATGAGGACATAGAATAAACTTATTGCCTAGTAAATGCTTGGACACAGCGAACACTAAACCCGTTCGCGCGATTGTTGTTGTTGGATGGATTCACGTTACCACTGTTGAAGTTCAAGTTGTAACCGTTATTGTCATTGTACGGTGAAGAACTCCAATAGTTACCGTTACTGCCAACGTTGTTCATGCTGCCATTGTTGGAATTACGATAGCCAGCAGGAATCGTAACCACTCAATAAATTCATGTTGGAATGCTAATAGAAAGCCAACATGAAGATTGGATTATTCATCCGGCATACCCTATAACTACGCCCTTTGACTTTATTATTCGTTAGTAGCGTACCATTTACGTCATAGGAGGGTTACTGAATTTACATATCTCACTCTTGAAGGTACCCTATCAAGCGACCTTTCAAGACTCTGGATAATGCTTGAAGTAAAATCTATGTCCTCATATTTTTATTTTTCTTTTTGTTCTAAATTTTGTTCTTTTTTCTGTTCTGATTTCATCCAGCTTGTCAGCTGTTTAGAAACACTTTCCATCATTTCTGCTAGAAATGCATATTGATTTAAATGCAATTCTTTCAAATCTTTGGCTATACGTACCTGCAGTTTGACTTTGACTATTTTTACTCTGCAAGACGAAATAAATGCAATTTTGCTTCTTGTAGAATTTGCTTGATAGATGAGTTGTAAGATTTCTATTATTTCCTTCTTAAGATCTTCACCTAAACTATATCGTATATCACGTCGCCAATGCTGGCTTACATTAAATATCTGAAATAACAGATCATACGTAGCCTTGAATACTGGTAAATCATCGTATTTTGTCATTGAGCATATTCTTTAAATCAATAAGAAACATCATACATTCCATAGGAGTCTTACTTTCTATATTGAAAGCAAGTATCTTATTCACAATGTTTTCATTTGAACAATTTAAATTTTCATTCTTTAATTGAGTTTTCTCCTTACGTTGTGGAGTATATAAAGCTATAGATTTTTTCCACTCCTCAAAAGAAAGAGTTGGAGTAAAAGAAAGAGGCTTGATGGTACAAGAGGAATCTTCTTTTGAAACAAAACTAAATTTATCTTTAAGTTTTTCAAGGGAAGTTAAAGGGAAACCTATATGAACCATTTCTCTATCTATCTCTCTAAATACTTGTTTCTTGGGTTTACAATTCATTACAGCAAAAACAAATATATATGCTGAATATTCATAGGCCTTCCAAAAAGCACCTTCTTTGTGTAAATGAATTGTTTCTGAATGTTCATTCTCCTGTTTCAATATATCTTTTTTCGTCATTTCAAAATATAAAAATTGTTGAAAAGCCGCCAAGGGCGGCATGGGAAGGGTGGGCTTTAAATGCCCACCCTAGAATAAATCAAATAAATCAAATGCGGAAACAAGTTCCGCTTTATTCTTGGACACAGCGAACACTAAACCCGCCCGCGCGATTGAAGTTGTCGGATGGACCCACGTCACCACTGCCGAAGTACAAGTAGTAACCGTAATTGTCATTGCACGGCGAAGAACTCCAATAGTTACCGTCACTGCCAACGTAGTACACGCTGCCACTGATGGAATGACGATAGCCAGCAGCAGGGAACCAGTTGCCTTCATAGGTACGTCCCTTGTTACTGGAATCCCAGGTGAATGTTGTGGTAGAGAAGTTAGAGAAATTTTCTCTGTTTGGCAATCTCCATCCCTTTGGGCTTGGGTCAAAGAGTGATTTGCCGGCAGCGTCGGTAATATCATTCCACTTCTTGGAAGTGTAATTGTTAGGCGAAGCCCAATCATATGTAGAACTATTACCGTAAGTATAGAACACCGCAGGAGTCTGCATCGCCTTGGCAAAAGTAACCTTACCGGAAGTAACGGTAGTTTTTCCTATAGAAGTACCATTGATATCATATCTATCGATATCCCCTGTGAATGGATCTTTTCGTCCGAACTGATAGTAAAGACCATGAGTCTTTGCACCATCAGAAGGAGTAGCCGACATAGCACCAAGGTTTCTGTCCATGAATCCACCAACAAGTTGCGGTTCTTCAGTAATCCAGAGGTGCCAGCTCCAGAGATAAGCATCATTACCAGCACCCTTCTTCTTTACACCGACAACAACGTTGCCTTTCTTTCCACCAACAGCCTTGACATAAAGTGGTTGATTGCCCTTACCTTCATAGGTATCACCGGGAACTACATTACCAGCAGCATTGCAGAAGTTGATGGCACGAGAATTAATATCCTGCCAGATAACCTCTGCCACCCATTCAGACTTCTTGTCGAGCACGTTAGTAGCATCCCCAACATCCGGATTCGACCAGAAGATGTTGATGTTGTTTGCGACATCAATCTTGCCTACACTAGTACCGGTAGGGTCCAGGATGAGACAGTTGGCAGTAGCAGGAAGTTCCGGAAGAGTATTATCAACCTTTGGGAGATTCACATCTTCCGCTGTCCAATCCCCCATATTTACAGAAAGCTTGATACCCTTTCCGGAAATGATGAGGTTGCCATCAGCATCCTGTCCTGCACCATTTGAGAAGTCAAGAGTGTAGTTGTAACGCTTGCCCATCTGCCAGGAATCGCCAATACCAACATACGCCCACTTGTCAGAGCACAACACCTTGCCACCTTGCATGGCGATGGAAACCTTCAGTGCGATGTAAGCACCATCTGCAGCCTTGTTGGCAGAGGTCAATGACTGAGGAATAAGCATAAAAGGCACATTACCCTGATCCTTGAAATCCTTGACATCAGAAGAAAGTTCAACAGCACCACTCTCCCACTCTGTAGTATAACTACCAGTCTGAGAATCCTGTGACCAGGAAGCATCATTACCATCCCCACCAGTAGAAGGGAAAGAGAAAGTACTCTTGCTCATGATATTTCCAATCTTTACACCCGAAACCTTGACGGTGTAAGCCTTGTTGTCGTTCTTGGCAGCAACAGTAATCTGAGAAAGCGCATGCTTGAACTTGATATCAACGCCGTCCGTACCATTTTCTTCCAGATTACCCTTGGCATAGGCATAGATGAAATCCTTCTGTTCTGCAGCAGCAGCGTTCGGCGAGAAGTTCTCCAACTTCTGGAACTGGTGATCAATGCTGAAAGAAGCACCATCAGCATCCTCACTCGTAGCCATCTTGCAAGGGTCAGCTGGAGCATAGGCATAAAAGTTCAGATACTCAGAAGATGTAGGCCAGAAGAAGTTACCATCATTGGTACTCCAAGCCCCATCAGCCTTGGTGTAAGCGACATTCTCCATATAGTTGTTCGCCCCAGGAAGGAAAGCCGTAACCTTGAAGGCATCAAGGTTATCGATGGTAGTCTCCACGGCACGAGAAGAAGTAGCGTGAGGTACAGTAGGATTAAACAGAATGGAGCGGTTAGAGATTCGCCCTCCCATAGTGTCCTGCTCGCTTGAACAGGAAGTGGCGAGCATCACAGATGCGAGAACCACATAAAGACCATATTTCTTTTTCATTATCAATACGTAATAGGTAATTAATTTCTAAATAAATCCTTGATACCGCCAATGGAACCAAGGAGATTTGTCGCTTCATAAGGAAGATAGACAACCTTGCTGTCATTTCCCTGAGCAACTTCCTGCATCATGGTGATATATTTCTGAGCGAGAAGATAGTTGGCAGGATTACTGCTCTGTCCAACAGCCTCAGTAATCTTCTGGATGGCAATAGCTTCTGCTTCTGCCTTTCTGATACGAGCAGTAGCTTCACCCTCGGCAGCCAGAATAGCCTTCTGTTTAGCCGCTTCCGCCTTGTTGACGATAGCCGCCTTTTCACCTTCAGAAAGCAGCCGTTGCTTCTCCTTCTCACCTTCGGAAGTAAGGATGGTGGCACGTTTGTTGCGTTCAGCCTGCATCTGCTTCTCCATGGCCTGAAGAACGCTGCTCGGCGGTGTGATATCCTGCAACTCCACACGGTTCACCTTGATACCCCACTTGTTGGTGGCATCATCGAGAACCGAACGCAGCTTTGTGTTGATGGTATCACGAGAAGTAAGCGTCTGATCCAGTTCCATTTCACCGATGATGTTGCGCAGTGTTGTCTGAGTCAACTTCTCAATAGCATTGGGAAGGTTGTTGATTTCATAAACACTCTTGAAAGGATCCACAATCTGGAAGTAAAGCAGAGCATTGATCTGCATCTGGATATTATCCTTTGTGATAACATTCTGACGGTCAAAATCATACACCTGCTCCCTTAAATCAATGTTGCTGGTATATCCATACTTACCGTTCCTCATCACGACAACCTCCTTGGCATGGTCAATGAACGGAATGATGACATTGATGCCAGGATTGAGAGTAGCATAATAGCGGCCCAGGCGTTCAATGATTTTCGTCTCACTCTGAGGAATGATGACAACAGATCTCACCACCAGCACAATCGTCATGATGCAAACAAGGAATAATACATAAATTCCCATATCCATAACTGAAAAAATAAAGGGGAGAAAACCTCCTCAAAAAGCGAGAAAGAATCTCCCCATATGAAAACCACTTATTATAAGAGAAAAATAACAACTCAACTATGCATTAACAGTCTTGTTCTCAGGTGTGAAACCAGAAACAGTAACGTTAAGCTTGATGTTCTTACCGGAAATGATGAGGTTGCCATCAGCATCCTGTCCAGCACCATTTGAGAAGTCAAGAGTATAGTTGTAACGCTTACCCATCTGCCAGTCGGTATCGATAGCAACATACGCCCAGCTTTCACCATCAGCACCATAAATCACCTGACCACCCTTTGTAGTAATCTTGACCTTCAATGCGATATAAGAACCGGTAGAAGCCTGTGTCTGAGACATCAGCAGCTGTGGGATGAGCATGAAAGGCACATTACCCTTGGCACTGAAATCAGTAACGTCGGACCCCAACGTAACGGCTTCTGTCAAAGAAGTTGTATAATCACCAGTCTGAGAATCCTGAGTCCAGGAAGCATCAGTACCATCACCATTATAAGAAGGGAAAGTAAAAGTACCCTTGTTCTTGATACCGCCGAGCTTTACGCCAGACACCTCAATAGTATAAGCAGTGTTGGTGTTCTTGGCAGAGATAGTAATCTCAGAGAGAGCATGCTTGAAGTCGATGGCAATACCATCATCAGCGTTACCGGTCTTGTTACCCTTGGCAAAGGCATAAACGAAGTCCTGCTGATCTACGGCAGCATCATTTGGAGAGAAGTTCTCCATCTTCTGAGTAGTACTTGTAATGTCGAAGGTATAACCTTCCTTGCCAGGCTTGGCAGGAGCATAGGCATAGAAGTGCAGATTGCTGTCATCAGCCGGCCAGAAGAAAGTACCAGCATCAGTACCGTAACCATCACCGCTCTTTGAATACTTGACACCAGCCATGTAATTAGCCTCACCTTCCTGGAAGGCCGTAACATAGAAGTCCTGTAAGTTATCAATGCTTGTTTCCACGGCACGAGAGTAATTCACTGACGGATAGATGGAAATCTGCTTTGAGTTAGATGAAGAGGAAGCGAAATCGTTCTCCTCCTGTGAACACGAAGTGGCGAGCATCACCGATGCTAGAGCCACGAATAATACATTTTTTCTTGTCATATATCTAAATTAAAAGTAATTAAAATACTATCAGTTAAAGCCGCGCTGCTTTCCCAAGTAGCACGGCATCATGGTAAAGATAATAAATATCTTAACTAACATTTCCCTAAAAAATAATCTAAATATAATTAAAACTATAAAATTTGATTAAAAAAATAAAACCAAAAAGAACATACTACTTTCACAAGCGGTATGTTTAAAAGAAATAGTTTAATGCTATGAAAAAAGTTTCATCAATATTATAAATATTTAGAACCTTCATTCAGGAATATACATTCAATCTGGCTTTCCGTCCGGATTTTAGAAGTTGTCAGCTTCTCACCATCCAGTTCTCTGAGAAAGTCAGGCGTTCTCCACCATTTCTTCACATCTTCGATGGAAGAACCGGTGTCAGCGGCACATTGTTCAATATCCTTTGACATAGGATTTTGGAATCTCCAGAAGCAGATTCTCGGTGCGGACTTAGATAGGGTAAGTTCACCCAGGAGAGACTTATTTTCCAACCAGCTTTCATAAGGCGGCAAGATATCCTCCTCGTCTTCCATCTTCTCAACGTCGTCCACCTCATCAAGTATATCAGCTTCATCAATATCACGTTCCTCATCCATATACCAGTCGAGGAATGTCTTGGCAGAGTTCTCGTTATCATCCAAGCCTTTCTTGGCGATAAAGTGTAGATATCTCCCGGTCATATTATCGGATGCATGTTCAATCAGCTGACTGGCAGTGATCTGTTCATCCTGATAATAGACCAAGAGAGTATCGAAGTCATAATTGTTGCCTTCAAGAATCATAAGTAAAAAATATGGTTATCTGCCCATGGCAGCACTACGTTTATTTTTCTGTGCAATCTCACTCTGGATATCCTGCATTTCATCAGTATAATCCTCCTCATTGACGTAAGAGAGATTATTGTTCTCATCGTTAACCCAACAGCCATAGATACCGAAGGAGTAGCGAGGAAGCTTGTTTTCATTGAGATTTTTATCCAGGCTGTTACCCTTGGACATCTTGATACCCTTTTCCTCTGAAAGATCAACGCTGTATGTGACACATCCCTGATCCTTTGTAAAGGTGATAACTTCTCCGGTAGAAAGCTGTTTGGCAGACTCCTCGGGAACGCCCACCTGCTTGGTAAGGGTTTCAAGATTATGCTCAATAACGCTCTTAGGGCATGAGACAATCTGGTTCGTAGTCTCATCAAGCTGGTAATACATATCCGGTTTTCCTTCAAAGGAAGCGAGTAATACCTTACCGCTTCTGAGAGTTTTCTGCTGTTCCTCATCAAATCCTTCCATATTAATATGGTTGAAATAAGGCATGACGAAAACATCCACCCCGGCATTTGTTCTTACAAGTGAAATTCTGGCTTTTCCTTTCTTGTCATCGATATTGAAAGGCAGGACTGGCGTTCTTCCACCTGTGAGAAGGCTTTCTATAACATTTTCCGGGAGATCGTCAACCATTTCCTGTGAAAGGCCATGCTCACTTAATATCTCGTATGGAATCTCATCCATAGTAAAATTTTCCTTTTTTCTCATAATTGCTTAAATTTTGATGCAAAGGTACGCTTAATAAAGCGGAAAGCAGAATAAAAAAGGCACAACCTTTTATTTTAACACTTTCAAGAGCAAAACCATCGTTTTATGTCAAATTACTTTATGAAAGTGTTAAAATAAAAGCTAGTGTCTTAAAAATGCCCTCTTTAAATGATTAAATAGTACCTTTGCATATTAATTAAGGTGTTGTCAAGATGAAAACAAGAAAGATTGCAAAGTTGATAATAATGATTTATCTACTTGTACCACAGGTCGTTAACGCTCAACAAAGAGAAAACGACCAAGACTATTGGATAGACAAGTTCTTCAGTGTGAGCTTTCCATTGAAGAGTATCAAGGTCAACTCAGCCTTCGGGATACGTTCAGATCCATTCACCGGAAAGCATAAGCGGCATAACGGTTTGGATCTGAAAGCCAGATACGAGGAAGTGCTCAGTATGTTTGACGGTTTGGTAGAAGCAACAGGTAATGATAGAGGTTCTGGGAAATATATAGTCATGAGATATGGCGTATATATGGTAAGCTATTGCCATTTATCCCAAATCTGGGTAAGACAGGGACAAGCAGTACTGGCAGGAGACGCAATAGGCGTAAGTGGCAATACAGGCCGTTCAACCGGTCCGCACCTGCATCTAACAAGCAGATATCACGGTCAGTTGGATGATCCTATCAATCTGCTCCTGCATATCAGGGAAACACGGAAGAAGGCACTGAAGGCATTGAATCTTGATGGTGACAATCTTTCCACCCCGGAAGATTTCATCCGCCGATATGCCGACATAGCAATGCGTCAGCAGAAAAAGTACGGAATCCCGGCATCAGTCATTCTGGCTCAGATGGCTTATGAGAGTGGATGGGGAAGCAGCGACCTGGCGCAGAAGGGCAATAATTATTTCGGCATCAAATGCAACAGCAACTGGTTGCGTCAGGGGCTTCCATACAGCCTACATAACGATGACCGTCCCAACGAGAAGTTCTGCAACTTCTCCTGTGTAGAAGAGGGAGTAGAGTACCATACAAGGCTACTGATGAGTGACCGGTATGCCCGGTGTTGGAGATACGGCCCAACAGACTATCATAACTGGCTTAAGACCATCAAGGCTTCCGGCTATGCGACCCGAAAAGACTATGTAACACGCTGTGAGAAAATCATAAAGAAGCACAAGCTGTATATTTATGACCAGAAAGCGTTGAAGATATAAAAGAAGAAATAAACAAAAAGTTATACATTAATATATATAAATAATGAAAAAGAAATTATCGTTGATTTTAGGAGCAGCCTTTGTCTGCAGTCTGGCAAATGCCCAGGTATATGGTGATGACGAGAAGGATTACATCAAGTATTCCCAGAATACACCTGTAGTATTGGCAAATGACAATGCCAAGCCATTCTTCTCCGGTCAGGAGAAGTTTCATCTGTCATCCTTCTCTTCCAACTGGTTTGTATCCGTCAAGTCCGGCGTATCCATCTTCAATGGAGTACCCCTTGGATGTGATGACATGTTCGGAAGAATCAAATATATGTTCTCTGCAAGTGCAGGAAAGTGGCATTCTCGTTTCTTTGGAACCAGGATAGCCTATCAGGGATTCAATTTTGACAACTGCAACGGAGAGAGTATGGACTACCAGAATCTCCATGTAGATATCCTGTACAATCTCAGCAGTTACTATCGAGACAGCTATGCCACCCTACCCCGATGGGATTTCGTACCATACGTGGGAGCAGGAATCATGAGAAATTCCACTGTAGGAAACAGACCATTTGCCTTGTCATACGGAGCAATGGTAAGTTATCGAGTAGCAGACAGAGTGCATGTGACCGCCGAATTGGGCGGAACTTCTACCTTCCAGCATTTTGATGGAGTTGGAAATGAAAAGCATTTCGGAGATGACCTCTTCCAGGCAAGCATCGGACTTACCGTTGATCTAGGCAAGCAGGGCTATGAAGCCAAGAAGTCATTGGGCGTTCTCAATACAGGAGATATGGGAACGGTCACGGATCTCACCAGATATCCTAAGAATGACTACAAGGGACTCAACGACCTTCGCAAGAGACTTTCCGATGAAGAAGCAGCAAGGCTTAGCCAAAATAACGGTTATGCAGACGGCATCAAGTCTCCAATACTCTTCTTCTTCAAGATCAATTCAACCAATCTCGTAGATAAGCAGCAGAAGGTTGAAATTGGTGAGATTGCCGCCGCTGTCAACAAGTATGACCTAAAAGTGAGGATTGTCGGAGCAGCAGACAGCAAGACCGGCAAGCCAGGCTACAACCGCAAGCTGAGTGTGAAGCGAGCAAGATATATAGCCAAGCTGCTCATAAGGGCCGGAGTCTCTAAGGACAGAATGACAGGTTCAAGCCAGGGAGGTATTAATATATACAAGCCTTATACGGCAAACCGTCATACCTGCGTAATTCTCTACAAGTAACAATTAACAGCGTCCTCTTCCTGCACAAGTAAGGGAGAGGACATGAAAATATAAAGCAATGGAACAGATACAGTATGACAGTATCGGTAGATACCATAGTTTCAGTAGTGTTTACACTAATCTGATGAGCAAGGTGTTCACCTGGATGACATTTGCGCTTATCATTACAGGGGTTACAGCCTATGGAGTAGCTGGTAGTCCTACCCTTCTGAGAACCTTGTTTACGAGCAATTCGTTGTTCCTTGAGCTTCTCCTAACCCAAATGGTTCTGGTCTTGGTGCTGAATGCAGTATTGAACAGACTGTCGGTCGTAATGGCAACATTTCTCTTCATTCTCTATTCCGTTTTGAACGGAGTGCTGTTGTCAGGCATCTTTGTACTATATAGCATGGCAAGTATTTTCAAGGTGTTCTTTATTACCGCAGGAACTTTCGGTACAATGGCATTATATGGTTTATGTACCCGTAAGAATCTTGCCTCTATGGGGAAGATCCTCTTCATGGCTCTTATCGGTTTGGTAATAGCCACGGTAGCAAATCTGTTCATGAAGAGCAGCGGATTGGAGTATATTATCAGCTATGTGGGAGTGGTTGTCTTTTCAGGTCTCACGGCCTGGGATATGCAAAAGATAAAGAGGCTTCTTCAACGTGAATATGAAGACAACGAGAGTACGCAAAAGATGTGTCTTCTAGGAGCAATGACACTCTATCTTGATTTTGTGAATCTCTTTTTGAACTTCGTGAAAATCTTAGGGAACAGAAAATAAGCAATAACTAAAATTTAAAAGATATGACATATACCGGAGTAAACAGCTACCCTAGGCAGCTGGATGTAGCCCCAGAGCTTCGTAGAACGCTAGAGGCAAATGGAATGCAAGCCCACATCGGGCGCACGGAACGTGGAACTTATCAGCTCATAACCATGAGCCATGACAACAAGATTCCTCATTATTATGATTTGACAGACAGACAACTGGCAGACCTGGTGAATCAGGGAACAAACAACCTGAACAAGAAAGGCTATACAACGTTTGTCAATCTTGTTAAGAAAGACTATCATGTTCCAGAGTCATGGGTTGCTGCAAAAAACGTCAATTCTCCTGTGAATATGGGACTTTTTGGATATACACTCTCGCCTGGCGAATATGGAATTGGAAGTCCATACCGATTCAGACCATTCCACGGATCCTGCTTTGGTCCCTTCGACGGTTGTTTCCACGGAGTGAACCTCAGAAGAGTCGGTGGTTCACTTTTCTATGATGATCGTCGTTATATCGTTGGAGAGAGACCCGACGGACGAATGGTTGCCGGAGAGTTGAAGTCGGGATCCTATGGATTCTACTCCAAGCCGGAACAGAAGAATGATGTTCTGTCAAATATCAAGGTAGCGGAAAAGAAGGCAAAACCTTTTGCAATGACAGACGAGGAGAAGAAGAAGGTCACTTGTCTGAAAAATATCACCTGGTATCAGAACGGTCTAGGTTGGGCAACAGGAGATACCATCAATAGCATGCTATCCACCCATGGGCTTGAACTCAACGAGAAGGACAAGACCTTGACCGTCAAGGCTAAAGGATCCACCAAGGCGTTTGTCTATCACCTTAGTGATGATGACGCAAAGATTCTTTTCAATCAGAAAATCAAGGTGGAAACCAAAAAGGGCAAGATCATCAATGAAAAGGACGGCAATAGCCTTGACGAACGTCTCCACTGCATTAACAACATCATCAAGGAAGACTTTGATGACAAGGTTACAGCTGCAAAATTGAACGAGCGTGACTATATCTCCCTCAAACTCAATGAAAAGAATCAGCAGCAGCAGTTAGCCGAGCAGCAGCCACAGCAAGCCATGGGCGCAGGTAATGATATCATAGACTTTACGGCTTCAAGAGAGGCTTACCGCACCGGTTTCATAGACCATTGGAACTCCATTGGTGTTGTTGATGGTCGCCAGCTTGATGAGACTAAGGGCTTTTATTTGCCTCCCAAGGGCGGCAGAGCCGTGAGTGTCGGAGAAATCCAGGTCTATCCATCAAGTGACGG
>OGKL01000282.1_pt1 | contig 15409 bp, 10 predicted proteins | sample 1572471 | NCBI WGS metagenome assembly OGKL01 (sample SAMEA2582156, study PRJEB24529) | metagenome | biome: Human gut stool | place: China | collected 2011
TGATCAGCGTAATACCGAGCAATATGTTCAGTATGTGATATTCCATCCGCTTGAGTACGAAGATGGCTCCGATGGAGATGATGATGAAGGTGAACAGTATGGGCAGCAGCCGTCTCCAGGTGATGTACTTGTATTTCTGAATGACGATGATCAGCGAGGTGGTCATCGCCAGAATGCCCGAGAGGGTTGTTGCCTCACCGAAGGAAGGCATGATAGAGGGGAGCATCGTCATGATGAAGATGCCAAAACCGAAGCCAGTGGTGCGTTGTACAAAACTGGCTCCGATGCTCAATAGAAAAAGTTCGATGACAATATTGTCCATTCTGCTGTAGGCTTATTGATGGATGTAATCCAGAATCTGCTCAGCATGAATCTTGGTCTTGATTTCCTTAGGAGTGAAGATTTTTTCGATGATGCCTTCTTCGTTGACGAGATAGGTGGTGCGGAGGATTCCGATGGTCTTTCTGCCGCAGGTAACCTTCTCACCCCAGCAGCCGAGTTCCTGCAACAGGGTGGTCTCGGTATCAGCAATAAGAGGGAACTGCAGACCCTTAGTTTCCGCAAACTTCTTCTGCAGAGCCTGCTTGTCCTTGCTCACGCCGATAATCTCGTAACCGGCTGCTGCTAACTCTTCCTTATGAGCCTGCAGGGAGCAGGCTTCGGCAGTGCATCCGCTGGTGTTAGCCTTCGGATAACTGTAGAGTACTATCTTGCGACCACGAAAATCGCTTGCCTTGATTTCACGTCCGTCCTGGTCAATGCCAAGAATCTCTGGTATTTTATCTCCTACATTCATAATTATATATTATTTAAAAGTTATACTATTCTTCTATCTATTATTTCTTCCTTTTCACTCCTCTTACTGCCTCGCTTTCCAATGGATTCTCGGGCCAGAAGTGCTTGGGGTAGCGGCGCTTCAGCTCCTTGCGCACCTCGAAATAGGTGGATTGCCAAAAACTGGCGAGGTCCTGCGTAAGCTGAACGGGCTTGAAACCCGGAGAGAGCAACTCCAGCAACAGAGGCTGCCTGCCATCATCAACAGCTGGCGTCTGAGTCATTCCGAAGCATTCCTGCAGACGGACACTGAGGATGGGAGCCTCGGCTCCCTGGCGATAGTCGATGCGGATATGACTGCCCGATGGAACCACGATGTGGGTGGGTGCGAGGCGGTCTATCTCCTGCTGCTGCTCGTATGGAATCTGTGCCCAGAGTATTTCCTGGAGATTGAGCTTCCTGAGTTCGGTGGTGCTCGTCTTGAGCTTTCCGCCCTGTTCCAGATAGAAGGGCAACCATTCGCCGGCTGTCTCCATCAGGTGCGCGGTGGACAAATCGGGTAACTCCATTTCCGGGTGCCACGCTCTTACCTGCGCTACTCTCCGCTGCAACCGCTGAACGTCTTCGTTCCAATCCAGCATGCTGAGTCCTTCCTTCCGGATGGCGGTGCAGAGGATATGGATAATCTGCTGCCTGTCGGCATCCTGGAGCGGTTTGCTATCTACCACCAGGGTTCCGATGCGTCGCTCTCTCTGCATCCTGATTATTCCCGCCTTACTGTCCCACGAGATGTTGTCGAACTCGTGGGTAGGGAGGTCGTTGATGTTTACGGGAGCCGAGAGAAACACCCTGCCTGCCTTTTCTGAAGATGGAAGCGGGGTGGAAGCATTCGTGCCCGACGGTTGGGCAGATACATTGAGCGAGGCGATGGCGAGCCATTGCTGTGCCGACATCACATCGCTTGAATCGATGAAGAGCGTCTTTCCGTTCGACATTCTGAAATGTCCGATATTATCGATTGCCATGGCGATGCGCTCAGGATAGGCTAGGGCAATCAGTCTGCCCACTTCCTCTGCATCCACCGGCTCATTGTCTTCCTTCACCTTGAGCATCCTTCGGTATTCCTGGGCTATCTGGGCGATGCGCGCCCATCTGCCCAGACTTTTTTTCTGTCGCTGCGAACGGAGGATGGAGAGACGCAGCGCCATGTCCGAATCCTCTGAATCGCTCATCGGGTCTTTCTCTTCCAGCAGGGCGGCAACGTCGCAGGCTAGAGCTTTGAGTGCAGAAGTTTCTGAGCTCATCATCATCTTGGCGATGCGTGGATGACAAGGCAATGTTGCCATCTTCCTGCCCAATGGGGTGATGTTGCCATCCGGTTCTATTGCTTCGAGCGACAGAAGCAATTCCTTGGCATTGAGTAGGTTACTGCTTGATGGTGGAGTAAGCCAGAGCAGCGACTGAGGATTGTTCTCGCCAAAGGCTGCAATATCGAGCACCATCGATGTAAGGTCAGCTTCTTCTATCTCCGGTCGGCGCTGGTCTTCCATCAGATGTTCCGAGGTCTGAGTCCACAACCGGTAGCAGATTCCTTCAGCCACTCGTCCGGCTCGTCCTCTTCGCTGGGTTGCCATGTCCTTGCTGATGATAACGGTTTCCAGGTGGCTCAATCCCGTTCGGGCATCGTAAACCAGTTTTCGGCAAAGTCCGGAATCCACCACGATCCTCACGCCTTCGATGGTAAGTGAGGTTTCTGCGATAGGTGTGGCGAGCACAATTTTCCTTTCTCCCTCTTTCGAAGGGGCTATGGCGAGGCGCTGCTTCTCGGGTGGAAGATTGCCGTAGAGCGGATAAACCTGAGGAACGGAAAGTTCAGCTGAAGTCCTGCTGAGGCTTGCATCCAATATCTCCTTGCATTTCAGAATCTCCGACTGTCCAGGAAGGAAAGCCAGAATATCTCCCTCGTATCTATCTGCAGCCTTGAGGATGGTAGCTGCCACCTCTTTATATATATCGTATCGCGCCATATCGGTCTCAGAATAAATGGTCTCTACAGGGAACATCCGTCCTTCACTCTCTATCAATGGTGCCTGAAGAGCCTCGCAGATGGCGGAAGCATCGATAGTTGCCGACATGATGATGATCTTCAAATCTGGTCGGATGATCTCCTGGGCCTGTCGGGTGAGGGCAAGCGCCAGGTCGGAGTTGATGCTTCGCTCGTGAAACTCATCGAAGATGACGGCGCTCACTCCTTCGAGCGTGGCGTCGTGGATGAGCATTCGGGTGAGGATTCCCTCGGTGAGCACCTCGATGCGGGTTTCTGAAGAAACCTTGTTCTCGAAGCGTACCCGGTAACCCACGGTCTTGCCCACGGGTTCGCCCAAGATGCTTGCCATTCGTTCAGCTATCTGACGGGCAGCAAGGCGGCGTGGTTCCAGCATCAGAATCTTTCCCTGTGGGGTGGCTCCGAGGAGGGTGAGTGGGAGTATGGTGGATTTTCCTGCTCCCGGCGGAGCGGTAACAACAAGGTTTGCCGACTCCTTCAGGGTGCTGTTGATGGCGTCGGCTATCTGGAAGGCAGGAAGATGACCTGCCTGCTGTTTGATTCTATCGTAATTCATACTGCAAAGATACACATTATTTTTGTGATGGGCAAATGATTAGAAAGGTAATGCATGAGAATGGCGAATCTTGTAGATTTTTTCCCTTATCTGGTTCCATTTTGCAAGGACCAGATAGCCAGATACGACTGCCAGATAGAGAAGCATCAACTGAAGGAGTGACAGATGAAGATGGTCTATGCTGGCACCCGGCAACAGACTGGTAAGCCGGAAGGCGGTATGGGTGGCTTGGGTAATGCTGGCAAGTACTGCTGCTACATGTTGCATCAGCCAGGTGCCGACGGAGGCAAGGCTGGAAATGTAGGTAAGGGGAGAAAGCAGCAGGAGTAGGGCACAAAGATAGAGGATGAGGGTGGCTGCCGGGATGGCGATGAAGCTGGTGAGCAGGGAGTAGCAGGATATTCTGCCGAAATAATAGACGATGAGCGGAAGCGTACCTATCTGTGCCGCCAGGGATACGCTGAATAATCCCCAGAGGCAACGGATGATCTTGTCGTGGGATTTGAGCAGTCCGAAGAGCGGGGGATAGAATATGAGGATGGAAGCCACGGCGAGAAAGGACATCTGGAAACTGATGTCGAAAAGTTGGAAGGGATTCAGAAACAGCATGATGACATAGGCTAGCGCCAGGGTGTTGAGCGAAAGGTCGGGGCGCAGGGCTAGCAGGCAGAAACTGTAGATGCTGAGCATGGAGGCTGATCTGACGGCACTAGGGGGAAAGCCGATAAAGACGACATACGCCCATACGGCAACGAGGGACAAGGCAATGGTGGGTCTGGAACGGCGCTTTCCGCCCAGAAGAATCACGAAGAGCTGGAAGATTATGCCTATGTGCAAGCCGCTAACTGCCAGTATATGACTTGTGCCGGAGATGGAAAAGCTCTCCTTGGTTTCCCGGTCGAGTGAACCCTTATCGCCCATCGCCATCGCAGAAATCACGGCGAAATCCTGTCCGTCGATATGATAAGTATGCAGCTGCTGTTCCAGCTGCTGGCGGAAGGAACGGCTTGCCAGGATGGTGCGGTCGATGGGGGAGAGTGACTGGTAGGTTTCGATAGATGCGGGCGCTTTCGTCTTATCGATATGATGGGAGGTGATGAAACCGCCCAGACAGAACAGGCAGAGCGACAGAAAGAGGCTCTGAAGAAGGACCAACTGCTTGATTTTTCTGAAGAAGAGCCGGAAAAGCTGACGGTTTTCATTGAGTACATAGCAGCAGCCGGCTAAGGCTATGGTAATGATGGCTGCGATGAGCCAATAGCGCGTGGAGAAGTAATCATAGCTGTATCTGGCTGTGATGATGCTAAGTGATAGTATGAGGCTGAAGAACATCAGCGGAGTGACTGGGAGTCTTTTATTTCTGTCCATTTTAGCCGTGTTTTCAGGTTCGTTTAAAAAAGAGAAGCCCGACAAAAGGTTGGGATAGTCCAACTCTCTTATCGGGCTTCTCATATATATAATAATGTATAAGCCTGCCTGGAAGCAGGAATACGTCATTTCGGGAGATTACTCTCTCTCTTGAGATTATTCTCTCTTGAGATTACTCTCTCTTGAGATTATTTGCCGAATCCGAAGATACGCTTGATGAATTTCTTCACAGGATTATCGTTCTTCTGTGGATTGACAACAGGAGCGTACTTGCGAGGACCGGAATTCTCAGTTCCCTTCTTCTGCTGGTTCTGCTGAGCGCCACCCTGCTTCTTCTGGGCTACGCCTCTGCCTCGGCCATTGCTTCCAGGACGAACGTTGTTCTCATTGCCTGGGCGCTGGTTGCCGTTAGACTGCTGATTGCCCTGCTGGTTGCCGTTCTCGTTGTTGCGCTGCTTATTGTTGTTGCGCTGCTTATTGTTGCGGCGCTTGTTGTTATTGCGGTTCTTCTGCTCGCCGTTGTGCTGCTCAGCGTTTCTCTGTTCATTGTTCTTGAACTCGCCATTCTTCTGTGCATCATTCTCGTGATTCTTCTGTGCACCATTCTCTCCATTGTTCTGAGGAGTCTTTTCCTGACGCTCGTTTGGCTTGTTTGGCTTGCGCTTGTGTGAAGTCTGGTCGCGGTCTTTCTGTCTGCGGCTCTTGGCGCTGGTCTTGCTCTTGCCCTCGCCCTCGCCGTTGCTGTTATTGTTGCCGCCGCGGTTGCCGTTGCGGTTGTTTCCGCCCTGCTTTCCGCCCTTGCCCTTTCGACCATTGTTGCGTTTTGAAGGCTTGTTGAGCTTGATGTATTCAGGGCCTTCGCCGCAATCTTCCGGCAGAGGCATCTTCTCTACCACCTTCTCCAGGAACTTCTCGATCTGTTGGAACCAGTACTGGTCTTCCTCGTTGACGAAGGTGATGGCTCTACCATCGCGGTTGGCACGGGCTGTACGGCCGATGCGGTGAACATAATCCTCAGTATCGTGAGGAACGTCATAATTGATGACCATCTCGATATCATCAATATCGATTCCACGAGCCACGATATCCGTAGCAACCAGTACGTCGAACTGACCGCTCTTGAACTTGAACATCACATCATCGCGCTCTGCCTGCTCCAGGTCGGAGTGCATTGCACCGCAGTTGATGCCAATCTGCTGAAGGGCAGCAGCCAGCTGCTTCACCTTCATCTTGCTGCCGCTGAACACGATGACGCGCTTCATATCGCCAGCCTTGAAGATATCTTTGATGATGGTCATCTTCTGGGTCTCGTAACAAACGTAAGCCTCCTGCTTGATCTTCTCGGCAGGCTTGCTTACGGCAAGCTTGATCTCTACAGGATCCTTGAGCAGGGCCTTGGCAAGTTCCTCAATTTTCTCAGGCATGGTGGCAGAGAACATGATGGTCTGGCAGGTCTTTGGCAACTTGGAGGCGATGGTATTGATGTCTTCAGAGAAGCCCATGTCGAGCATGCGGTCGGCCTCATCGAGAATGAAGAAGCTTACCTTGCTCAGATCTACATTACCCAGGGAAATGTGGGTGATGAGGCGACCTGGAGTAGCAATTACGACATCGGCGCCCATGCGGAGACTCTTCAGTTCCTGATCGTAGCGGTTGCCGTCGTTGCCGCCATAAACAGCCACGCTGCTCACATCCTGCAGGTAGTAGCCGAAGCCCTGCATGGCCTGGTCTATCTGCTGGGCCAACTCGCGGGTTGGCGACATGATGACGCAGTTGATGGCGTCTTTCGGATAGCCGCCATCATCAAGTTTGCTCAATACTGGGAGCAGATAGGCTGCTGTCTTACCCGTTCCGGTCTGTGCCACGCCCAATACGTCGTGACCTTCCAATATCTCAGGGATACATTTTTCTTGTACAGGGGTGCAAGTGTCGAAGCGCATGTCGTATAATGCGTCGAGCACGTTGTCATTCAAATCTAATTCGTCGAAATACATTCTTTTCCTTTCTTTTGTTGACCATTGAGCCGGATTGAGCTTCATCCGATTCAATGGTCAAGGTTCTTTGTTTCAATGTTTAATTACCTTGGTGCCTTGCGGTAGCAGAAGTAGGCAACGAAGGCGAAGATGATGTTCGGCAACCAAGCGGCAAGTGCCGGAGGGAAGTTTGCCTGGATGGCAAAGGTTGCCGATACGGTTTGCAGCATGATGTAGCCGAAGCTCAGTGCAAGACCGATTCCCAAGGATAGGCCCATACCTCCCTTTCGCTTGCGCGATGAAAGCGAAACACCGATGATGGTGAGGATGAAGGAGGCAAACGAGGCGGCGATGCGCTTGTGGTATTCTACCTGATACTGCACCACATTGCCCGAACCGCGGTTGATCTGCTTGGAAATATACTCCTTCAGTTCCGGACTGGTGAAGGTTTCCTGCTGACCCTTGGAATAAACCAGGTCGGTAGGCTCCATCGTAATCAGCGTATCCTTCTGCGCTCCGCTGGTGATGTGTTCCTTCATACCTTTCAGCTGGCGCACCTTCCAGTTGCTCAATTTCCAGTGGTATTTGCTGTCGGAGATCGTATCATACTGAATCTCCATCGCCGTAAGGTGGCTTACGAGTTTCTTGTCCTGGAACTTGTCGAGGCAGAATCCGTAACCTCGCTTCGAGTTGTTGTCGTAGTGCTGCATATAGGCAATTACGCCCTTATCTACCTGCAGCTGTACGTTTTCGGCAGAAGTATTCTTCTTCTTGTTCTTGTACATCGTCTCAAAGTTCTGGCGTACTACCGTGCCGTGAGGAATCACGTAGGCAGAGAGTACATAGCTCAAGGCTGAGAGCATGATGCAGGTGATGAGGTAAGGACGAAGGAGTCGCTTGAAGGAAACACCTGATGCCAGAATGGCGATGATTTCTGAGTTGCCTGCCAGCTTCGACGTGAAGAGGATGACCGCCACAAACACGAACAACGCACTGAAGAGGTTGGCGAAGTAAGGGATGAAGTTGGCATAATAATCGAAGATGATGGCCTTGGCCGGTGCATGATACTCCGTGAACTTCGCCAGGTTCTCATTGAAGTCGAACACGATGGAGATGGAGATGATCAGTGCAATCGAGAAGAAGTAGTAGCCTACGAACTTCTTGATAATGTACCAGTCTAACCGCTTGATGTATCTCAGTGGGTTGAGATACCTGAGCACCCTGAGGAATCGCAGCTTGTGCCCGATCCAGCCTAGAATGCGGGCTATGCGCTGCAGGATGGCAATGAGCCAGCCGAAGCGAGATTCGAAGGCTCTGCCCATCTTGAGCAGTCTGCGATGTTTTCTGATGTATTTATAATCTTTCATCATTTAATGTAAAATATGTATAGGAGCATCCTATAAAGTTCAATGCTCAACGCTCAAGCTAGATTCGACGGCCGAGCTGATCGATGATAGAGCGTTTCCACTCTACGAAGTCGCCCTGCTCGATATGATGGCGCGCATCTGTAACGAGACGGAGATAGAACGAGAGGTTGTGGATGCTGGCAATCTGCATGGCAAGGAGCTCCTGGGCCTTGAAGAGATGGTGCAGGTAGGCCTTGGTGGTTATCTGGTCGATGTCGCAGCCGTCTGGATCCACTGGACTGAAATCCATCTCCCACTTCTTGTTGCGCATGTTCATCGTACCATTATAGGTAAAGAGCATCGCATTGCGGCCGTTGCGGGTTGGCATTACGCAGTCGAACATATCAACACCGCGCTCTATGGCCTCGAGCAGGTTCTGGGGAGTTCCTACACCCATCAGGTAGCGAGGCTTGTCCTTTGGAAGAATCTCATTCACCACCTCGATCATCTCATACATCACCTCGGTAGGCTCGCCTACAGCAAGACCGCCGATGGCATTTCCGTCGGCTCCCTTGTCGGCAATGTACTTGGCTGCTTCGCGGCGCAGCTCTGGGAAAGTACAGCCCTGGACGATAGGGAAGAGGCTCTGCTGATAACCATAGAGAGGTTCAGTCTCGTCGAAGCGCTTGATGCAGCGGTCGAGCCAGCGCTGGGTCATCTCCAGACTCTTCTTCGCATACATGAAGTCGCTTTGTCCGGGAGGACACTCATCGAAAGCCATCATGATGTCGGCACCGATGATGCGTTCTGTATCCATCACGTTCTCTGGAGTGAAGAAATGCTTGCTGCCATCGATGTGGGAACGGAACTCGCAGCCCTCTTCTCTGAGCTTGCGGATTCCGGTAAGCGAGAATACCTGGAAGCCGCCGCTGTCGGTGAGGATAGGGCGGTCCCAGCCGTTGAACTTATGCAGTCCGCCTGCCGCCTTGATGACTTCGAGTCCCGGGCGCAGGTAGAGATGGTAGGTGTTTCCCAGGATGATCTGGGCCTTTACCTGCTGGCGCAATTCTTCGAAATGTACACCCTTTACGCTGCCCACAGTTCCCACAGGCATGAAGATCGGAGTCTTGATCTGTCCGTGGTCGGTGGTGATGATGCCGGTGCGAGCATCGCTTGCCTTATCTGTTACTTGTAGTTCAAATTTCATTTCTTTTCTTTTTTGTCTTTTTCAGGAATGGTGAAGTCGATAGGGTGCTTTACCTTCTCGTCGGTGAGGGCAAACTCCCAGACATCTGCTACATCTTCTACATAATGGAACTCTACGCCCTTGAGATACTTTTCTGGAATGTCAAGGATGTTCTTCTTGTTTTCCTTGCAGATCACGATGTCGGTAATGCCGGCACGCTTGGCTGCCAGGATCTTCTCCTTGATGCCTCCCACTGGGAGCACCTTGCCGCGAAGGGTAATCTCGCCGGTCATGGCTATGTTCTTGCGAACCTTGCGCTGGGTGATGGCCGAAGCAATACTGGTGGCAATGGTAATACCTGCCGAAGGACCGTCTTTTGGCGTTGCACCTTCGGGTACGTGGATATGGATGTTCCAGTTTTCAAAGATGCGGTAATCCACGCCTAGCAGGTCGATATGCGCCTTGATGTATTCCAAGGCGATGATAGCCGATTCCTTCATCACATCTCCCAGGTTACCGGTCAGGGTAAGCTTGCCCTGTCGTCCCTTGCTCAGAGAGGTTTCGATAAAGAGAATCTCTCCGCCCACAGAGGTCCATGCAAGTCCTGTTACTACTCCTGCATAATCGTTGCCCTGATAGATGTCGCGGGTGAATGGGGCGGTACCGAGAATCTCCTTCAGGTCTGCTGCGGTGATGGATGGCTTCTCCAATTCCTTGGAATAGGCGAGCTTGTAGGCCATTTTGCGCAGTCCCTTGTTGATCTGTTTCTTGAGCTGGCGCACACCGCTTTCTCGGGTGTAGTGCTCGATGATGCCCTCGATGGCTGCCTTGTTGAAGCTTACCTTCGGGGTGAATTTGTCGAGACCTGTATTCTCCAATTCCTTCGGAATCAGGTGGCGCTTGGCAATCTCTATCTTCTCCTCCGTAATGTAGCCGCCTACTTCGATGAGCTCCATTCGGTCGAGCAAAGGACGTGGGATTGAGCTGATGTCATTGGCGGTTGCGATGAAGAGAACCTTAGAGAGATCGTAATCCACATCCAGGTAATTGTCGTGGAAGGTGTTGTTCTGCTCAGGGTCGAGTACTTCAAGCAAGGCTGACGCTGGATCACCCTGGTGGTTGTTGGCTGAAACCTTGTCTATCTCATCGAGGATGAAGACTGGGTTGCTGCTGCCTGCCTTGAGGATGTTCTTGACAATGCGGCCAGGCATGGCTCCGATATAAGTGCGGCGGTGACCGCGAATCTCGGCTTCGTCGTGCAGACCTCCCAGAGACATTCTTACGTATTTGCGCTTCATGGCCTTGGCAATGCTCTTGCCCAGACTGGTCTTGCCGACTCCCGGAGGACCATAGAGGCAGAGAATCGGACTCTGCATTCCACCCTTCAGGGATCTTACGGCAAGATATTCCAGGATGCGTTCCTTTACTTTCTCCATGCCGTAGTGGTCCTGGTTGAGAATCTTCTGGGCATGAGACAGGCTGAGGTCATCCTCGGTGTATTCGCCCCAAGGCAAATCTACCAGCGTCTGCAGATAGTTGAGCTGGATAGGGTAGTCTGGACTCTGAGGATGGATGTTGTCGAGTTTAGCTAACTCTTTCTGGAAAACCTTCTGGGTTGCCTCGTTCCATTTCTTGGTCTTGGCTTTTTCGAGCAGCTCCTTCTTTTCCGGACTGCTTTCGCCTTCGCCCAGCTCTTCCTTGATGTTCTTGATCTGCTGCTTCAGGTAATATTCCTTCTGCTGCTCGTCGAGATCAAACTGAGTCTTGTTCCTGATTTCATTTTGCAGGTAGAGCAGTTTCTGCTCCTTGTGCAAGGCCTTGAGTGCCTCTATCAGTCGCTCTGACAGCTTCTCCTGTTCCAGCATCTTGATCTTGTCTTCTGCCGTAAAAGGCAGGGAGGTGCAGATGAAGTTGCATTTCACGAAGCGATTGGTAATCTCATTGATCGCATAGACAGCCTCGTTTGGAATGTTCTCATTGTACTGAATGAATTTGATAGATTCCTCGAAGAAAGTTTGGGTCAATGCCTTGAACATAGGATCCTTGGCTTCCTTTTCGGTAGGCCAGGTCTCTGGCAGACTTTTTACATCTGCAAGATAGAATGGATCCTTATCTACTATCTTCTTCAGCTTGCATCGGCCTAAACCCTGCACGATGATGGTCTTCTGGTGCTCTTCGTTTGGCATGTTGATGACTCTCATCAGCTTGGCAAATGTTCCGGTTTCGTACAAGTCTTCCTGATTAGGTGAGTCTATGTCCGCATGCTTCTGGCAAAAGATGCAGAATACAGTTTCTGGATTTTGCTCCAGCATGTTTGCCAGCTCCTTGCTTTCCGCCCTGCCTATCAAGATAGGAGTAAGCACGGATGGAAAAACCACCAGGTCGCGAGTGCAGAGGGTAGGATAGATTCCTGCCTCCCTTTCTTGTATCAATACGGATGCATCGCCCTCAAAGTCGGCTATCATCTGGATTTGTGTATTCGAATTTCTGTTCATATTCTATTTGATAAACACTTTTTGGGGTGTATATGAATTTCTGTTCTATTTTGATAAACACTTTTTGGGGTGTATATTCTCTTGAATATATATTTATAGGGTGCAAAGTTAGTAATTTTTGCCGAGAATCCCATCGTTTTTTCCGAAAATCACCTCTTTATTAGATATTATTATTAATATAAGCAAGAAGACTGTAATAAAATGCTGATTTTTGCGTTACTATTTTAAAAGTAAAACTATGACTGGATTTAAATTCAAACAATTTGAGATTCATCAGGATCGTTGCGCCATGAAAGTGGGAACGGATGGTGTGCTGCTGGGGGCATGGGCACCTGGCGGTAAACGCATATTGGATGTCGGGTCGGGTACCGGACTCATTTCGCTGATGATGGCGCAGCGCTTCCCTGAGGCGCAGGTGCTGGGTATTGATATGGACGGAGAGGCTTGTGAGGAGGCTGCTGAGAATGTGGCTGCAAGTCCTTTTGCCGATCGTGTCGAAATAGAGTGCTGCCGATTGCAGGACTATCATTCTGAGGAGTCTTTTGATGCAATCGTAAGCAATCCTCCTTTCTTCTTGAATAGTCTAAAAAATCCAGACAGTAAACGTACGATGGCCCGCCATACGGATAGTTTGCCTTTCAGGGATCTTTTCAGGGGTGCAAAAATGCTACTGAGTGATGATGGCGTTTTTTCCGTGATTGTTCCTTCAGAGGTTCTTGAGGTGGTTGTGTCGGAAGCTTGTATGCTAGGTTTTTATCTTATCCGGCAGTGTGGCGTTAAGACTGTAGAGCGCAAACAGCCGAAACGTTATCTTCTGTCATTTGCAAAACATCGGTATAATGGAATGGAAAATACTATAAAAACAATGACCGATTCCGAGGGGAACCGGTCAGAGTGGTATGCGAAAATTACGGAAGAATTCTATATTTGGTAAGGGCTAGAGGTTCAGCTTTCTCTGTACGAGCTTGCTGATGGCTCCTACTCGTTTGCTTTGGCGCTGGATGTCTTTGTGAATGTCATCGCGTACAACATTGATGTCGTTGAAGAAATCGGCAAAGGCTGATTGGATGACGTTCGGCTTGCGCACACTCTTGTCTGCAAACGGATTTACAATCATCTTGATGCCTTTTTCTTCCATGTGCACATCTATGTCGGCGCCGGTCATCACAGGGTCGCCATCATAATGGATGACACCTGGCTTGCTGCGGGTGATGTGGAGCTTCTTGCACCGGAAAGACTTGATCTTCGAGTTTTTGTCGAGGGTCTTGTTGAACATGTCGAAACTAACCTGTGAAGCTTCGATGACATCAAACGGTTCCATGATGACTACATCCATCAGTCCGTCGCTCATAGATGCCTGTGGGGCAATATAGGCGTTGTTGCCGTATTGGGAAGCGTTGGCACATGAGATGAGAAACGCTTTATATTGTTTTGTTCCTGTCTCATCCTCCAGAGTATATGTTTCAGGCTCATATTTTAAGCCTTCTCTCAGGATGTTCTCTGCATAGCTGATCGGTCCACGCTTTCCGCTTTCTGCAAACTTCATACTGACAAAGGCGTCGAAGCCCATTCCGCAAGTGCAGAAGAATGGGTATTCGTTGATGACTCCGTAGTCTAGGTCGTGTATTTCGCAGGCGTTGATGATCTCAATGCTCTTCTTCAAGTTCATTGGCAACAGCAGGTGGCGCGCCAGGCCGTTTCCTGAGCCGCAAGGCAGAATGCCTAATGCTGAGTCGGAATGGACGAGGGAACGGGCTACCTCGTTCACAGTGCCATCGCCACCTACAGCCACCACGATGTCTGCGTGGTTGTCTCTGGCTTCGGCTGCCAGTTCTGAGGCGTGTCCTGGTCTTTCAGTCATTTTTATCTCGTACTCGAACTGCTCCTTGTCCAAAGTAGAATCTATCAAACTGGGAACCGCTGCTTTGCTGCTGGTTCCAGAAATCGGGTTCATGATGAAAACTATCTTTTTTTTCATATCTTAGTCAAGAAATTGTTTTTTAAATTGCAAAAGTAATAAAAATCCCTAAAATGGCAAGAAATATCTACTAAAAAAAGCATAAAAGTAAACTTTCTTAGGAAAAAAGCGGTTTTATTAATCTTTTTTTGTATCTTTGCAGCCTGAAACTAGAAAATAAATTAAAATAGAAATAAAGTACACCTATTATAATGGGACAATTACAAGAAAGATACAAGAATTATCGTGTACCTCAGAAGTATATGGAAGCCGGTGTGTATCCATACTTCCGTGAGATTACAAGTAAGCAGATGACAGAGGTAACTGACATCGACGGTCACAAGATCCTGATGTTCGGTTCTAATGCTTACCAGGGTTTGACAAATGATCAGCGTGTTATCGATGCAGCTAAGGCTGCTCTTGACAAGTACGGCTCAGGCTGTGCTGGTAGCCGCTTCCTCAATGGTACACTCGATTTGCATGTGCAGCTCGAAAAAGAGCTTGCTGAGTTTATGGGCAAGGATGAGACATTGTGCTTCTCTACTGGTTTCTCTGTAAACCAGGGCGTGTTGGCATGTGTTGTAGGCCGCGGTGATTATATCATCTGTGACGACCGTGATCATGCCAGTATCGTAGATGGCCGTCGTCTTTCATTCGCTACCCAGCTTCACTACAAGCACAACGATATGGAAGATTTGGAGCGCGTGCTCTCTAAGCTTCCTGAGGATGCAGTCAAGCTCATCGTTGTGGATGGCGTGTTCTCTATGGAGGGCGATTTGGCTAACTTGCCAGAAATCGTGAAGTTGAAGCATAAGTACAACTGCTCTATCATGGTAGATGAGGCTCATGGCCTTGGCGTGTTTGGTAAGCAGGGACGTGGTGTCTGCGATCATTTCGGTCTGACCGATGAGGTAGATCTCATCATGGGTACCTTCTCTAAGAGTCTGGCATCTATCGGTGGTTTCATCGCATCAGATAAGGATACCATCAATTTCCTCCGTCACAACTGCCGTACCTACATCTTCAGTGCATCCAACACTCCAGCAGCTACAGCAGCAGCGCTTGAGGCACTCCACATCATTCAGAATGAGCCAGAGCGTTTTGAGAATCTGTGGGATGTTACCAACTATGCTTTGAAGCGTTTCCGTGAGGAGGGTTTCGAGATTGGTGAGACTGAGAGTCCTATCATTCCTCTCTACGTTCGTGATGCAGAGAAGACATTCGTTGTTACCAAGCTGGCTTACGATGCAGGTGTGTTCATCAATCCTGTTATCCCACCAGCATGTGCTCCTCAGGACACATTGGTGCGTTTTGCTCTTATGGCTACTCATACAAGAGAGCAGGTAGAGAAGGCTGTTGAGATCTTGAAGAAGATTTTCGTAGAGGAAGGTATCATCAAGGCGTAATAGCAAAACAATGCGGTTGCTGAAAATTCATCAATCGTCATATATAATAAGGTATAAAGGGGCAATTTCTTCGGAAGTTGCCCTTTTTTTAGGAAAAAACTGAATAAATGCATATTTTTACAAAAAAAGTTGCTGAAAAATTTGGTGATATAAGAAAAATGTTGTACCTTTGCACCCGCAATTCAGAAATGATGCTTACTGCAAAGAAGTAATTTCATTGTGAGAAGAAAGCGGGGTGTAGCGCAGCCCGGTAGCGCTCCTGTTTTGGGAACAGGTGGTCGCA
>OGKL01000287.1_pt1 | contig 15217 bp, 6 predicted proteins | sample 1572471 | NCBI WGS metagenome assembly OGKL01 (sample SAMEA2582156, study PRJEB24529) | metagenome | biome: Human gut stool | place: China | collected 2011
CAATTGTCCACCCAATATAATCCGGTTAATTGTACTTTTGCCACTGAAAAATGATTTAGAAATTTTAAATAACCTACATATAGTAAATAAACAACCTAAAAGCATTAAGTTATGAAGATAAGAAAAACTTTGCTTTCGTTTGCTTGTGCTATCATGGTGGCATTAAGTTTCACTGCTTGTGGTGATGACTGGGGCCGACAGGATGATTCTGCTGGCGGACAGGTTTACCCATCTAAAACGACAGTGGCAACTTATGACTTTGAGTATTCAGAAGAGAAACCTGAGTATTCAGACATGATCAGTCACGACGAGTCATGTGAGGTGACCAATGATGAGTCCCTCGCAAGTAATGTATTGCACATCAATGGTAAGGGTGGTGCCAAGATTGCCAATCCTTTCAATGGTGTGAAGTTGCAAAATGGTGCTGCCATCACTTTCGCCGTAAAGATTGATGCAGCCGTAGCTGAGGACGGAACTGTCGCTGATGTTGACTTGACACGCCCTCTTATCTCATTTGGTTCAGATGAGAAGAATCTAGCTGGTAATGATATCAGTGCTCACTTCTATATCACTGCCAATGGTCAGGTGGTTTACAGCAAGCCTACCCAGTTGCAGAGTATGAACCTGAATGAGAATGATCCTGCTTCTGTGAAGACAGGGATTCTCTCTCCTAATGAGTGGCATTTCGTAGCCCTTCAGCTTTCTACTGAAGGTTACCAGCTTTACGTAGATGGTAAGAAGAGCCTTTCTGGTTATCAGACATCATCAAGTGCTACCTCTTTCCAGTACAAGACCTTGGTTGATTCCATCAACTCTTTACCTTATATATATATAGGTGGAGACAGCAAGTTGACTGCCGAAGAGACCAACACCGTATCTATCGACGATGTTACCCTGATCCGTAACATGATGGAAGAGAAGGATTGGAATAAGGTTCCAACTGGCAATGGTGGAAGTACTGAAGATGAAGCTGTATATGTGCCTGTCGGTCCGGAAGATTGTAGTGCAGCTTGGAGGTCTGCATGGTCTGACTACTTTGTAATCCCTGCCAACCAAACCTTCCATACCAAGTTTATCAATCATACTAGTGGCGCGGATAACTGGCATAACTGGAATTTGGTAGTCGCTACTGATGCTGATCGTGGCGCTGCCGGCTATTCGGAGTATTTCGTTTTACGCAGCGATCTTTTTGGTTGGGGAAATGCAGATTACAATGCTGATAATATAACCAACGAGGGATATGGTGACTGGGAGCAATTCAAGAAGAACATGGAAGGTGCTACTGTTGATATGACAGTGGAGCGCAGAGGTGCAGAAGTGTATGTAACTGCCGTGGCTACTTGTAAAGGTGGTACCGTATACAAGGAAATGTATCATCAGCCTTGTGCCGCAGATGGTAATATTCGTGCATTCCTGGCTTGCGACCATTCTTACTTACAGTTGAATGCTGCAGAGACATTTGTTGGTGAAGAATATGCTTCTGGTTCTGCTTTGGTGGGCCCTGCAGATTGCAGTGCTGCTTGGTGGACTGCGTTCTCTAAGTACTATCCTTTGAATAGCAGTATTTCTGATGATTGCCCATTTGTCATCCAGTTTGTCAACAACAACTCTGGTTCTGGCAAAAACTGGAACAACTGGCTTGTAGTATGTTCTACTGCAGACAGAGGTGGTGACGGATATTTTGAGAATTTCGTGATACGTTCTGATGCCTATGCATGGTTTGGTGCAGGAGGCAATATAAATGAAAACACTGCCAACCTTGATTTCAAGATTACGCAGTCATTCAATTTTGATAGCTATGTGAACGATATGCATGGAGCCATGTGCTACTTGAAGTTTACCCGTTCTGGTAATTCTTTAACCATGGATGCCAAGCAGCGTAAGGAGAATGGTGAGTATATGCCAGATTTCCAATTCCAGTTCAATAGTATGAAAGAGGGTAATGCGGGATTCTTCCTGACAGCTGAACTTGCCAGCCTTGATGTCTTGAAGGCAGGATACTTCCCATACTATAAACTGTTGTTTGAAAATAAATAACCCAAAATTGTAGAACAATGAACAATAACATATTGCATAAGTTATTCTTGACCCTGACACTGGTGCTCCTTACTTTAGGAGCATCAGCACAGGTTACCGTATCGGGTAATGTGTCAGATGAATCGGGTGAGCCTATCATCGGTGCTACTGTTATGGAAGCATTGACAACCAATGGCGTTGTTACTGATTTCGACGGTAACTTCAAGATTCAGGTGAAGAACGAGAACGCTACTTTGAAGATTTCTTATATCGGTATGGTTGCTCAGAACATCCGTGTAGACAATCAGCGTAATATCAAGGTGGTTCTCAAGGACGAAAGTCAGAAAATCAATGAGGTCGTAGTCGTTGGTTACGGTCATCAGAAGAAGGAGAGTGTCGTAGGTGCAATCTCTCAGGTTAGTTCAGACGACCTCTTGAATACTCCTACTGCCAACGTAACACAGGCTATTGCCGGTAAGATTCCAGGTGTTGTTACAACACAGGTATCTGGTGCTCCTGGTGCCGATGATGCTACGATCAACATTCGTGGTCGTGCAACCTTCGCTGGCGATGGTGCTCCTTTGGTAATGGTAGATGGTGTAGAGCGTGCTTTCTCTCAGGTTGCTCCTGATGACATCGAGAGTATCTCTGTATTGAAGGATGCTTCTGCTACAGCCGTTTATGGTGTGCGTGGTGCGAATGGTGTCATCCTCGTTACTACCAAGCGTGGTAAGGATATGAAGCCAGAGGTTAGCTTGACCAGCAACTTCATGTGGGGTACTCCAACCCGTAAGCCTCACTATCTGAACTCTTATGATTCTGTAACTCTCCTGGAGGAGGCTCTGAAGAACGATGGTCTTCCATCACAGTATACAGCTTCTGATATCGAGATGTACCGCAAAAGCTGTGCCGGTGAGTTGACTGGTGCTGATGCCCTTCTCTATCCTAATGTAGACTGGTATGATGAGGTGCTCAACAACTGGGCTCCATCTCAGCGCTATAATGTAAGTGTACGTGGTGGTACGAAACGTATGCGCTACTATGTCTCTGGTGAAATCTACAACCAGGGTTCTCTGATCAAGAACCTCAGCCAGGATACCTACGGTAACTCTTCAAGCCCAGGCTACAACCGTTACGCTTTCCGTGCCAACATGGACTTCTTCCTCTCTAAGGATTTGACATTCAGCGTAAACTTCGGTACTCGTTTCGAGAACCGTCATGGTTCAAACACTAACGAGAGTTCTACCAACTATGATATCTTCGCACGTATCAACCATACTCCAGGTTGGATCTTCCCAGTATCTTATGAGGTACAGAATGGTGAGACTACCAAGACTCTCTATGGTGGTACAGCCGTATATCAGGACAACGTAGTAGCTGCCCTTGCCAAGGGTGGATACTATCGCGGAACCAATACCATCAACGAAACCAACTTCATCGCAGACTACAAGATGGACTGGTTGACTCCTGGTCTTTCTGCCCGCGGTATGGTTTCATTCGACTATGACTCTTATTATAAGAAGACATTCGGTGCAGCTTTTGCAACCTATGAATTGAACGACCGCAACAACTTTACAAGTGCAGATGCTTATACCAAATATAATGTAGATGGCGACCTGGCTTACTCTAAGGGTTCTTCTACAACTTACAAACTCTATATGGAGGGTCAGATCAACTACGCCCGCAAGTTTGGTAAGCACGATGTTACCGGTATGGTACTTTACAACCAGAACGACTACCGTTACAACTCAGACCTGGCTAAGCGCTATCAGGGTCTCGTAGGTCGTGTAACTTACGGCTATGATGACAAGTATCTCGCTGAGGTTAACGTTGGTTACAATGGTTCAGAGAACTTCCTCAAGGGCAAGCGCTTCGGTTTCTTCCCAGCCTTCTCACTCGGTTGGCGTGTAACTCAGGAAGAGTTTATGAAGCCAACAGAAAACTGGTTGAACAACTTGAAGATCCGTGCATCTTACGGTGAGGTTGGTAACGACGTTTATACAGTAGGTGGTGTGGCTCAGCGCTTCCTCTATGAGGAAAAGTGGAACCAGATTACAAACGATTACTACTTCGGTAATACTGGTACAACCGGTATCTTCGAGAGCCAGTATCCTAACTATGGTGTAACCTGGGAGCGTGCCAAGAAGTTCAACGTAGGTTTGGAGTTCGGCTTGTTCAATGGTATGCTGACTGGTAACTTCGACTACTTCGTTGAGAACCGTAACGATATCCTGACAGAATATTTGAGCCGTCCACAGTGGGTAGGTGTAACGATGGCTGCCGGAAACCTCGGTAAAACTCAGAACAAGGGTTACGAGTTGGAACTCCATCACTTCAACCACATCGGCAAGGACTTCACCTATAATGTAGGTGTTACCTTCTCTCATGCAGCCAACAAAATCAAGAATATGGATGAGCCTGCTTACAAGACCGCTTACCGCAAGCGCGAAGGTCACCCAATCAACCAGTACTTCGGTCTGGTATGCGAGGGTTTCGTAACACAGGCAGACTTGGATAATCCTAACTTCCCAGTATCAACCTACGGCAACGTAAAGGTTGGTGACCTGAAGTACAAGGATATGAATAAAGATGGCTTCATCGACGACCGTGATGAGACATTCATCGGCTATAGCGATATTCCAGAGAACACATACGCTCTGACCCTCGGTGCCAACTATAAGGGCATCGGTTTCGAAGTAATGTTCCAGGGTGTAGATCATGTATCCCGTTACTACGACAGCGATGCGATGTTCGCCTTCCAGAACAACGGTAAGGTAAAGGATATCCACCTGAACCGCTGGAACCCTGCAAAGAGCGAGGCAGAGAACCTGGCTTCTGCTACCTATCCATTGCTCCATTACGGAAGCAACGGTGACCACAACCAGCGCCAGAACTCATTCTTCCTGAAGAACGGTTCATTCGTCCGTCTGAAGAACATCGAGTTGAGCTATACATTCCCTAAGGAGTTGATCAAGCATATCGGTATGAGCAATGCCCGCTTCTACATCAATGCCAACAACCTCTTTACATGGGATCATCTCGACGACTTGGTTGACCCAGAGAGCAACGGTTCAAACCGTTACCCACTCTTGAAGACCGTCAACGTAGGTTTCAATGTCGTATTCTAATTCAAGAACATTCAAAAAGAATCGAAAATGAAGAAATATAGTATATTTGCTTTGGCGCTCGTTATGGGAGCAATGACGCTCACCTCTTGCGAAGACGCCTTCGGCAATTTCCTCGACAAGCAGCCAAGCAATGAGTTGACAAAAGCTGAGGTGTTGGGTAACTTCACTCTGTTGGAACAGAACCACAACGATACTTACAACTTCCTGCTTCACGGTGCCAACCGCGTGAACAACTCATGGATGGATGCTGCTACCGATCTGGCTGAGTCAAGTATCGGTACATCAGGTACACGTACCACATTCAATATCGGTAACTATTATGGTGGTGGAGGTGCAGCAGAGCTGACTTCTCCTTGGGAGAGTCGCTATCGTGGTATCCGCAAGTGCAATATCACCATCAACACATTGCAACAGGATACAGAGAACAAGCTTCGCCCTGCAGATCTTGACGTAGAACTTTACAATTCACGTAAGGCAAACTATATTGCAGAGGCTCGTTTCCTCCGTGCCTATTTCTACTGGGAACTGTTCCTCCGTTACGGTCCGGTGCCATTGGTTACAACCGAGCTCGACCCTAACGGTGACCTGATGACAGGTTATACAGAGCGCCCTGACCTCAAGACCTTCATGGATTATCTCTTCAAGGAGGTAAAGGAATGCGAGAGCAGTCTGAAGACTTACGCAGAGACCAGCGATGCTACCTATGCAGGCGAGGTGAACCAGCCTACAGCACGTGCCCTCTATGTTCGCATGATGCTCTACATGGCAAGTCCACGCTACTCAGCACAGAGCGGTGTTACCTGGCAGCAGGCAGCAGACGCAGCTGCGGGCTTCATCGCAGACTATGGTGAGAATTATAGATTGGAAGACCGTACCAACGGTGGTGTAGCAGCCTACAACAATGCCTGGTTGCTCAACACTTATACCGACAAGAACCCTGAGGTTATCTTCTTCCGCAACGATGTAGCCATCGGTTGGAGCGGTATTTCTACTGATACTCCAGTAGGTGAAGGTGGACAGGGTGGTCTTTGCCCAAGCCAGAACCTCGTAGATATGTATGATATGGAAGATGGTTCAGCTCCTTTCAAGCAGTATGATGCAACAGGTGCTCCGGTTTATGTAAACGGCAAGCCTACCATCAACGAAGAGAGCGGTTATACAGAGCAGAAGATGTGGAAGAACCGTGATCCACGCCTCGCAGCTACCGTTCTTTACAATGGTTGTGAATGGGGTCAGGCTACCAGCACCAAGACCAATGTCATTGATGTGGTTTATGGTCATCGCGATAATCCTATCGGCAACCAGAATGCTACTCCAACAGGTTACTATGTACGCAAGTATATTCCTGAGACCATCCTGAGCAGCAACCACAGCGGTACAGCCAAGCGCCTCTGGAAGATCTTTACCTATAGCGAACTGCTTCTGAACTATGCTGAGGCATTGAACGAGGCTGACTATGCAGGCAACAAGACACAGGTTTGCAACCTGCTCGACCAGATTCGTCATCGTGGCGGTATCATCGGTAATGTAGCCGACCGTGCAGACTTGAATTCTCAGTCAGCTATGCGCAACTTCATCCACAAGGAGCGTACCATCGAACTTGCTTTCGAGGAGCACCGCTGGTGGGATGTTCGTCGCTGGAATGTGGCAGGTGATGCACTCGGCCGTGATATCTATGGTGTAGATGTGGCAGCAGATGGTACTATTACCCGTAAGGTAGCCCAGCAGCGCAAGTGGCAAGACAAGTTCTACCTCTATCCAATCCCAGAGGCTGAGGTTTGGAAGATTGGTCAGGACTTCCAGAACGATGGTTGGAAAGAATAACTCTTTTAATGATAGAATCGTATGAATAATATTCAGAATATATATAATAAGGTATCTTTATCAAGCAAAGTCTTGATGCTGAGTGCACTTCTCTGTGCTTCAAGCTCAGTCTTGGCACAGGAGCAGGTGCTCAAAGGCCGAATCGTCAACAGCCAGGGTGAACCAATCCCTGGAGCTGTTGTCAACGTGGCAGAGGAAAGCCGCATTGCCCTGACCGACAAGGAAGGTTACTTTACATTGAAGAAGGTAACTCCTAGCGATGAAATCTGCGTAAGTAGCGTAGGTTACAAGAATGCGCAGGAGAAGGTGACCACTTTTGACGGTACATACGTCATCAAGATGGAAGATGATGCTGACGAGTATGAGCATCTCGCTCCTGTTCCTTTCGGCGAGCAGAAAAAGAAAATCTTGACTGATTCCCGTTCGGTTGTTTCAGGCGAGGAATTGCAGAAGCATCCTGTTACTATTCTTCAGAATGCCTTCACCTCAACACTGAATGGTGTGGAGACTTACGAATGGTCTTCTGAGCCAGGATGGTCGGAGAGCTTCCTCTTTATCCGTGGTATCCGTACCACCAACCAGAGTGCCCGTTCTCCACTGATCATCGTGGATAACGTAGAGCGTGACCTCTCCTTTCTCGATGCTTATCCTATCGAGAGCATCACCGTACTGAAGGATGCTGCCGCTTCTTCTATCTATGGTATGCGTGGTGCCAATGGTGTGATTTTGGTTACTACCAAGCGCGGTAATGCCGGTAAGACTAAGATTGATTTCACTCAGGAAGTCGGTTTCCAGACCCTCGCCAACAAGATGGAGGTTCAGAACTCTTACAACATGGCGATGACCCGTAACCAGGTACGCTATCTGAGCGGTATGGATCCGATGTACACCCAGGAGCAGCTCGACAACTACAAGTATGTATGCGATGGTGGAAAGTTTGCTGACGATGATATCCGCAAGTACCAGTACTTCAATACATCTTGGGCAGACCAGTTGTATCGTGAAGCTGCACCGCAGTATCGCACCAACCTGCAGATTAGTGGCGGTAACCAGCGTGCCCGCTACTATGTAAGCTTCTCTTACCTGCGCCAGGAGGGTATGTGGAATACCGAGGGTACAGAAATGAATGATGGTTACAGCACACAGCACGTACTGAACCGCTGGAATCTCCGTTCTAACATTGATATCGATGTATCCAAGTATCTGAACGTATCTCTCGACTTGGGTGGACGTATAGATAACATCTCTCAGCCTACTGAGCCTGTGTTCAACCTCGTTACCTTCGGTGTAATCGAGGCAAACCCTATGGCTCCTACCCATAACCCTGACGGAAGTATCTATTCTTCATCTACAGCCAACAACCCGGTACGTTACCTGGGTGGTTCCGGTTTGGAGAAGAACCGTCGCCGTAACTTGTATTCTACCTTGAATGCCAAGTACGATTTGAGTCCTGTATTGAAGGGCTTAGGCTTGTTCGGTACTGTCAGCTTCGATGCATACGAGACTTTCGAGTCAACACAGACTGCTCAGATGGATTCATGGAACTACGACTACGATAACCTGGCGGTTACCGATGTCAGCCAGTTCAAGTATACCAAATATACAACCAAGGCAGCTTTGAGCAACCCATCAGCTAATCAGCGTGGTTACTACTACAACCTGAATCTGTTTGGTGGTGTAAGTTATAAGAACAGTTTCGGTAAGCACAATGTAGATGCCCGTGCCTTTGTCCGTTACTACCGTAATGAGGAAGCTGGTTCAGATTACTCTACCCAGCAGAGTGCATCTTCAAACCGATATCTGGCATACAACTTCCAGGGAACATACGACTATGCCAACAAGTATATCGCCTCAGTCAACCTCTCTCGTATGGGATGTGACAACTTCTCACCAGACGACCGTTGGGGAACCTTCTGGGGGGCATCAGCAGGATGGGTACTCTCTGAGGAATCCTGGATGAAGAAACTTGGCTTTGTCAATCTTCTCAAGCTCCGTGCTTCTTATGGTGAGGCTGGTCAGTCTTCTACTGGTGCAGGCCGTTACCCATATCAGAGTATCTATGGTTCAGCTACCGGTTACGGTTTCGGTTATAACGGAACTTTTGTGAATGGCTATGCTGAGAGCAAGACCGGTAATGCCAACAGTAAGTGGGAAATCTCCAAGATGGTAAACCTCGGTATTGACTGGAACCTCTGGAACAGCAAACTCTATGGTAGCTTCGATGTCTTCAAGGAGTGGCGTTCTAATATCCTGGTATCCCGTTCAACCGTGCCAGAAACCATACTTGGTGTGCCTGTAGCACAGGATTCATATGGTAAGGTTGAAAGCCGCGGTTACGAACTCGTTCTCGGACATCGTGGCAATATCGGCAAGGACTTCAAGTACTTCATCGAGGGGCAGCTTACCTTCAACACCAACAAGGTTACCGATATCGATGAAACTGCACCAGATGTAGAATGGCAGCGCAAGGCAGGTCATAGAATCTATGACAACACTTCGGTAGCCGAACTCTATGAGCAGGCTCAGACAGGTACCAACCGTGTGGGTGGATGGAACATCTATAAGTTCGACCAGTGGGCTTCAGATCCAAACCTGATTGCAACCTCTCAGCAGGATGCCATCGACCATCCGGAAAAGTATCCATACAATAGTTTCTCTAATGGAGCACAGCAGTTGGGTACAGCGGTGTTCAAGGATATCAATGGTGACCGCGTGATCGACTCAAAGGATATGGTACCAGATTCATACACCATCATTCCTGAGATGATTCCTACCTTCAACTTCGGTTTCGAGTATAAGGGCTTCGATGCCCGCATGATTGTGAATGCTTATCTCCGTCGCTCTGTATTCCTTTCACCAGCTATCAGCTACAGTGGTTGGAGTAACATGGGTACCCACGAGGTAACAAAGGCTTGGGGTTACTATACTGACGACCCTTCTGATCCTCGCAACGTGAATGCTACTTATCCACGTCCTGTTTGGGGTGGATTCGATGCAGTTGATTCAGAACGTGCTACAGGTTCTTATCAGAACAATATTTGGGTACGCAACGGTAACTTCTGGTCTATACGAAATATCGAGGTGGGATACTCTCTGCCATCTAAGTTGATTTCTAAGTTGTGGATGACTAAGTGCCGCGTTTACTTCAGCGCTTACAATATTGCCACCTTCAGCAGTCTGCCAGATGATGTTGACCCAGAGAAGCCATTGAGCTACTGCTGGTGGTATCCAAAGACAAAGTCATTTACATTTGGTATTAACATTGGTTTCTAATCAGTTTTATCAAAAAGAATTATGAAAAAGCTTTTATTAGTAAATATATCGTTGGCGATGCTGACTGTAGGAGGTATGACCTCCTGCAGCGACATCCTCGATAAGGAAGTCGACTTGACTTATACCGACGAGAACATCTACAGCAACTACGACCGTACCCGTGGTGTCTTGGCAAATGCCTATAGCTATTTGCCTGATGCCTTTGCGGGATATACCGATGGTCAGTTCCGTGCTGCTTCTCGTGACTGTATGACCGATAATGCCCTCTCTAAATGGAATGTGCATTACTATCACAGTGTGTTGAACGATTCATATGATGCCAAGAACCACTGGTTTGCTGAGAATTATTGGAGCAACGATCTGAAGGGTATCCGTGTCTGCAACGACTTTATTTCAAAGGCACGTGAGAGCGTCATCGGAAATGCTGAGAAAAGCGGTGACGACAATAAACTCTGCGACCGTTACAAGGCAGAGGCGCGTTTCATTCGTGCCATCCTTCATTTCGATATGATTGGCTATTTCGGTGCAGTGCCTATCGAGAATCATGTGTTGGATAATGCAGAGGCTGCTTCTATCACCCGTACTCCAGCTCCTGAAGCATTGAAATGGGTAGCTGATGAATGCGATGCCATCATCCAAAGCGGTGCGCTCCCATTCCGTTACAGCAATGAAAATGAGAACTGGGGACGTATCAATGGTGCTGCTGTCTATGCCTTGAAGTCAAGAGCATTGCTCTATCGTGCTTCTGCTCTCAACAATCCTACAAATGATGTTACCTGGTGGCAGGAAGCTGCTGATGCAGCCCTTGCTTTCATCAATGCCAATAAGAGTTCTGCCAATCCTTACCGTCTCTACACAACAGACGATAACAACCCTAACAAGAACTACTACGAGTGCTTCACTAGTACTCCTCACTTGAATTCTGAGTATATCCTCAGCCGCAGTGAGTGGAATACACGTGAGATTGAGATGTTCAACACTCCTTGTGGTTTCTCTGGTAATGTGAACTCTAGCGGTCGTGTAAACCCTACACAGAATCTGGTTGATTCTTACGAGACCATCAATGGTCTTCCTATCGACCAGGATCCTTCTTACAATGACCAGGATCCTTACAAGAACCGTGACCCACGTTTGGAGCAGACCATCTTCCATCAGGGAAGCATCTGGGGAGACAAGAGCCAGGATGAGGAGCGTGCCATTGATGTTTCTGTTGGCGGTAAGGACTACGAGACTATTCATGGTGGTACCTCAACCGGTTACTACTCTAAGAAGTTCGTTCACAATATGAGTTTCAAGAACCCTACCACTTATATCACAGCATGCCCTATCTTCCGCTATGCTGAGATTCTGCTCAATGCTGCAGAGGCATTGAACGAGGCAAAGGGTCCTGAAGCTGCCTACGACTATGTAAACCAGGTTCGTGCCCGTGTGGGTATGCCTGCTTACAAGGGTATGACCCAGGAGCAGCTTCGTGAGCGTATCCGCAACGAGCGTCGCATCGAGCTGGCTTTCGAGGATCACCGTTTCTTCGACGAACGCCGCTGGAAGTTGTTTGAAGGCAAGAGTGCTGCTACAGAGAAGAGTGAGCCACGCTACAAGCAGGTTTACAACATCTATAGCGTTGTTGTAACTCCAGACAAGAGTCAGGTATATACTTATCGCAACGATAATACCCATCCTACTCGTGCGTTCTCTTGTCCTAAGAATTATTACTTCCCAGTGCCTGATGACACTTACAAGAAGAATCCTAACTTAGGACAGAATGCAGGTTGGGAACTCTCTGATGCTCCTAAGAAGGACGACACCACTGAGGGTGGCGAGACTACTGAGGGTGAAACAACCGGCAAGTAATCTTTGTCAATATACATTATTATATTTTAGGTGAGGTCTATGGCGAAAACACCATAGACCTTCCTTGGTTTAAAAAAATCATATCTTAAACTTGAAATCGTATGAAGAAGTTATTACTTTCTATCATGAGTCTGATGGCGATGAACGGAGCTATGGCTCAGACGCCTGTCGGCGATAATGATCTGGCTAATGCATACGCTACCCAAACGATAACAGGGCGCATCGCAGTGCATGACCCTTCTATCGTGATGGATGTTACGGGCTCTACCACCAAGCCTAAATATTATATCTACGGTTCGCATCTGGGCAGAGCCAAGACTTATGCTTCGGGCAACTATCAGATATGGAAGACCTTCAAAACGGGTGAGGAAAATGCCGGAACCAGCAACAGTCTTTTTGCTGACGTGAATGGTAAATTAGTGAACTTCAAGGACGCTTATTCCACCCAATTGGTGAAGAAGGTGAAGAACAATAAGGGCGAGGAAGTAGATTTTCCTAACTTCGATGCCCATGCCTGGCAGGCTAAAGGCAATAATGTGAAAGGCATGCAGTGGGCACCAGACGTCATCTACAACAAGACCATGAAGAAATGGTGTATGTATATGAGTCTGAATGGCGACAACTGGTGCTCTACCATCGTGTGCTTTATATCCAACGACCTCGAGGGACCTTGGATTTATCAGGGACCAGTGGTATGCTCAGGCTTTTCGGGAAGATATGCCCACAATGGTTTCGCAGCCTCAGGTGACTGGAAGAATACCGACTTGGCGATTGCTACAGGATGCACATCCCTGCCTCAGCGATACAACACGGACGAATGGAGTCCTTATGGTCCCAACTGTATCGACCCATGCGTGTTCTATGATGACGATGACAATCTCTGGATGAGCTATGGCTCATGGTTTGCAGGCATCTTCATGATTAAACTTGACAAGGAGAATGGTCTTCGTGACTATACTTATACCTACCCATACCAGGTGAAGGGAGTAACAACTACAGCGGGAGCGGCAGATGCAAATGCTACCAGCGACCCCTATTTCGGCAAGAAGATAGCTGGTGGCTGGGGTGTTTCGGGCGAGGCTAGCTATATCCAGAAGGTGGGCAAGTATTATTATCTCTTTATGAGCTATGGTGGTTTGACGGCTGCCGGTGGCTATCAGATTCGTGTTTTCCGCTCTGAGAAACCTGACGGACCTTATAAGGACTGTCTTACTTCAACGGGCATTGATGCCATGTATGGCAAGTATATCCTCAACTTCGGTGGCGATGCCAAGCGCGACGAGGGTGTGAAACTCTTCGGCAACTACCAGTGGGAAACCATGCCTAATGCTGAACTGGCTCAGGGACATAATTCAGCCATCGTAGACCATAAGGGACGAGCACTCATCGTTTACCATACCCGCTTCTTGAACAGAAGTGAGGAGCATGAGGTTCGTGTACATCAGCTCTTCGTAAACCAGGATGGCTGGTTGGTTGCTGCTCCTTACGAGTTTAGCGGCGAGACTTATACCGATAATGATATTGCTACCCGACAGCTCTATGATGCAACAGAGGTAGCGGGCGATTATCAGATGATAGCTCATCCTTACCGTCAGAATACGGCAGCAATGGATTATGAGAAGCCTGTTACCATCCATCTCAATGCAGATGGTTCTATCTCAGGCGAGTATACCGGAAAATGGGAACTGGTGAGCGGTACAAGCTACATCAATCTTACCTTGAAGGGTGTTGCTACAGCCAATGCAGAGGTGAAGTTCAAGGGTGTGCTTACCGAGCAGACCATCGATTATACCAATATCAAAGCGCTCTGCTTTACAGCCCTCAGTTCTTCTGATGGTTTGGCTACATCAGGTGGTGCCAGCTTGCAGACTCGCGGTTTGAGTATCTGGGGAAGCAAGGCTGATGCCAAGGCGGCTATCAAATATACATTGGATAAGACCAGCGTTCCTTTCGCAGATGGTGCAACTTTGAATTCAAAGCCAAAGCTCCCAACAGAGGGGCATCTCGGTGCTACCATTTTCTGGAAGTCAAGCAATCCTTCTATTCTGACCGATGAGGGCGTAGTAAAAGGCAAGGGTAAGGTTACTATGACCATGACTATCAGCAAGGATGGTTATGAATGTGCTAAGGATTATACCCTGAACATCGATGCTGAGGCTGAGGAAACGACTCCGGTTTACTATCCTGTTTCTGCACAGAAGAATACAACGAATGCCTATGCCACTAACCTGAGTCAGGATTATACTGTAAAGGCTGGTAATAAGGCACAGTTCAAGTTCTATAACTATACTGTAGGTACAGAGGCTTACAAGAGTTGGGTATTGGGTGTTTCTAACGTTGCTCATGGCGCTACTGGCTATAAGGAGTATGTGATGTTGCGTAATGATAACTGGGAGAATATTACCTGGGACAACACCGGATGTGTCAACGATTACAATTGGGATACATTTGCGAAGGATATGAATGGCTCATTGGTAGATATGACCGTGGAATATGCTGCTACAGGCGCATTCAAGATGACTGCTGTGATTACCACAACGGATAATAAGGTGTATCATTATTCATATACAAAGACTATTACAGATAAGCCGTCTGAGATTAACGTGTTCTTTACCGGTGAGAACTCTTACATCGACGGCTCAAGCCTTTCTACAGGCATCTCGAACCCTATCATCATTCAGAAGAAGAATGATGGCAAGTGGTTCAACCTCTCCGGTCAGCAGGTAGACAAGAGCTACAAGGGTGTAGTGATTGTAAACGGAAAGAAATTTGTGAACAAGTAATCCTCTTATATATAATAAGGTGTAATTATATGAAGATTTCTAAAATACTATTGGGAGCAGCAATGTTCATTGCTGCTCCTGTTGTAAAAGGTGGTTGCCAGATGATGGCACAGAATGCTCCGCAGGAACCGATAGTTGTAGATACTCCTTTTGTCCACGACCCCGTGATGGCGTATGAGAATGGCAAGTACTATCTCTACTGCACAGGTCATGGCATCACGCAGATGACTTCCACCGACCGCAAGCATTGGACCATCGTTCCTCAGGGCGTGCTCAAGAACAGCGAGATTCCGGCATGGACGCATGATAGTGTGCCGGGTTTTACCACGCATATCTGGGCTC
>OGKL01000297.1_pt1 | contig 14675 bp, 10 predicted proteins | sample 1572471 | NCBI WGS metagenome assembly OGKL01 (sample SAMEA2582156, study PRJEB24529) | metagenome | biome: Human gut stool | place: China | collected 2011
TTGCAAAATACAGAAACGAGCAGAAGTCCGCTCGTTTCCATATTGTTACCTATATTATAAAGGCAAACGCCTAACTTCTTGATATTCAACCAAAGTCCAATTTAGTGCGAGTTAGTTTTGTTAACAAATCAATGCAAAAAGTCATTTAATATACAAAAGAAAAATTGATTTTTTCTTGGTTGATTCGAGAAAAAAGGCGATAGGTGTACTAAATCTTATTGATTCAAGAGTTAGTGCACCTATCGCCTTTTTTGAGTATTCCAAGATAAGCTCTATGAAAAGAGGCTTACTTGATCTTCACTTCTATTTTAGCCTTGGCAGCATCTGCGCTGGAGCCGCCAACAAATACCTGGTAAGTGCCAGGAACCACGCGGATGGTGTTGGTCTGGGCATCCCAACCCTCGAAACTCTTGCGAGGAAGATCGATGCTCACCATCTGGCGCTCGCCAGCCTTCAAAGACACACGCTTGAATGCCTTGAGACTCTTGATAGGACCATCCACATCATCTATGCGCTTGATATAAACCTGCGCTACTTCGGTACCCTCACGCTTGCCCGTATTCTGCAAGGAGAACATCAGCTTGTAATCAGCAGCCTTGCTGCCACGCTTCTTGCTCTTCACCTGCATCAGGGTAGGCTTGCCGTACTCGAAAGTGGTATAACTCAAACCGTAACCGAATGGGAACAAAGGCTCACCCTTGAAATAACGATAGGTACGATTCTTCATCGTATAATCGAGGAAATCTGGAAGATCGTTCACACTCTTGTAGAAGGTAACCGGAAGCTTGCCCGATGGATTCACCTCGCCAAAGAGAACCTTGGCTACAGCCTCACCACCCCGTTCACCAGGATACCATGCCTGAAGGATTGCCTCGGCATTTTCCGTCTCAGGAACCATGGCGATGGCACATCCAGAACAGTTGACAAAGACGACACGCTTGCCTGCCTGATGCAGCATGGCGATGACCTGACGCTGAGCCTTCGGCAACTCCAGGTCGGTTCTGTCGCCGCCCTTGAATCCAGGCTCCTCAATCTCAAGCTGCTCTCCCTCCAGGTTTGGAGAGATACCGCCAACGAATACCACGACATCCGCATCGCCCACCTCTGCCAGGATCTGCTCGCTGGTAGGCTTCGAAGTCTTCACAATGTCAAACTGCATCACAGCCACATCTTCCCTCTGGGTATAATCTATCTGAATCTTAACCGGCTTGCCTGCTTTCAGAGAGAGCGGTTTGATGATAGGCGCCACACGGCCCCAACACTCCCTCATATTCACGATGGTATCGCCATCCACTATCAGGCGGCAACCGTCATCAATACCCATATTGATGGTAAGATCCTCATCCCTGTCAGGAGTCAACACTCCCTCATAGCGGGCAGAGAAATGAGTAAGATTTACACCCGGCGCAAACACGGTATTACCACCATTGCTCAGATTGATGGCAGTCTTCATCACATCCGTAGCCACCGGCTCGCCCTTCTGATTCTGATTGTTCCAATAGGTGGCCTTCATTCCCTCACGGAAGAGGTTGAAACGGCTCTCCTGCACCTCGTTTCTTGTCAAGGTACAAGCTGGAACATACTTCACCTCTGCCCCCTTCATATAGTTGCGGATGCCCTGGAGGATAGTGGTAGAACTGGTAGGATAACCCGAATAGTTGCCTCGCAGCATGATGGAGTCATTGGCATTAGGTCCCATCACCACAATCTTCTGATTGCGGTTCAATGGCAGCAGCTGGTTTCTGTTCTGAAGAAGTACGATGCCTTCTTCAGCTATCTTCTCAGCCAGATCCTTATGAGCCTTGCAGGCGATGACGTTCTCAGGAATCTGAGTCCATGACACGGTTTCATCCTTATCAAAATCGCCGAGTTGGAAACGAGCTACCAGCAGACGCTTCAGGCTCTGGTTTACCTTATCTTCATTGAGCATTCCCGCCTTCACAGCCTGCGGAATGGTGCGATAGGCGCTGCCGCACTCCAGGTCGGTACCGGCATTAACAGCCTGGGCAGTTGCCTCGGTAGCGGTCTTTGCCGTACCATGATAGCCCGGCATATAGAAATCGTTGACAGCTCCGCAATCGGAAGTAATCAATCCCTTGAATCCCCATTCTTCTCTGAGAATCTGGCGCTCAAACTTGGCATTGGAGCAGCAAGGAGCACCATCTATACGCTGATAGGCACACATCACCTCAGCCACATGTCCATCCTGTACCAGCGACTTGAAGGCAGGGAGATAAGTCTCCCACAAATCCCGGGCTGGCAGATTCTCCAGATTGAAGACGTGGCGATTCCACTCCGGACCGCTATGCACGGCGAAATGCTTGGCACAAGCCAGCGTCTTGACATACTGGGGAGCCTTAGACTGATCAGAAGCCAGAACACCAGGAGCCGCCAGCGGCTTGCCGTCAAACGACTGTCCCTGCAAGCCATTCACTACGGCGAGTCCCATACGTGTAGTGAGATAAGGATCTTCGCCATAAGTCTCCTGTCCGCGTCCCCATCTAGGATCACGGAAGATATTGACATTCGGAGTCCAGAAGCTCAGACTCTGATATCTCTTTACATTACCCGACTTCTTCGCCACCTGCGCCTTGGCTCTCGCCTCATCGCTTACGGCAGTAAACACCTGATAGAGCAAGGCATCATCCCAGGAAGAAGCCATGTGCATGGTGATAGGGAAAACCGTGGCATATCCGTTGCGTGCCACGCCATGCAGCGCCTCGTTCCACCATTGAAACTGAGGGATACCCAGTCGGGAGATGGCAGGCGAAGCATCCATCATCAGCTTCGTCTTTTCCTCCAGGGTCAGGCGTGAAAGTAAGTCATTGGCTCTTGCCTCGGCAGAAAGGTTAGGGTTCTGATAAGGCAACAGCTGACTGGCTGGCTGTTGGGCATGAGCTGAGAGCGCCAGAGCGGACAGCATAGCCAATGTAAGTATTTGTTTCTTCATAACTACTATTGTTAGTACGATAATATTGTATAGATTCGTTTTATTATGCAAAAATACATATTTTTCCTGAATACTGAGACTGATGAAGTGTTAAAAAACTCAGATTGTTTTCATTTTTATGTGATTACTTCCTAATTTTTTCGAATCATTCAAACAATAAAGCACTTTTTCCTTGCTGATTCCAAATATTAGTGCTAACTTTGCACTCAGAAACGACTCTATCTTTTTAGAAGACAAAGATACAATAAGAAAGATACAACAAGACAGTAAGATCGCAATAATATGGAAAAGATTCTAATAGTTGAAGACGATATCGCATTTGGAACCATGATTCAGACATGGCTCAGGAAGAAGGGATTTGAAGTGGAGAAAACCACTTCGGTCAAGGCAGCCATACAGGTGTGCGAGGAAGCAGAAAGAGGATTCGATCTGGTATTATCAGACCTCCGCCTTCCCGACCACGACGGCATCTTCCTGCTGCAATGGATGAGAAAGCATGGCGTGCAGGTGCCTTTCATCGTGATGACCAGCTATGCAGAAATTCAGAATGTGGTGCTTGCTATGAAATCAGGCGCTACCGATTATGTGGCAAAACCTTTCCATCCGGAAATCCTTCTGGATAAGATCAAGGAAGCAATCAAGACTCCGAAAAAACAGGATTCGAATGCAGCCTCAGCAGATAGTCTGCGTTCCACAGACACAAATTCAACTCCTACAGACGCAGCACCTGGCAAGCAGGCAGGAAATCAGGCTTCATCTGCCAATGGGGATGTACCCAAATACCTGGAAGGTGAAAGCGAGGCTTCACGCAAGCTTTACAGTTTCGTTTCGCTGGTGGCTCCTACCCCTATGTCGGTACTCATCCTGGGTGCCAGCGGAACAGGTAAGGAATATGTGGCAAGAAGAATCCATGAACTCAGCACAAGAGCCAATAAACCTTTCTTCGCACTCGACTGCGGTGCCATCCCTAAAGAAGTGGCGGCATCAGAATTCTTCGGTCATGTGAAGGGATCGTTTACAGGTGCTGACCAGGACAAAAAAGGTGCTTTCGAGATTGCCAACGGAGGAACTCTCTTCCTCGATGAGATGGGAAACCTGAACTATGAAGTACAGGTGCAGCTGCTCCGTGCCCTCCAGGAAAGAAAAATCCGTCCGGTGGGAAGCACCAAGGAAATAGATATCGATATCCGACTGGTATGCGCTACCAATGAGAATCTGGCTCAACGCGTAGCAGAAGGCAACTTCCGTGAAGACCTCTACCACCGTATCAACGAGTTTACCATCTACATGCCGGAGCTGAAAGACCGTGGTGCCGACCTCTTCCTCTTTGCCGACCTCTTTATCAAGCACGCCAACAAGGAGCTGAACAGAAATGTGGAAGGACTCGACGGCAAGGCGAAGGAACGAATTGCTGCCTACAACTGGCCGGGTAACCTGCGAGAACTGAACAATGTGATGAAACGAGCTACCCTGCTCGCCACCGGAAGATACATCGGAGTAACCGAACTGGAACAGAGTATGGCGCATATCCAGCCACAAGTCCCTACCGCCCTGCACGATGAAGAAACAGAACTGCAGAGAATAGAAGCTGCGCTGAAAGCAGCAGGTGGCAACAAGAGCAAGGCTGCACAATTGCTCGCCGTAGATAGAAAGACGCTCTACAATAAGATGAAGAAATACGGTATCTGACAGAAAGAAGTACGGCTTTTGATGATATGAGAAAATGGGGAAAATGGGGAATCTGATGACCATTCCCCAACTTTTTGGGGAATAATTCCACACAAGTTCCACAGTTTCCACAATGTAGAATTCTGGCACGAAAAGCAATTACTACTGATAATCAGACGATTAGATAATTCTTTTGTTTTTTGGCACGCAGATTGTGATATTAGAAAGTGAACACGCCAATGAGCGGTAACGCAAGCAAGGTTGTTCACAAAGAAAGTAATAAATATAATATTCACAATAAAAAAACAAAAGATTATGAAAAAGTTAGTTTTCGCAGCTATCGCTGCCATGGTTATGGTTTCAGTTAGCAATGTATTCGCCAGCAACAAGATGGCAAGCGTATCATCAGCTGCTCCAGTTGACACAGTAGCTCCAGCAGAACCAGCTGCTCCAGCAGACACAACAGTAGAGAAAGAGACTCCTGCAGAGACACCAGCTGAAACTCCAGCAGAGACTCCAGCAGACTCTACAGCAACAGATTCTACTGTAGCAGAGTAATATCACCTTTAAAAAATAGTAATTAACAGAGGAAAAGATAGAATAACACTAGTAATTACGCGTCGCTTTCAATCAGGCAGGAGACTAATGATAGAATTCATTGGTCTCCTGACTTGTTTTTAGCCCTTTTGTTTTCTAATATCATTTTTTTGCATTAACTTTGCAAACAAATATCTATTGAGCAAGATATCAGTCTGCTCATCATTTTAAACGATTTCTCATGCACAAGAACAATATTCCTCTCAAGGTAGCCCTCGGATATAGCGCCATTGCCATTATCATGATTCTGGCAATCAGTCTGGTGTATAGCAATACCAAGAGCATCAATGCCATCAATGAAGCTTCGCGCGAGTATATCCAGAAAAGGAGTGCCGCCGATAGTACCATATCTTCCCTGCTCAAAGAGGAGCAGAGAAACCTGAAGCAACTGTCTGATGCCATGGCAGGAAGACCTACCCAAAACTATCTGCAGAATAAGGTGAAGAATCTGAATACGGGAAAGGATTCCATACTGGTTCACTCCAAGGCACCTCAAACCCACGAGGCGAAAAAGACGACGGTAGAGGTATTGAAGACCCGAAGGGGATTCTTCCGCCGACTCGCCGATGCCTTCAAGAAGGAGCACGCCGAAACCTTGAGCGTAAAACAGGACAGCAACCGGGCTGTCATCGATTCTGTTACCACCCCAGTAAACGTGGCGGAAAACGTGGCGACCATCCTCGACCAGATAGACAAGAAGGAGAAAGTGGAAACGCAAGGCCACAAGCAGAACATCAATAGGGAGATGGAAGAGCTGAAGATGGTGAGTGCCAAACTCGCCCTGCGCTCCGCCAAACATCTGAGCGATGTACACCAGCGTGAAAAAGACAACATGCAGGAAGCCATCAAGAAGGCGATGGAAGCAAGAAAGCATCTGTTGTGGCAGATGGAACTGCTCGCCATCGTAGCCTTCTTTGCCATCGTCATCATGATCTGGTTTATCTGGCGCGATGCCAGAAAGGAGCGTATCTACAGGGAAAACCTGGAGGCTGCCAATGAGGAAATCCAGCGTATCATGAACCAGCGCGAGCGCCTGCTCCTCACCATCACCCACGATATCAAGGCGCCAGCTGCCTCTATCTCGGGCTTCATCGATCTGATGAAAGCCTACGTCAGCAATCCCCAGGGCATCGAATGTCTCCAGAACATCAAGAACTCTGCCGCTCATCTTTCACATCTCGTTGCCTCGCTGCTCGATTATCATCAGTTAGAGAACGGACTGATGAAGGTTCATCCTACCTCTTTCTCACCGGCACAACTGGTAGCAGAATCGGTAGAGGGAATGAAATTGCGGGCAGAAGAGAAAGGATTGGAGATTTCATTCGAATGCAAGATGAAGGGGATGGGAACTTCGGATTCTTCGGAAACTTCGGATTCTCCAATGAAGAAGAAATTCTTCCGTGCTGATGCCTTCCGCATTCGTCAGATATTGGATAATCTGGTAAGCAACGCCATCAAATATACCGACCGGGGCAGCGTTACCATCCAGGCCCAGGTTTCAGAAATTCTGGGCAAGCCTACGCTTACCCTGAGCGTAAAGGATACGGGAAAGGGAATGACCGATGAGGAGAAACAGAAGGTGTTCCAGGCGTTTACGAGATTGAAGAGCGCCCAGGGCATCGAGGGTACCGGTTTGGGATTGTCCATCACCCAGGAACTGGTTTCGCTGCTTGGTGGAGAAATCATCCTCCACTCTACCCTGGGCAAAGGTTCTACCTTCATCGTCACCATCCCTATCGAGCCAGCACCAATGGAGGAGTCTCAGAAAATGGCTCCATCAGAAGTCAAGCATGATTCTTCTCTCGATTCTGCTCAAGATAAGGAAGGACAGAATTCTGGCAGCCATCAGGTTACTGATATAAAGAAGAAGCCGGAATTTGCCAACCACAAGATTCTGATTCTGGATGATGACAAGCTGCAGCTCCAGCTTCTCCAGGAGATGTTGCGCCGCATCGTAGGCGACACCTGGCAGGTTTTCGCCTGCAATCATGTGATGGATGCCCTCACCACACTACATAACGAACAGCCAGCCCTGATGCTGATGGATATCGAAATGCCGGAGATGAACGGCATGGATATGATTGCCCACATCAACCATACCAATATGATGGTGGTGGCGATGACTGCTCACGATACAAGCATCCTGGAACAGCTTCTGAAAGCCGGCTTCGACGATTGCCTGTTCAAGCCATTCAGTATGGAGAAACTGTCTGATATCCTGGGAATAGAGTCCCAGCCTCAACTGGATGCCCAGTCTGGAACTCCATCCCAGCCTGATTCATCACTCCAGCCAGTTTTATCATCCCAGCAGAAATCCAATCCTCAGCTGGATGCTCTTCTTGCTTTTGCCGGAGGCGACGAAGAAGCGGCGAAGGAGATTCTTGATACCGTGAAGCAGGAACTTGCCGCTCATCTCACGAATCTGAAAGAAGCCGTAGAAGAGGAAGCCTTATCTACCGACCGCATAGGAAAGGCGGCACATAAGCTCCTCCCTATCGCCACCATGATGCAGATGGGATGCCTCGAAGAACTCAAGGCGCTGTCACCTGAATACATCGGCGAGATAGAAGAAGCCGAGATCAGAGAAAAACTGCAGGTTGTGATTACGACCTTATCTGCTGCGGTGTCAGACCTGTATGCTTCTTGAAATATCGGCAGAAGAAACTGACGTCGGCAAAATGAAACTCCCAAGCCATCTCCTTGATGCTTTGCGTGCTTCGCTTAAGATGCAGCTTGAGCTGCAGAATCACGTATTGGTCGATGATGGTCTTGGGGGTATGCCCCGTCACCTGACTCACAATGTTGGTCAGATATTTCGAGGAGATATTCATCTGTTCGGCATAATAGTTCACATCTCTTGAAATCTTGTAATCCTTCTCCAGCAGCATCATAAACCGATTGAACAGTTCTCTTACGCGATACGACTTCACTTCATCGGGACGGTATTGCGGATTGCGCTGAAGATACTCATGAAAACCGATGAAGAATGCCTTCAACTGGCATAATACCAACTGCGAGATGCAGGTACATTCCGACTGGTCGAAATATACCTTCAATAAGCCAAACATCCCATTGATGATGTTTGTCACCACGGGGGTATCCTGCCGGCAACGATCTTCACGCAAGGAAGAATATACTGTCCGCTCCAGCTGCAAACTAGCTTCACGAAGCAGAGAAGGATTATATTTCAGGATTTCGACTTGGAAGCTGTTCGCAGTTTGAGGGGATTTGCAATCCCCGTTTTCAGTTTCTGGGGATCTGCAATCCCCATTTTCAGTTTGAGGGGATTTGCAATCCCCGTCAACCTTCAATTCCACTACATCATTCGGGAACAGCGTAATCACCGCCCCCACATAAAGTTCCCAATCCTTATAATTCACATTCAGCATCGCCTTTCCTTTTCGGCAAATCAATATCGCTCCGTAAGTCAAAACTTGCGGACCCTCCTGCCATTCCTCCAAACCAGAGCGAAAAAGGCTTGCTTCCTGATAACTGCTTAATTCTGATAATTCCATCTACACCTTATTATATATAGAGTTATTATGTCTCTTTATTCCTATTTCGGTTGCAAAATTACACAAAATATGTGATATAAAAGAATTGTTATTCCCAAATCGTCCATCCGCTGCGAAATATTTAAAGCGATTGTTCGCTCAAAACTCCGTACCTTTGCACCCGAAATTCAAAAAGTAATGATCAATGATTAAGAACATCTTATTTGTAAGCCTTCTGCTTGCAGGAGGAACCCATTGGGCTTCGGCTCAATCACAAACCACCGTAGGAGCGGCTGCTTCCTTGCCTGTCAGCAAGAAAGAAAACATGACTATCAGCCAGCTTTTCCAGAAGATTGAGGATAACAGCAAAAGTCTTCGCACTTCATTATCAGGAGTAGAAGCAGCCCATCTCGGCATCGAAGCGGCAAAAAGCAAGAAACTGCCCGACCTTGATGCTTCCCTCTCATTCAGCTATATCGGCAATGCGCTGATTACCGACCGTGACTTCAGCAACGTTCATGGTTTGAAATCTCCACATTTCGGCAACAACTTCGCCTTCCAGGCACAGCAGGTGGTTTATGCCGGTGGAGCCATCAACGCAGGCATCAAGCTCGCCGAACTCGGAAAGCAGCAGGCAGAGGTAGGCGTGAAACTCACCCGACAGCAGATTCGCTTCATCGCCCTGGGACAATATCTCGACCTCTATAAGATAGACAACCGCATCAAGGTGTATGAAAAGAACATCGAGTTAACCCGCCAGCTCATCGACGACATCAAGGAGAAACAGACGCACGGCATGGCGCTGAAGAATGACATCACCCGATACGAACTCCAGATGGAAAGTCTCAAACTCGGTCTGACGGCGCTCCGAAACAACCGGAGCATCCTGAACCATCAGCTTTGCAATACCCTAGGAATGAACCAGGATGCACAGATTATCCCCGATGCCACCATTGCCGACAAAACCTACGGCAAGGAAGGCGAGGCTTACTGGCAGACAGCAGGAACCCTGAACTCCCCACTCCTGGAGCAGAGCAGTAACGCCATCCGCATCGCCGAACAGAAAGAGAAGATTGCCAAGAGCGATCTTCTGCCAAAGGTAGCTTTCGTTGCCGCAGATAACTTCGATGGACCTATCCTCTTCGAATTGCCACCTGTTGATAAGAACCTCAACGTCTGGTATGTGGGCGTAGGCGTGAAATACAGCCTCAGCTCTCTCTTCAAGAGCAACAAGCGCATCAAGCAGGCTGCCGTAGAGACCCGACAGGCTAAAGAGGCACATGCCGTTCAGGCAGAGCAGCTCAACAATAATATGCAGGCAGCCTACGTGCAGTATCAGCAAACCTATGTAGAACTGGAAACGCAGCGAAAGAGCGTGGAACTGGCACAGCAGAACTACGACGTGATGAATGCCCGCTATCTCAGTCAGCTCGCTCTGGTTACAGACATGGTGGATGCCTCCAACCTCAAGCTCAATGCCGAGCTCAGCGAGGTGGATGCCCGCATCAACATTGTCTATGCCTACTATCGCATGAAGTACGTGGCAGGAGAAATTTAACAAAAAACGCGGCAGGAGAAATTTAATTTTAAAAACAGAATTAAGAGTTTTTATCGAAAACTATTATCAAGAGATTATGAGCAAGAAGATTATCAAGAGAATATATAATGTAGTGATTATCCTCCTTTTTCTGGGAGCAATCGGCTGGTGCTTCAGCCATTTCTATCATGGCTGCGATGTGGCTTACACAGATGATGCACAGGTAAACCGCCATATCACCCCTATCAATACCCGTGTACCGGGATTCATCAAGGAGATTCGTTTCAACGATTATCAGCACGTAAAGAAGGGCGATACCCTTGTTATCATCGAGGATGCAGAGTTCCGTCTGCATGTAGCTCAGGCAGAGGCAGGCTTGCGTGGATCCAAGTCAAGTTCTTCGGTAGTTACTGCCAGCATGGGCACCACCAATACCAATGTGCAGACAGCGGTTGCCGGCATCGAGGAGGCTCGTGTGGATATGATGAATGCCAAGCAGGACTTCGACCGCTTTGCAGCCCTGATGAAGAAGGATGCGGTAACCCGTCAGCAATACGACAATGCCTATGCCCGTTATCTGGGAGCCAAGGCACGTTATGAGCAGGCAAGCAGCCGCAAGGCTAGCGCCGCATCAGTTCGCAATGTACAGACCCAGCAGCTCGGCGGTTCACGTGCCGGAGAGAGCGTGGCAGAGGCACAGCTCAACCTGGCTCGCCTGAATCTTTCTTATACAGTAATCGTGGCAACCTGCGATGGCGTGATGGGAAGAAAGGATATTCACGAGGGACAGTTGGTGCAGCCTGGTCAGATGCTCGCCCGCATCGTGGATGACAATGATGTTTGGGTGGTAGCCAATTATCGTGAGACTCAGATGGACGGCATCACCGTGGGAAAGAGCGTAGATTTCACCGCCGATGCCATCCCAGATATAGTATTCCATGGCAAGGTAGAGGCTCTCTCTGCCGCAGCCGGCAATGCCTATTCCATGATTCCTGTGGATAATGCCACCGGCAACTTCGTAAAGGTAGAGCAGCGTGTGCCTGTTCGCATCGCCCTCACCAAGGACAATGACCCGAAACAGATAGCCCTGCTCCGTGCCGGACTGAACGTAGAAACCAAGGTCCACATCAAATAGAATGTTCTATAAACTATAAATTATTAATTGAAAAAAATGCCAGGACCTCCTATGTTACAGGGACCCTTCCGGGTTCCTTCGTTCAATGGATATATTCCTCGCCGGTTACAGCCATGGATTTATCTCCTCTTCGCCTTCATCTTCCTGATGTCGGGCGGAATCTATGGAGGAGCCATGAGCCAGGTAATGGGCGAGTACAGTTTGATGAGAGAAGACGTGCTTATGATCATCATGTTCAACGTGGTGGGCGTGGCGATGCCATTCCCCTTCCTCTTCAAGATGAAGTTCCACTTTACCAACCGCCAGCTCCTGCTGAATGCGGCACTGGTAGTGGCAGCTTGTAATTTCCTCATCATGTGGACCGACTCGGTGCCCCTGATGTGCATCCTCGCTTACATCGCAGGTTTCTTCAAGCTCTGCGGAACCTTCGAATGTATGAGCACCATCCAGTTGTGGATGACCTCCAAGCGCGATTTCACCATCTTCTTCCCCCTGCTCTACTGCATCGTTCTGGGAAACATGTTCCTCTCGCCTTGGGTCACCGAACACCTGATTTATATCTATCAGGATTGGCGCATCATCAACTGGGCGATGACGGGAGCCCTGCTCCTGGTGGCATTCATCGTGTATGTCACCACCCACGACTTCCGCTTCATGAAACCCCTGCCCTTCATCAGCCTCGACTATCTGGGCTGCTTCCTGTGGTCGGCATGGATGTTGGAGTTCATCTTCTTCTTCACCTATGGCGAGCACTACAACTGGCTCGATTCGAAGATTATGCAGATGGATGTATTGCTCTTCATCCTTACCGGATATTTCTGCATCCAGCGAATGCTCCACATCCGTCACCCTTACATCGCTCCGGCGGCGTGGAAGTACAAGCGCCTCATCCCGCTGCTCATTCTCTTCGCCTTCGTAGAGTTCATGGGCAGTACGCCTAAAGTGTTGCAAACCGCCTTTACGGGTGGCGTGCTGCATTTCGGCAACATCACCACCAATGTGCTCAACTTTGTGGAATGGACAGGTGCCATCGCCGGTTGCCTCTTCTGTCTCTTCTGGTGCAAGGTGCTCTGTCAGAAATACACCCGTCTGCTCACGATAGGTGTAGCAACGATGGTATGTTATCCCGTGATGATGTATTTCCTCATCGATCCGGGTCTCAACATCGAGGCACTCTATCTGCCTTGCTTCCTACGGAGCTTCGGCAACGCCATCTTCTTCTGCATGCTCACCGTGTATCTGGAAGAACTGATGCCGTTCCAGCATTTCTTCATGGGATTGACGATGGCAGGCATCATCCGCAACGGTCCGATGTCGGCGATGTGCTCAGGTCTGTACAGTTTCGGACTCCGTTATCAGATGGCAGACAACATGTCGCGCGGCTTGCCCTACGATGCCACCAATCTTCTGATGCTCAGCATCCGGAATCTCTATGGCATCACCTGCCTCATCGGCATTGCCGTGCTGATCATCTTCCTGCTCTGGGATGTACAGCCCGTGAGAAGTACCCTGAAGAAGATGCCTTCCTGGAACTTCGTGGGTAAGAGGATGAAGAAAAAGAAAGGATTTGCGAAATAGTCATTGGTTCTGCCATCGGCGTGATTATCAACCTCGTACTTCCTAAATCGAAGAAGGAAGAGGTGTAAAGAAAAAAGGGGAAAATCTTTGATTATGAGATAGTTTTCAAAGTTTTTCCCCTTTACAAGAGTAATGCCCCAACTAGATTGCAAGATTCTTGCAGATTTGTGAATCGATACAATTTACCTAGATGTTCCTCATCATATTTTATAGAGGAACCTTTATAATTTGGGCAGGAATCTCTGTCTTTGTATATTTTAGCAAGAGTTGAGCCACATTTTTATCCTTATCATCCTCATTATCTGTACAGCCTCCAATTGATCTTTCGCCAAAGGTGAAAAAATAATCTTTTGCTCTAGAAACTGCTACATTTATCAGATTGTCATTCTCCTTGATAAACTTCCACCCCTCTTGACGACCATATACAGTAGAGAATATAACTATCTTGCTCTCTGCACCTTGGAAAGTATGTACTGTTCCACAAGGAATCTTTCCAACCTTATGCTTCTTAGACACTTCTTCTAAAGCTACTTTTATCTTGTCCACCTGAGCCTTAAATGGCGTAATAACCGAAATTGTTTTTTCTATCGCAAATTTACCATCTTTCGAATATGTATTCCTTATCTCTTCAAAATTTTGGTCTATCCATTTTGCAATAGCTTCAGCCTCTTGCATGCAAATTCTACTCTCACCATCAACCTCAGAGTTCTGATGACTAACATGAAAAGACCCCATGACAGGACAGTTTGGACCTAAGAATCTATCATTTTCAAACTCATCTGGCCTACGAGGATTCAGACGTCCATGATAAACCAACTCATTGCAGAAGCTAATGATTTCTTTGTAACAACGTCTATGCTCACTAAGAAACATTCCTCTCTCCCCTTTCTTTTGAAACTTGCATGCACTTGTTGCCAAAGACATCAAGCTTGAAGAAGAGCAGTTTAAAGGAAGAGTTAAGAACTCCGATATATTTTCTATTGAATCCTTACCAAGAATTTTCTTATGCATTTCATAATCTACGACCTCACTAACAGAATACACTGGTGGTATTTGATGCACATCACCTACGACGATAGCCTTCTTGGCTAAGGCAAATGAAGGAATGGCCAATTCTGGAGCGACCTGTCCTGCTTCATCTACAATCAAAAGATCTATGTTCCGCATATATGGTAACTGTTTTAAATCATCAGATTCTTTCGATATTTTCATTTTTCCCGATTGATTTGAATTCCTTGTTCTATCTAATGCTCCCCTAAAGACATCTGGCAATTTAAAGAATGTCATCACCATACAAGGTGTAATCTTTGCCATTCTATGGAATCTTTTGTCTTGGATGCTTAAATATTTATAGGTATATTTTCTTTCATCTAGACAATCATTTGCCATTAACCAACTAGCCTCATAATAATGAACTGCAAGCCAAAACATCTGATATCTTAACGTTATATCTAAAATACCATTTATTTCTTCAAGCCCCACAGCACTCAACTCACTAATACCATTTTCGGGGATATCTTTAACTTTTTTATCATCTTTATGAAGACTTTTTGTTATATGCAAAAGTTTCTCCTTATAATCGAATCCAAATTCGTTCAGACTCTCTAATAGATTCTCAAGTTTTCTATTAGAGGAATCGGGCTGAGCTTCAGATTTACCTAATTTCCGCAACACTATAATTTAATATTTTTTATAAGCACCTGAGCAACAAAAAGT
>OGKL01000303.1_pt1 | contig 14320 bp, 10 predicted proteins | sample 1572471 | NCBI WGS metagenome assembly OGKL01 (sample SAMEA2582156, study PRJEB24529) | metagenome | biome: Human gut stool | place: China | collected 2011
AGGAGGGTATCGAGGAGACCGTAAAATGGTATCTCGAGAACCAGGAATGGATGGATAATGTAACATCGGGTGATTACCAGAAGTATTACGATAATATGTATTCAAACCGATAAAAGCTTTTGGAGTAATCGGAACATGTTTCTATTGTAACCGGTGTATGTCTCTATTGTAATCGGTGCAAGAGATTCTGTTTTGTATATTGAGTCAGGAAGTCTTGTATTTGTTTATAACAGCAAATGCAGGACTTTTTGGTTTTATGGCAATTAAAATGCAGTAAATATATTATTATTTCTTAATTTTTTATGCTTTATGTCGAAGAAAACTGAAAACTAGAAAATATTTTTCTATCTTTGCAGCCTTAATGATATATAAAAGAAACAGATATGAAGAAAATAATAAAATCAGGCATCGTTATGGCGGTTGCTACCTTGTCGTGCCTTCCCGTTAAGGGACAGGAAAAGGTGGTTCCTTTTAAATATGGTAATATGGACCACTGGGTAATCAGGAATATCAAAGAATCAGGCATTATTGGAGGAAATCAGAAAAAAGTTTATGCCGTTGGACCTAATATGACTATCAATGGTAATATTCCTTATACCAATAAGGGTGGTTCGCCTTGGGGGTCCTCTAATGTCCTGGCACATGTATCGGGCATCTATAAGACGAATAACTCTGTGTTTCGTGATAAACATGGTAGTGGATATTGTGCCAAACTGGTAACCCATATTGAGAAAGTAAAAGTGCTGGGACTCATCAATATCAAGGTCTTGGCTGCCGGTTCTCTCTTTCTGGGTGATGTTCGTGAACCGATAACAAGTACCAAGGATGGTCCTAAAGCCATCAACTGGGGTATACCATTCACCGCACGTCCTAAGGCTTTGCGCTTTGATTATAAGACTTCTTTTCCTAATGCAGCCAATCGTATCAAGCAGAATGGATTTAGCGGAGCCTCTACGGTTGCAGGTCGAGATCATGCTATAGCTGTGCTCTATCTGCAGAAACGGCATGAAGATGCTAAGGGAAATATAACAGCTAAACGTGTGGGTACGATGGTAGTCAGATTCGGAAAGAGTACCGATAGATGGGTGGAAGATGCTACCTATACAATCCATTATGGCGATATCCGCCACATGGCAGGTTATCAGGCTGCTACTATGGGACTGCGATCCACTGACTATGCCCGTAACAGCAAGGGTAAGAGTGTGCCGGTAAAAGAAGTAGGATGGGCGAGTGCTAACGAAACACCTACTCATCTGATTCTTCAGTTCTCCTCATCCGATGGTGGAGCCTATATCGGAACTCCAGGCAATACCTTGTGGATTGATAATGTAGCATTGGTGTATTAAAATAATAAAATCGACAAAATGAAGCATATTCTGACAATACTTATTATGATGTTGGCATTGGGCAGCTATGCCTCTGAGCCTTCTGTAACCGATAGTATCTCATCTGCAGAGAAGATGGATACGACGACTTTACATGCCGGGAAATCATGGGTGAACCGGATTCTGGACTACTTTAATGATTCCAACAAAAACAAGAAGCATAAGCGTTTCGATTTTAGTGTGATAGGTGGCCCTCATTATGCCTCTGATACCAAGTTTGGATTGGGATTGGTGGCAGCAGGACTATACCGTACTGATCCGAATGACAGTATTCTTCCTCCTTCTAATGTCTCGCTTTATGGTGATGTCAGTTCTGTAGGTTTCTACATGTTGGGTGTCCGTGGTAACCATATTGCTCCTAAAGGAAGATATCGCATCGATTATCACCTTTATTTCTATTCTTTTCCCTCTGATTTTTGGGGAATAGGCTATGAGATGGGCGATAACGATGCCAATAAGAGTGACATGAAGCGTTGGCAGGCTCAGGCTGAAGTTAGCTTTCTGTTTCGTGTAGCAGATAATTTCTATATCGGACCGATGGCGAGTTATGACTATGTAATAGGTAAACATATTGAGCATCCGGAATTACTGCAAGGCATGGATCAGCATACTTGGAATGTTGGAGCTGGTGTTTCTCTGGTATATGATAACAGAGATAATCTTACGAATCCACATCGTGGTATCTGTCTGAATATTAATCAGATGTTCAGACCTAGATTTATGGGAAATGATTATGCCTTCAGTACGACGGCATTTCGTTTTGATGCCTATCAGCGACTGGGTAAGGGAACGGTTCTTGCCGAGGACATTGGGGCTAACCTCAACTTTGGTAATCCTTCGTGGGGAATGATGGCAGAATTGGGGGGTACTCATTCCATGCGTGGCTATTATGAAGGCCGTTATCGCGATAAACATTCTCTGGAAGCTACGGTTGAGTTGCGCCAACATGTATGGAAGCGTAATGGCATCGTAGTGTGGGTTGGAGCAGGAACCATCTTCCCGAAATTCTCGGCATTGCGCTCTAAACAGATTTTGCCGAATGCCGGTGTAGGTTATCGCTGGGAATTTAAGAAGAATGTGAATGTACGTCTGGATTATGGATTCGGTAAGTCGGGTCAGTCTGGTTTCCTCTTCAATATCAATGAAGCGTTTTAATACAAGAGAAGAATGAATCGTTTATCCTATATATATAATAAGGTGTCATCGGGGCAATTCCTGTATGTTTATGCTGTGGTGGCATTGCTGTTGCCTAATATAGCCTTGTGTTATACCGAGTGCTTGGCTCCGTGGGCATGTGGTGTCAACGTGTTGCTGCCTTTGTCGCTGTATATGTTGTTCTTTTCTGTGGCTAAGCGTCCTGGTAAGATGATATGGTGGGCATTTATCTTTGTCTTTTTCGCTGCGTTCCAGCTGGTATTGCTTTATCTTTTCGGAACGGGAGTGATAGCAGTAGATATGTTTCTGAATCTCGTAACTACCAATCCCGGTGAGGCGATGGAACTGCTCGATAATCTGGCACCAGCCGTGGTAGGTGTGTTTGTGGTTTATTTGCCTTTGCTTATCCTGGGGGGTGTCAATATCAGAAGAGATAGCCGGTTGTCGGTTTCTTTCCAGCAGAGAGTTCGCCATTGGGCAATGCAGATTGGGGCTATAGGACTGTTCTGTCTGCTGGCAAGCTATCTGGTAGTGGATGATTACCGTATGCGCAATCAGCTTTATCCTGTCAATATCTGCTATAATCTCTATTTGGCTTTCGAACGCAATGCGGCTTCAGAGAATTACAGGGAAGCAAGCCGGGATTTTAAGTTTGATGCCAGGAGTGAGCATTCTGCCACGGCTCCCGAGGTGTATGTGATGGTAGTAGGAGAGACGGCACGAGCTCATAATTTCAGTCTTTACGGCTATCCTCGGAATACCAATCCTCTGCTTTCCAAGACACCGGGTATCAAAGCTTTCCCGAATGTGACAACGCAGAGCAATACCACCCATAAGAGTGTACCGATGCTCTTGTCTGCTGCATCAGCCGAGGATTTTGAGCGACTTTTTCATGAGAAAGGCATCCTGGCGGCCTTTAAGGAAGCCGGATTCCATACTGTGTTTATCAGCAACCAGTTGCCCAATCATTCGTTTATCGATTTTCTGGGAGAACAGGCTGATGAGCATTATTTTCTGAAGAAAGAGGATGCTTCGCAAGGCAACCATTATGATGAGGATCTGTTGCAGAAACTGGATGAGATATTGCCATTGGCTGATGCTTCCTCGTCTGCCCATTACCGTTATCGCAAACTCTTCGTGGTTCTTCATTCCTATGGTTCTCACTTCAATTATCAGGAGCGTTATCCCCGTAGTTTCGCTTACTTCAAGCCTGATAGCAGGAGTGAGGCAAAATCGGAGAATAGGCGTGATTTGTTGAATGCTTACGATAATACCATCCGATATACCGATTATATCCTGCATGGTATCATTGAACGTCTGCAGAAATGGGAGGGGGTACAGACTAAGACGGATGGGGTATATGATCAGCCAACATCAGCGATGCTCTATACCAGTGATCATGGAGAGAATATCTTTGATGACAATCGAAAGCTCTTCCTTCATGCAGCACCGAAGGCTTCGGATTACGAACTGCATGTGCCTTTCATCATCTGGACTTCTGATGGATTCAGTAAACAATATCCGGATATATTGAAGGCATTGGGAGAAAATCGGTCAAAACAGGTGCAGAGTAGTCTTTCGGCTTTTCATACTATGTTGGGCATCGGTGGCATTCAGACCCGTTATCGTCTGGATAAATACTCGGTGGCGAGTGGTAAATATCATCCAACGAAATTGCTCTATCTCGATGATCATGATGAGGCAATACCGCAGGAAGATGCCAAGTTTTAGTGTTTATTTATAAGCCAAAAGGCTTTCTTGCTGTAAAATACATGAAAAGAGTTTTCGTAAATGTCAATTATTTGCGAAAACTCTTTGTCGTATCTATAATTTGCTGTATCTTTGCAGCCGGATTTAGATAATAATAAAAATACAGTTGTTATGGAACCAACTCGAAAAATCGAAAAGGTGAGCATGCGCAACCTCCACATGGAGGATTATGACCAGCTCGCCAAGTCGTTTAAGCGTATTTACGCAGACTCAGATGTATTCTGGACAAAAGAACAGATTAAGAAACTCATTACTATCTTTCCTGAGGGACAGGTGGTTATCATCGTGGATGATAAGATTGTGGGCTGTGCGCTCTCTATCATCGTCAATTATAATATGGTGAAGGGCGATCATACCTATGCTCAGGTTACGGGTAATGAAACTTTCAATACCCACGATCCTAATGGAAACATTCTTTACGGCATCGAGGTATTTATCCACCCTGATTATCGTGGTTTGCGCCTGGCTCGCCGTATGTATGAGTATCGCAAGGAACTCTGCGAGAAACTCAATCTGAAGGCTATCATGTTTGGCGGTCGTATACCAAACTATCACAAGTATGCCGATAAGATGCGCCCTAAGGAGTATATCGAGCATGTAAGAAACCGTGAAATCTATGACCCGGTTCTTACCTTCCAGCTTTCCAACGACTTTCATGTACGCCGCGTAATCCGCAACTATCTTCCTAGCGATGAGGAGAGCGAACACTGCGCCACCCTCTTGCAGTGGGATAATATCTATTATCAGCCACCTACGGATTCTTATGTAGACCGCAAGCCAACCGTAAGAATCGGATTGGTACAGTGGCAGATGCGCCCATATGCTTCGGTGGATGACCTCTTTGAACAGGTAGAGTTCTTCGTAGATTCCGTGAGTGATTACAAGAGCGATTTTATCCTCTTCCCTGAGTATTTCAATGCGCCTTTGATGGCTCGTTTCAACGACTTGGGTGAGGCACAGAGTATCCGCAAGATGGCTCAATATACTGATGAGATTCGTGACCGGTTCCGCGAACTTGCCATCAGTTACAACATCAATATCATCACGGGTAGTATGCCTTATCTCAAGGACGATTCCCTCTATAATGTGGGCTTCCTTTGCCGCAGAGATGGTAGCGTAGACATGTACGAGAAGATCCATGTTACACCAGATGAGCAGAAGTGCTGGGGATTGAGTGGTGGTAGCCATATCCAGACCTTTGATACCGATTGCGGTAAGATTGGTATCGTGATCTGCTATGATGTGGAGTTCCCTGAGTTGTCAAGATTAATGGCTGAGGATGGCATGCAGATTCTCTTCGTTCCATTCATGACCGATACCCAGAATGCTTACTCTCGAGTAAGAGTCTGTGCACAGGCGCGTGCCATCGAGAACGAGTGCTATGTAGCCATTGCGGGTAGTGTGGGCAACTTGCCTCGTGTTCATAACATGGATATACAGTATGCCCAGAGCGCCGTATTCACCCCTTGCGACTTTGCTTTCCCTAACGATGGCAAGCGTTCAGAGGCAACACCTAATACCGAGATGATTCTCGTATCAGATGTTGACCTGAATCTCTTGAATGAGCTTCATACCTACGGTGCTGTAAGAAATCTTCGCGACCGCCGCAAGGATCTGTATGAATTGAAACAGAAAAAGTAGGGGAAGGGAAGTGAAGAGCGAAGAGTGAAGAATTCAATTGTATTGATATATAGATATATAAAGAATGTATAAGATAGAAATCTCGGAGCGCACGCTCCACTTCAAGCAGCCGGCAGGCACGTCTCGTGGGGTTTATACCACGAGACACAGTTATTATCTCACTCTCACCTCTGATGAAATGCCGGGAGTAGAGGGAGTGGGAGAGTGTGCTACGCTCCCTGATCTCAGTTGCGATGCCAAACCGGAATATGAGATGACCCTGCGACAGGTTTGTCAGATGGTAGAGCAGATGGGACGCATCCCTTACGATATGATTCGTGCTTATCCAAGCATTACTTTTGGTCTCGAAACTGCCTTTGCTTCGTTCTTCGATGCAGCGAAGAAGAAGCTGGGGGCAATGAATCTGTCTGAGGGAAAGACTTCTGTCGAAATACTGAAGGAGGCGGGAGTCTCTGTTCCTATGGGAATGGAGAATCTTGTCAATCTCTTCGATTCTCCTTTCGGAAGAGGTGAAGAAGGTATCACAATCAACGGATTGGTGTGGATGGGTACTTACGAGGAGATGCTGGCTCGGTTGGAGGAAAAACTCCAGGCGGGTTTCCATTGCGTGAAACTGAAGATCGGTGCCATCGATTTTTTCAAGGAACTCGATCTCATCAAGCGCATCCGTGATGTGTATACCAAGGAGCAGGTTGAGTTGCGTGTAGATGCCAATGGCGGCTTTTTGCCGGAGAATGCGATGAGTCAGCTGGAGGCTTTGGCTAAATATGACATTCATTCGATTGAGCAGCCTATCAAGCAGCATCAGTGGCCTAAGATGGCTCAGCTTTGTCGCGAAACACCGCTTCCTATCGCCCTGGATGAGGAACTGATTGGTGTGAATGTCCGGAGTATGAAGCAGGCTTTGCTCGATACCGTCCGTCCTCAGTATATCATCCTCAAACCTTCACTTCATGGTGGCATCTATGGATGCAACGAGTGGATAGAACTGGCTAACCAGCGTGGTATCGGCAGTTGGATTACTTCTGCTCTTGAGAGTAATATCGGTCTGAATGCTATTGCTCATTATGCAGCTAAAGTATATGGGCCTAATGTCAAGATGCCGCAAGGCTTGGGTACCGGACAGCTCTTTACTGATAATATACCGATGCCTTTGGAGATTCGTGGTGACAAACTGTTTGTAGTAAAATGACTTTAGAAGAATTCTTTTCAGAATGGAATAATGGTAGCGACCGGGTGCTTGTTCATACAAGTGGTTCTACAGGCAAGCCTAAACCGATGTTGGTTGAGAAGAAGCGAATGCTCAACTCAGCCCGCATCACTTGTGATTTCCTGGGTTTGAAGCCTGGCGACAGTGCCCTGTTGTGTATGTCGCTCGATTATATTGCAGGTAAGATGGTGGTGGTGCGGAGTATAGAGCGCCATCTCCATCTTATTTCTGTTTGCCCAAGTGGTCATCCTTTGAAAGATGTAAATGAAGAGATTACCTTCGCTGCAATGGTCCCGATGCAGGTTTATAATACCCTGCAGGTTCCTGAAGAGCGGGCTCGTCTCTGCCGCATCAGGCATCTTATTATCGGTGGCGGAGCCATAGATGAGGCTCTCGAACAGAAACTGAAGGCTCTTCCCGGAGATATTGCCATCTGGAGTACCTACGGAATGACCGAAACGCTCTCGCATATTGCCCTGAGAAGAATTAATGGTGCTGAGGCTAGCGAATGGTACCAGCCTTTCGATAGTGTCAGAATCAGTCAGACCGAGGAAGGATGTCTGGTGATAGATGCTCCGCAGGTCTGTGCAGAGCCCCTGGTAACGAACGATATTGTGGAAATAGAATCCTATATATATAATAAGGTGGAAAAACTCCGTTTTCGCATCAAAGGCAGAAAAGACAATGTGATTTGCAGCGGAGGCATCAAGATTCAGATAGAAGAGGTTGAGGCTCTGTTGAAGCCTTATCTTGAAAAACCTTTCATGATTGTCAAGAAGAAAGACGGGAAGTTTGGAGAGATTGCAGTCCTCCTGACGGAAGATGAGGAGATAGAAAAAATAGAGGCGACTGTTCGCCGCCTCTTATCTGATCATAAATATTGGATTCCTAGAGAATACCTTCATGTAAACCAGCTCCCGCTTACCGAAACCGGAAAGCCGAAGCGCTCTATCTTTCTTTAAAAGGATTCTCTGAAGAAATATTCTTTAGCTGAATTATCCTTCTCTGAAGAAGTCGAGTGCTTCCTTGATCTCTTCTGTCGTAGCTGTCTGGTTGATACGGATATCGCCTATGCCGCCCAGCATCGTGAAGTTGATGATGCCATTCTGGTTCTTCTTGTCATGGTGCATCAGTTCTATCAGTTCATCATAGTCATCGCAGGTAATATCCAGTGTACCATAGAATTCCTTGATGAAGTTTACGGTCTGGCGCATCTTCTCTGTAGGGAATCCGGTCTTGGCAACACTCAGATAGAGTTCAGGGATGAGACCGAATGCCACCGCGTAACCATGCAGGATAGGCTTGCGCTTCAATGCCCAGCTCTCAAACGCATGACCGAAAGTATGGCCCAGGTTCAGCGCCTTGCGGATGCCCTGCTCGTGAGGATCCTGCTCTACAATGCGCTCCTTTACCTTCACGCTGTCGCCTACCATGCGCTGCAGCTGCTTCAAATCAGGCTTGTCGAGGTCAAAGCTGACCAGTTCTTCCCACATTGCTTCTGTAGAAATCAGACCGTGTTTCAGCATTTCTGCATAGCCCGAACAGATGTTTGCTGCATCGAGCGTCTTTAAGAATTCTGTATCGAGAATAACGAACTTAGAATCGTTGAACACACCTACTTCGTTCTTCAGTCCGCCGAAGTTGATGCCTGTCTTTCCACCTACCGATGCGTCTACCATAGCCAGCAGGGTGGTAGGAATATTGATAAAGTTGATACCTCTCTTAAAAGTGCTGGCAGCAAAGCCACCCAGGTCGGTTACCATACCGCCGCCCAGATTAATCATACAGGAGTGGCGTGAAGCTCCACCCTCCTGCAGTCCTTTCCATACCATCATCAGACTTTCGATGTCTTTATGGCTGTCGGTAGCCGGAATAGTGATGATATGGGCTTCCTTCATGCAGTAAAAATTCTGCAATACAGGCATGCATAGTTCCAATGTCGTAGTATCTGTAAGCACAAAAAGCTTGTCGTGCTCACACTCAGAAAGTGCACTTACCAGTTCGCTTTCCAGTTGGGTTGATATGATTACTCTTTGTTCCATAACATTCTAACGTATTAATTTTTGTGCAAAGATACACTAAAATGGAGACAATACAAAAAAAAAGTTGCTAAATTTGCGTTTTTTATCTCAGAATGCATTAAACCTTGGTGTATTTAACGCGTCAAAACAATCGAGTAACAAAAATGATAATAGAATATCATAGCGATTATGTGTGAAAACACTCATAGTTGGAAATAATAACAAATTAAAAATAGAATGAAAAAATCGATTCTGACGATGCTGCTGCTGTTGATGGCAATAGCATCCTTTGCTCAACAGCGACTGATATCCGGTCAGATTACCGACCGCGATACCAAGGAGGCCATTGAGCAGGTAACTGTTCAATTGCTTAAGAGCGACAGCACGTATGTAGCTGGTGCCATCAGTAATGAGAACGGACTCTTTCATGTCACCGCTCCGGCTAATGGCAAGTATCTGCTCAAGATTTCGAGCGTAGGATACAAGTCTACCGTGAAGCGTATCCAAATTTCTGATAACAAGGATCTGGCTATGGGTAAGATTGTGCTGGTTGCTGAGGCTATCATGCTGAAAGGCGCAGTGGTAACAGCCATGGCTCAGAAGGTAACCCTGAAGGAGGATACTTTCGTGTACAATTCTTCTGCCTATCGCACACCGGAAGGTTCTGTAGTAGAGGAACTCGTAAAGCGTCTGCCGGGTGCAGAGGTGAGCGATGACGGTACCATCAAAATTAATGGTAAGGAGGTAAAGAAGATTCTGGTAGACGGTAAGGAGTTTATGACGGGCGATACCAAGACTGCCCTGAAAAACCTGCCTACCAGCATCATCGAGAAAATCAAGGCATACGATGAGAAGAGTGATCTCTCCAAGGTGACCGGTATTGATGATGGCGAGGAGCAGACCGTGCTCGACTTCGGTGTGAAGAAGGGTATGAACAAGGGTTTGATTTCCAATATCGACCTGGGTGTGGGCAACAAGAGCCGCTACAATATGCGTGGCATGGGAGGTTATTTCAATGATAACAACCGATTCATGCTCTTTGCCAATGCCAATAACACCAGCGACCGTGGTTTCGGAGGCGGTGGACCGGGTAGAGGTTTCGGAGGCGCTAACGGTTTGAATGCCAGCAAGATGATTGCCGCCAACTACAATTACGAACTGAAGGATAAATTCAAGTTCAATACTTCACTTCGCTGGAATCACAGCGATGGCGATATTTGGAGCCGTCGTTCCAGCGAGAACTTCATGGGTAGCAGTTCTTCGTTCAGCAACAGCTTGACTCAGAATTTCTCTCGCAGCAACAGCTGGAATGGCAACATCCGCTTGGAGTGGATGCCTGATTCCATGACCAATATCCTCTTCCGTCCTTCCATCTCCTGGAGCACCAGCGATGGATTGAGTGGCAGCCAGTCGGCATCTTACAATAAGGATCCTTATACCATTACCACCAAAGACCCTCTTTCTGAGGAAGGTATTGAGGAGTTGGACAAGGCTGAGGCTATGGTGAACAGACAGTTGACTAACGGAATCACCTATTCTGATAATAACAATATCAGGGGTATGCTGCAAGTGAACCGCAAGTTGGGCAACAAGGGACGTAACATCACCTTTCGTGTGGATGCCAAATATACGGATAATGACAGCAAGAGCATCTCGCTCAACAATGCCAAGCTCTATCTCGTGCAGACAGCGGAGGGTAAGGATTCTACTTATCAGACCAACCGCTATAACCTGACTCCTTCGAAGAATTACAGTTATGCGGGTCAGTTGACCTATAGTGAGCCGCTCTGGAAGGCTACCTTCCTGCAGTTCAGCTATAAGTTTACTTACAGCTACTCCAAGAGCGACCGCAGCACCTACGATTTCAGCAAGTATGCCATGAATGGCGATCAGGAGTACCGTGGTTGGGATAGTTACCTGAATCCGTTTGCCGGTCATCTCGAAGATTACAAGGATGATGATCAGAGCCGTTTCTCTGAGTATCGCAACTACAATCACGATATCCAGGTGATGATGCGATTCGTCCGTCAGAAGTACAACTTGAACTTCGGTGTGATGATTCAGCCACAGCAGTCGAAGTATATCCAGGATTATCAGGGAGTGCATGTAGATACCGTTCGCAACGTGACGAATATCAGTCCAACCCTCGATTTCCGTTATCGCTTCTCAAAGATGAGCAACCTGCGAATCAACTATCGTGGTACTACCTCTCAGCCAAGCATCTCGCAGTTGCTTGACATCACAGATAACAGCGACCCGCTGAACATCTCGAAGGGTAACCCTGGCTTGAAGCCATCGTTCACCCAGAACTTCCGGTTGTTCTACAACAACTTCGTGCAGAACCACAACAAGGGTGTCATGACATTCATCAACTTCTCAACCACCAATAATAGCATCAGCAATAAGGTGACCTATGATGAGAAGACTGGTGGAAGAATCACCCGACCTGAGAATATCAATGGCAACTGGAATGTGATGGGAGCCTTTATGTTCAACTGCTCTATCGATAGTGCCGGTGTATGGAACTTGAATACCGATACCTACTTGGGTTACAACAACTATGTGAGCTATCTGAGTCTCGACAAGCAGTCTGATTCCCAGAAGAATACCACCCGCAGTACTACTTGGAGAGAGCGCCTCTCTTTCAGCTATCGTAACAACTGGCTGGAGCTTTCGCTCGATGGAACATTGAATTATAACCATGCTACAAACAAGTTGCAGCCTAACAGCAACCTCAATACCTGGCAGTTCTCTTATGGACCAAGCATGACGCTTACAGCGCCTTGGGGTACCAGTCTGAACTCAAGCCTCTCTATCAGCAGCCGCCGCGGTTATAGCGACAGCAGCATGAATACGGATGAGTTTGTATGGAATGCGCAGCTTTCTCAGGGCTTCCTGAAGGGCAAGCCTCTTACCATCATGCTGCAGTTCTATGATATTCTCCGCCAGCAGAGCACCTTCTCTCGTGCCATTTCTGCTACATCCCGTACGGATACGGAGTATAATGCCATCAACAGCTATGCGATGCTGCACGTGATTTACCGTCTGAATCTCTTCGGAGGCAAGGATGCCCGTAGGGGTGGACCTGAAGGTCCTGGTGGTCCTGGTGGCCGTCCAAACTTCCATGGCCGTCCTTTCAATGGCGGTTTTGGCGGTGGTCGTCCAGGCGGCAGAATGTTCTAGAAAAGAAAATGAAGTAAGCTTCATTTTAAACGATAGTAAGCCTCACTCCATGTTTACGTGAGGCTCATTTCAAATAGGTATGACGAGAAAAAAAGAAATCCCCGCTCTTCGTAATGAAGAACGGGGATTGTTATTTTGTCTTGTCAAGAAGTCTTGATTAGAGAGCGAACTTGTAACCTACAGTAATCTGGATTACGTTGTTGTAGTGATCAACGTTATCTGCAATCTTAGTTACACCGATGTTGTAACGAGCATCGAAAACAATGTTCTGGTACTCGTAAGAGAGACCTACAGGGATAGAGAGGTCTACGGTCTTAACGTCTTCTGCATCATCCTTGTTTACCAGGAAACCTGGCTGCAAACCTGCCTTGAGAGCAAGACCAGCTACTGGGTAGTAGTTCAAAGTGATAGGCACATTGATGTAGCCTGGATTCCACTTGCCACCTTCAAAAGTCATACCGGCAACTTTTACATCCTTAGCCTTGAAGCCCTGTACAGAGTAGAGAGCACCTACAGCAACACCTAAATTATCTGTAGCCTGATACTGCAATTCTGCACCAGCAGCGAAACCTGCTTTCCAATCGTTGTCACCGATTGTAGAAACGTTCAAACCTACCTTAGGCTGAATAGTTGTTGTACCTGCAGCCTGCTGTGCGAAAGCACCTACTGAAGACAGCACCATAGCTGCCATAACGAATAATTTTTTCATAATCTCTAATATTTTAAATTAAGTATATAATGCTCATATAGAGTACGATTGACTATCAGTGTGTATGCTGATTCCATCATTTTTATTGGGTGCAAAGGTATGTTTTTTCTCTATTCGCTCCAAATATTTTAACCTTTATTTTAAAATAAGTAGCCAAATATCACATATAAGTTTCTATTTCGTATATTTTTAGCAATAATTATCCCAATTTTCTTGCATCGTATCTTAAAATGTTATATCTTTGTAAAGTAAGAAAGAAAGGAAAATAATTATGACTACACAATAAAACTCCCCCTATACTCTTTGAAGTGTAGGGGGAGTTTTCTTTTATTCTTCATCTTCGTCCCAGTCTTCTTCGTCAAATCCAAACATGGCTGGATCTACGAAGGCGTCCAGGGCTCGGCGTTCCTTCTTAGTTGGGCGACCAGTGCCTCTTGCTCTATCTACGAATCCGCTGATGCGGCTCATCTCCAGGAGCTCGTATTGCTTAGGGTCGGTTACGTTTTTATAGACACCATACAGCATCTTGGCGCCTACGCGCTGCTCTATGCAGTCGAGAACCTCGAAAGAGTAGGTGATAGGGGCTTTCTTTACGCTCACCACATCGCCACGCTTGATGATGAAGGAAGGCTTTCTCGTTACGCCTCCCACCATGACGCGGCCGTTCTTACAGGCATCGGCAGCGATGCTGCGGGTCTTGTAAATGCGGGCAGCCCAGAGCCACTTGTCTATTCTTGCTGATTCTTTCATGATTACTTCTTTCCTAGCTTATTGTATTGGTTCATGGTGATGTCGATACCAGCCAATACGAAGCTCTTGATAATCTCTACACCCAGGTCGATGGCTGGCTGCAGCTGCTTCATGTCTTCCTCAGTATATTTGCCCAGCACCCAGTCTATCTGGCCGCCACGCGGATAATCGTTGCCGATGCCCATGCGCAGGCGGGCATAGTTCTGACCGATAAGCTGCTGGATATGTCCCAATCCGTTATGGCCGCCGTTGCTGCCGTTTGCCTTCAGGCGGAAGGCGCCCAGAGGCAGGGCTAGCTCATCGCTGATAACGAGCAGTCGGCTCTGGTCAATCTTTTCCTGATTCAGCCAATATCTTACCGCATTACCACTTAGGTTCATGAATGTGGTAGGTTTGAGCAGGAAAATCTTTCTTCCCTTGAGCGTAGTCTCGGCTACGAAGCCATATCGCTTATCCTCAAAATGAATATTGGACGCTTTAGCAAAAGCGTCCAATA
>OGKL01000308.1_pt1 | contig 14178 bp, 10 predicted proteins | sample 1572471 | NCBI WGS metagenome assembly OGKL01 (sample SAMEA2582156, study PRJEB24529) | metagenome | biome: Human gut stool | place: China | collected 2011
TGCCTGTCTGCTGGAGAGAGAAGCTGTTGAGGGCACGGCTATTATGTGTGCTGTTAGCGTCCTTGTCGAAGTTGATAGCGTAGTCGTCCTTCGGTTCCTCTGTTGAGAACTCAGTGCCGTAAACGAGAGTGTAATCGAAAGACATGCCGAACGAAACGATCTTAACAGCACCAGAAGCGTTCAGATAAGCCTTGTCGTTATTGAACATAACCTTGAGGTTGCCCTTTTTAGAGTCAACCAATTCCTGATCAGTATCTGTGAATGTAACTTCCGGATTCGCAACCTCGATAGTTGTGATGCCATTTTCTGTATTACCTGCAACATTCTTGAAGCTGATAGTACCTACGTTCACAGAGAGGACGTTTACTGAATTGAGGTTAGCAAGGATAACATTGTAGCGATCGTTGCCAAGCGACTCGATTGTGAGCTTCTGAGGATCGTTTGTGCCTGTTGCTGCCTTAAATGTGTATTCGAGCTTGTCGCTGAAGATCTTTGTCTCAACTACTGACGGCGGCTCCGGTGTCTCTGCCTTCTCGCCGTAAACGAACTGACCATTCTCTGTTGTGAACTTGCAAACGAAGCCCTCGAAGCCGTTCTCGCCTACCTTTACAGAAGCAGAGAAGTCAGTGAAGTCGAGCACTGTCTCGTCAGCGTCGTTCCAGAAGCCGTATGTGTCAGATGTTGTGAAAGTGAGATTGCCGTCAGCATCCTCTGTCGGCTCGAGGTTTTCTACTGTGAAGTCGCCTGTCTTCTCGCCGATTGTGATGTTCTTGAATGTAACCTTGTAAACGTCCTCCATGAACTCAGTGAGCACAGCCTCAGAGTTTGCGAAGTTAGTTGTCTGGTCGCCTACCTTAACGTAAGCGTCGCTTGTGAAGTTGTGGTCAACCGGGATGAACACATCGCCCATCTTGTAAGCCAGCATATTGCCATCGTCGTCAGACATTGAGAGCATAACGTGTGCAGTAGCGGGATCGCCTTCATTTGCTGGAGGCACGATGCCTACCGATCCATTCACTACACGGAACATGTGGTTGTCGAAAGAAGAACCTTCTGCATAGATTGTACAAACACGACCCTGCGGAATCTCAACGCCGATGAGGTCTTCTGACTCAGCCTGTGCATCAAGACCTGCGAATACGATGTTGCCGAGAGACTCGCGGTCCTTGCCTGCAACTACATCGTTGAATGTAACGGTGTACTTGCCTTCTGCGTCCTTCTCCACCTGGAGCTTGGCGTCCTTCATGTACTGCGTGTAGTTCTGTACATCCTCACCGTTATTGCTCGGAACATACATTGTCATGGCGTTGTCTGTGATTTCGTATGTAGCGGTCTCGCCAGGTGTTGTTGTGCCACCGCCAGTTGAGCCACCCTCTGTCACGAGCTCTACAGACTTGTATGTAGCGTACGGATGCTCGCCGCGCAAAGAACCGAAGTAGAGCTGGTTAGCGCCCTCCTTGTAGAGCTGCGGCATAAGAGAAGCCTCGAACACGAGTGTGCCGTCGATATGAACGCCTTCCTTGTCCATTACGATGGTGCAGTTAGAGATGTCCTGCACCTCGTAGAAACGGTTGGTAGCGCCGTTATCGCCTTTATAGCGATACTGAACAGCGAACTTGTGAACATCGGCAGTTGTAGAACCCCAGTCTGTAAAGTTCTGTCTGTAGAAGAAGTGGAGAGTGCTTCCGCTTTCCTGCTCCCAATTTGCAATATCCGCGCTGTTGGTAGAGATAGCGAAGATCTGCTCGTTGGTGCCGGTAAGACAGTTTGTCAAATCTACATTCGCTACAATCTTCTGGGTAGCCCAGTCGACTGTGATTGCTTTAGGTGTGATGGTACCGCCGTTAGGCTGAGTGCCATCGGGAATAATTTTCTCGCTTGTTGACTGAGCGAACGCCGTCGCTGTCATCACCAACATAACGAGTAAGGAGAAAATTTTCTTCATAGGAATTCCTTTCTTTTAGTTAGTTGTTTATTAGTTATTATTAATGTTAGTAAATCGTTTATTACTTTGGTTAGTGCACTGCAGGGGGGTGCAGTTGTCCCAACTGCACCAACAAAACTGTTGGCTACTGCTTGGTTGGTGCACTGCAAGGGGGTGCAGCTGTCTCAGCTGCACCAACAAAACTGTTGGCTGCTGCTTGGTTGGTGCACTGCAAGGGGGTGCAGCTGCCTCAGCTGCACCAACAAAACTGTTGGCTACTGCTTGGTTGGTGCACTTGAGACAAGTGCACCCCCTGAAAGCACCCTGGGCTACTTCACGAGCACCTTCTTCACCTTGCCACTTGCTGTGCGCACGATGTTGATACCGCGCTGCAGGCGCTGCATGCGTACGCCGCCGAGGTTGTATATCTCGACATACCTGTTGTCGTCGGCAGTATTCACGGTGTTGATAGCGGTATCTACCTTCTTGCCAAACACCACGTCCACATCGCTACCCATCGTCATAAAGCTGAACTCAACAATGAGCTTCGACTTGTCGGCTGACAATGTTGCCGTGAACGCTTTAAGGTCCGACTTGCTGCCTTCGGTTACACCGCCGATGGCTGCTGTGCTCGTAACGTTGGCCATGTGCCCTCGGTGCTTGCGGTAGAGAATGTCATCTCGCCGGCTGCATCAACGGTTGCCGTCACATCCTCAACGACGAAGTCGCCAAAGGTCTTGTATTCCATTGGAGCGAGTTTGCGGAACGTAAACTTGTAGACGTCGTCTGACACCTTGGTCAGCTCCACTTCCTTCTGTGCGTAGTCGGTTGTTCTGCCTGCGCCGCTTGTCACATGCAGGTCGTCGGTGAATACCTGACCGAATGTGCAGAGCGCTGTCATCAAGAAAACCATGAGTGTAAATACTTTCTTCATGCTGTTTTTAGTTTAGATGCTTCAAAAATAGTTAAAATAAACGAAATAGGGTGCGTTAAAACGGAATTTAACATTTGCCAATTCCATTTTAACACACCCTATGTATGTTCAATGTCTGTTATGTCTTATTACTTCAACACCTTCACTACCTTGCCGTCAGCGGTGCGAACGATGTTCAGACCCTTCTGAAGGCCGTTCAGACGTACGCCGTTGACGTTGTAAACCTCAACCTTGCCGTTCTGAGTGGCGGTGATGCCGTTGATGCCTGCTGCCGGCTTCTCGCCAAATACAGCCTCAACGTTGATAGTATCCTCGCCGATTGTTACGGGGAGAGTCATCTTAGCGTAGAGCTTGCCGTCCTTGCTGTAAGCCTCGACGATCTTCACGTGCACCTTGTTGCCGAGAGCCTCAGCAATCTCAGCGCCGTTGGTGATGGCAGCGTCCTTCTCTACGGTGTAGAACACGTAGCCGTTCTTCTCAACGCCCGGTACGTCGGTGATTGTTACATCGCCGATGAGGAGACCGCTGAACGAGAACTGGTTGAGCACGAAGGTGTACTTGCCCTCGCTCTGCTTGATAACGTCGATAGTTGCCTCCTCAGGGTCCTGCACGTCGCCATTAAGAGAGATGACGAGCTGGTCCTTGTAGGTGGTCTTCTCTACGTTTGTAGCCTTCTTGCCGAATGTAGCCTTCACGTTGATAGTCGCTTCGCCGAGTGTTACGGGGAGCGCCATCTCTGCGTAGAGCTTGCCGTTCTCGATTTCTGCGTTCATTGTGACGTGAACCTTGTTGCCGAGCATCTCAGCAATCTCAGCACCGTTAGTGATAGCTGCGTCCTTCTCTACGGTGAAGGTCTGCTTGCCGTTCTTCTCAACGCATGGCACACCGCTGATTGTAACGTCGCCGATAAGGATTTCGCCGAACGAGAACTTCTTCAGCACGAAGGTGTAGTTGTTGTTGCCCTCGCTGCATACGTCGATGCTTGCCTGCTCCGGCTCCTGTTCCTCGCCGTTGAGGTTGATGAGGAGATGGTCGGTGTATGTTGTCGGGCAAACAACGTTCACAACGTATGTGTGAGATGTCTGCAGGTCGGCAGATGTAACGGTCACATTGTATACGAGGTTGCCGCTGCCGTCTGTGGGAGCGACAGCTTCTGACGCTACGAAAGCCGACTTAGCGTTTGTTGTGAACTCGAGTTTCTTGTCAGCGTCCTTTGCAGAGTAGACAGTGTAGCTGTACTTGTCGCTTGCGAAGCCCGGCACCTCTACGCCATCTACCTTCAGCGAGCTGAGCTGTGAGTTGTAGACAAGCTCGAGGTCGTCGATATAAAGCTCGTCAGGGACGCTTGCATCCTTTGAAGCCACACCCGGCTGAGCGTTTGTAGAGAGCGTTACGAGCATTGCCTTCGGGTCGAGCTTTGCATTTGTGTATGCGAACGGTACAGAGATGCGCTGCCAAACGTTGCCGTTCTCCGCGATTTCCTTATTCTGAGCCTTTGCCAATACATTGGTGTATGTCTTGTCCTCCGGATCCTGATACTTGGTGCCGTCGGTGAGCACAGCCGAGAGGTTGGCGTAGGGATAGTCCTGCTTGTCTGAGGCAGAGAGTGCTCCCTGCTTGTACTTCACCCATACTGCGATAGAATCGGGCAAAGTGTTGATCGGGGCGTAGAACGGGTCGTTGTTCGAGTCTTTATCGGTACCGGCGGGATCGCTTGTAGCGTTGTTGGCTGGGTTTGTCGGCTTTATATGACCTGCGTAAAGACGACCGGTGGTGATAGTGCCGTTGGCAGGTACGCCGAGCACTTTGCTTGAAACGACCTTGACGCACTGTCCCTTAGCACCTGGGCGAACGTCCTTAGAGATAAATGTGTGGGTGTTTTTGCGCGCAGAAGCATACATACCAGAAGCGTGTGCGCTCATGAACGAGTGCCAGCCGTCCGGCTCATCGCTTGTGTTGCCGCTGTACTCAGCCTTGTGCCATGTCTCGAAGTCGGAACCGAGAAGCTGGCCAAGTGTGTAGCGTTTCTCGCCGAATGTACCCTGAGCATAGTAAGCTCCGTTGAGGTTGAGGTTGAACTTGGCTGTGATCTTGCCGTCTGCAACCTGACCGAGGAAGAACACGTCGTAGTCGCCGGCGTGCGCTGTTCCGTTGAGGAGCTGGAATTTGCCGACCTTTGACGATTTCACGCCGTCAAGAACAAGGTCGCTAACAGGTGCGCTGGTGGTGCCTACCTTGATGGTTGCGCCACTGATTGTCACCTTCACTGTCTTGCCGTCAGCGTTGTCGACAACGCTGATCTTACCGTTGCCGTTCAGGTCTTTGCCGAACGAGCCGGTGAAATCGGCTGCCGCTGCCGAGAGACTCAGGGCAGCGGTAGCCATTGTAATAAATAATTTGTTCATCTATTGTTAATTAAAATTACTTCTTCAGAACCTTCAGCGTTCTGCCGTCGGCTGTGCGCACGATGTTCACGCCGCGCTGGAGAGAAGTCACCTTCGCACCAGTGAGTGTGTAGATGTGCTTAACGGTGCCGTCAGCAGCTACTACTGTGTTTACAGAAGTTGCTGTCGGGTCGTAGTTGAATGTGTAAGCAACAGACTCGCCCCAGTTGTCGATGACGAACCTACCTGTGCAGCTTGTCACCTTCTTATCTGCATCGAAGCCTACGATAAACTCGAGATCAGTGTAGTCTACCTCTGTGTAAGACGGGTGTGCAGCTGTTGTCTTAGCCACGCCCTTCTTGCTTGCAAACTTAGCCTCGCTGTCGTTGCCTGTGCGTGCAACGCCCTCGAACGAAACGGTGTTGAGACCGATGCCGTTAGGAATAGCTACGTTAGAGAACGAGAGTGTATATACGTTTTCTGCTGTCTCTGTGAATGTGAGTGTATTCTCTACGTTGTTAGAGAAATCGCCGTCGTCTGTTACGGTGTAACCAACGAGACCACCTCCTACAGAGAACGGATCTGCCGGAACGAACGGCTCCTGATAGTTGAACCATGCTGTGAGCTTGAATGCCGGCTCGTCCTCGTCTGTGAACACGATTGTAGCAGAGAGGTCGCCGCTCTCGTCGATCTTAGCCTCAACGTTTGCCATGAGCTTTGTGTAGCCGAGGTAGAAGTCAGGAAGGTCTGTGATGTCCGGCTCTACTGTGCCAGTGTATACCACCTCGCCGTTTACTTCCTTCTTCTCAAGACCCTTGAAGAGAACGCCTGACATTGAGCCCTTCTCTGTGTCGATATGCTCGATTTCGAGGCTGTGAACGCCGTCGCTCCACTCGCAAACCTTTGCTATTACGTTAGGATACTTAACGTTGCCTGCCTGACCGCCATCTAATACAGAAACTACGTCAGCAGTGAACTGCTCTGTATCGGTGATTGTCGGCTTGTCGTCGCCGCCGGTGCTGCCACCGCCGCTGCTTGTGCGCTTGCCTTCGAACACTACGTTTCTGTACTCCTTGGTCGTGTTAACCTGGAAGTATTTGAATGTGATGTAAATCTTCTCGTCGTCGATTACAGACTTGCCGAGAGCGTCAGACAACTCGAAATAGTATTTTGTAGCTGCGCCGATGTTGCCGCCTTCGTTAGAGAAGGTGAAGCTGTTGCCGCCTGCCCACTTATAGTTCTCGATACCGGCGAATGTACACTTGCCGAAATCGTCGTTGCCGAAGATTACGCTCTCGAACACGAGTGTGTACTTGCCGCCTTCGCCCTGAGTTACGGCTACAGTGGTTTCATAATCCTTAAAGTCATTCACCTTTGAGTGGAATGTTCCTTTGTAATACTGCTGGGCAGACACACATACTGTCGCCATCAAGAGGACTAACAGAGTAAAGATTTTTTTCATAAGCTTGTTATTTGTTTTTAGGTTTAATAATTATTGTTGTTATGGTGTTATGGTGAGATGGTGTGGTGGTGAGATGTGATGGTGAGGTGGTGTATGGTGAGATGGTGAGGTGGTGAGAATTGCCATTAAGCTGTAAACTAATGTCAACATCTCAACATCACAACACATCAACATTACAACATCAACATCTCAACACCTCAACACCTCAACTTATTTGAGCTTGTACAGCACACCGAGCGTAGCATACACGGGGTACATGGTCTGCTCGATAGTCTTGAAGTTCTCGCGGAACACGCCCGACATACCCCACTGCACGTCGGCGTATGCGCCGAAGTGCTGCGAGAAGTACCAGTCGGCACCGAAGTCGAAGCCGAAGTGCCAGTGGCGCATATCGCTCGAGAAGTCGTAGTCGCCGCGCTCGCCCTCGTTGTGTCCGAGCTCCACCTTCTGACCCGTCGGGTCGCCCTCGCGCAGATAGCCGTCGTAGGCGTAGCCGGTGAACTCGTTGTTAAGAGCGTAAGAGAAGTACGGACCGAACTTCAGTCGCACAGCGTCAGACACGCTGAACGTAGCCTGCAGAGGCAGCGTTACGACGAGCTGCTTTGCATTCGTAACGACATTGCCCGTGAAGAGTCCGCTGAGCGACTCGCTGCCCTGGCGCATCTCCATAGAGTAGCTCTTCACGCGAGCGTCTGTCTCCATCGCCTTTGTCTGGAAGTGGAAACCTGCCATCATGCCCCACTTCTCGGTGAGCGGCTTGTAGGCGTCGAGCGCTATTGTGAAGCTGGGTTTCGGCGTGTAGCTGTCAAGACCGCGTATAGAAGCGGGCATGCCCATCGGCATTGTGCCGCCGATATTGTAGCCGAGACGAGCCTGATAGCAAAGGTTGTCGAATATTCCGATTGCCGACGCGCCCTGCGCGCCGAAGAGCAGCGCGAAGGCTGCGGCTATTATTGATTTCTTCATTTGCTTGTTTCCTTACTTCTTGTATGCAATACTTACCTTGTCGATGAGCAGCGTGCTGCCCACTGCACCCTGGAAGGCTGCGCCTTCGATGCTCGATGTGAACACTACTGCCATGCTGTAGCCGTAGTTGGCGAGTATGGCGGGGTCGAGCTCGCCGCTATAGTTGAAGTCGACAGAGAATTTCTGCCATCCACCTTCGGTCTTCACGACGTTAGGCACGCGAGCCAGCGCCACAATCTGCGGAGATGTGAGCACGTTGTCGCCGGTGAGGTAGAACGACTTGCCCTCGCTGTCTACGTTGCGGAACACTACGGCGTAGATGTCGCCCTGGTCGATGCGGTCTTCTACCACCTTGCCTGCCTTGTCCTTGAACACTTCGCCCGGCGTGTACTGGTAGTAGCCTGCGAGCGTCACGGGGCGATAGTTTATCTGGTTGTACGAGCCCTCGCCGAAGTGTGTAGCCTTAAGCGGCGCCTTGGTAGCCGACTTCGAGTCGAACACGCCGGTGAAGAGGTTGCCGGCTGCGATGCGCATGTTCACTACCACGCCGAACGGACCGGTATCGCTTGTCACGAGCTTGACGCCTGCTCCGTCGTAGCCCTCTGCGAGAGGTGTAGACGGATACTGGTCGGGCGTAGCAGATCCCTTCGCAATCTTGAAGCCGGGGTTGCCGGTTGCCCAGTTAGAGCCGTTCTCGTAGTCGCTCCACACATAGAACTTAGACGATGCGGGGTCGAGGAAGTAGTTCTCGAAGTTGTAGTTTACGTAGCCGAACTGCTCCTCTGGCTTGCCCGGATCGGGGGTGGTACCTGCATCCGTCGCCTTTATAAAGACGCGGTATGTGCGGTTGTACTGTCCGTCTTCTGACGTCACGACGTATGTCACGGGACCGTCTGCGAAGTTCTGCACCGAACCGTTCTCCGGAGCGATTGTAGCTCCGTCAGTTACCTTGAAGTAGACCGGCAGGGCTGTAACATCGCTGTTAGGGCGCAGGTCGGGGAAGATAAGATCGGTCTTTGTCGACTCGATATCCGGGAGTTCGGCATTAGACGGCTGGAAGAACACCTCGTCGGGGTTGTCCACCTGAATCCATGCCTTTTCTATGTCGCACTCGTTGTTGAGCGCTTCATCCTTGAAACAAGATGTGAGTGTCGTAGCAAATGCCACGACAGCAATTAGTGAGAATGGCTTTACCATTAATATTTCTGTTTTGATTTATTATATATAGGTGGCGCAGTCGTTTTCCGCCACATCGTAAAGTCGCCTATGTGCTTGAATTTTAGAAAGCTATATTCGGTGCAAAGTTCGGCAAAAAAAGCGACAGAGCCAAAAAAAAGCCCGAAAATCTACCCTCTCGCACTAAAAAACGGAAATATATTGAACCTTTTGACAAGATGTAAACCCATTCGTGCCATTTGTTTGTAAAAGTTTGAGTAACTTTGCACTCTGAATTTTATCAGGTAACTATTATTTAATCAGATTATTATGCTTGGATTACCCAAAGACCCGATGATGCTCTTCAGCGTCATCAATGCGCACTTGCGCGACACTTACCCCTCGCTCGACGCTTTATGCGACGACCTCCACGTAGAAAAACAACAGATTATTGACCAACTGGCAGCTGTCGGATATGAATACAACGAAGACAAAAACAAATTCTGGTAACAGCACGATAAGCATGGGGCAGCACTACCGCACGCTGCTCTCCATCGGCATCCCTATCATGATAGGTCAGATGGGTATGATTGTGCTTAGCTTTGCGGACACGATGATGGTGGGGCACCACAGCACGACGGAGCTTGGCGCTGCGTCGTTCGTCAACAACATCATGAACCTTGCCATCATCACCGGCACGGGCTTCTCTTACGGACTGACGCCGATAGTGGGCGCGCTCTTCGGACGCGGCGAACACGCCGGAGCGGGTCAGGCGCTGCGCTGCTCGCTGCTTACGAACACGCTGGCGGCGGTGGCAATGATGGCTGTACTGCTGGTGCTCTTCTTCAATCTGGGCAACATCGGACAGCCGGAGGAACTGCTCGGCTACATGCGTCCTTACTATATGGTGCTGTTTGCATCGCTGCCGTTCGTGATGCTGTTCAACGCCTTCAAGCAGTTTACGGACAGTATCACGCTGACGCGCACGTCGATGTGGATTCTGCTCTCGGGCAACTTGCTGAACATCCTCGGCAACTACATATTCATCTACGGCAAGTGTGGTTCGCCCGAGATGGGCGTAATCGGTGCGGGCGTGTCTACGCTGCTCTCGCGTATAATAATGGTGGTGGTGTTCGCCGCGGTGTTCCTGCGCGCTCGCCGCTTCGCTTCATACAGAGAGGGCTTCTTCCGTCTAGGCTGGTCGCGCGACTTGCTGCGCCGCCTCGGCTCGCTCGGCACGCCTATAGCGCTGGAGATGGGCATGGAGACGGCGTCGTTCTCGCTCTCTATCATCATGGTGGGATGGCTCGGCACGATAGCCTTGGCGTCGCATCAGGTGATGTCTACCATCTCGCAGTTCACGTTCATGGTCTACTACGGACTGGGTGCTGCGGTGGCTGTGCGCACGAGCTACTTCCACGGACAGCACGACGTGCAGAACGTGCGCCACACGGTGACGGCGGGTCTGCGTCTTATGGTGATGCTCGAGGTGGTGCTCGGCGGCATCATCTTCCTGCTGCGCAACCACATAGGTGCGTGGTTCACCGACAGCACGGAGGTGTCGTCGACTGTGCTCACGCTGCTCCTGCCGTTCTTCATATATCAGTTCGGCGACGGCATGCAGATCAACTACGCCAATGCGCTGCGCGGCATCGCCGACGTGAAGCCGCTGATGCTGATTGCGTTCATAGCCTTCTTCGTCATCTCGCTACCCGTAGGCTATCTCTGCGGATTCGTGCTGGACTACGGACTGATGGGCGTGTGGATGGCATTCCCGTTCGGACTGACGTCGGCGGGCGTGATGATGTGGTGGAGATTCAGAAAATACAAATAGAGTTGCTTTAGTAGCGGAGGTCTCCGGCCTCCGCAGCAACTAAAAAACAGCCTCAAAAAAAATATGCCCAAATAGGGGGTGCAGTGGTCTCCACTGCACCAACCAAGCAAGAAGTGCACCAATAGCTTGGCTAGTGCAGCAGAGACTGCTGCACCCCCTAACAGAAAAAGCCTCGCAAGTGAAAACTTGCGAGGCTTTTTAAATGGCGCTTCAAGATGGACTTGAACCAACGACCCCCTGATTAACAGTCAGGTGCTCTAACCAACTGAGCTATTGAAGCAATCCGATGTTTGCGCTTCAAGATGGACTTGAACCAACGACCCCCTGATTAACAGTCAGGTGCTCTAACCAACTGAGCTATTGAAGCATTTTTCTTGTGACAACTTGGCTTGTTGTCTGATTGCGGATGCAAAGGTAATAAGTTTTTCCGTAACTCAAAAATTTTTCAGCATTTTTTTGTTATAATATGGCAAAAAAATTAAAAATGGGGCTGTTTTGCTGACACAGAAAGGTGTGCGGGCTTAAAAACTCTACATTATTTATATGTATTTGGCGTTAATGTTGTACTTTTGTAGGCTGAATGACGATGTGCACGAAAAGCGTGACATCGAACCGAAAAAGATTTATAACGAACTCAAAAACATAGAAGAAATGCGAAAACTCATAATCATTGCGCTGATATTGCTGCCTATGCTGGCGGCGGCGCAGAACAGCAGCGACCACAACTACCGCGTGGCGAAGAACCTTGAGGTGTTCAACGCCGTCTACCGCAACCTCGACCTGCTCTACGTCGACTCGCTGAACGCCGACGAGGTGGTGGGCGATGCCGTCAACCAGATGCTGCGATCGCTCGACCCGTACACGGAGTATTACCCGGAGGACAAGGTGGGCGAATACAAGCAGATGCTCACGGGCAAGTATGCGGGCATCGGCTCCATTATCTCGTATAGCTTCACACGCAAGAACGTGGTGATAAACAAGCCGTACGAGGGTATGCCGGCGGCGGAGGCGGGTCTGCGCAAGGGTGACATGATTCTGTCTATCGACGGCGAGTCGATGGAGGGAAAGACGACGGCGTACGTGTCGGAGCATCTGCGCGGCGACGCCGGCACGACGATGGTGCTGAAGGTGAAGCGCCCGGCTACGGGCAAGACACTAACGCTGAAGGTGCAGCGACGCGCCATTCAGATGCCTTACCTTACGTACTACGGTTTGCAGCCCGACGGCATCGGCTATATCAGCTACAACCAGTTTCTAGAGAACTCGGCTAAGGACGTGCGCCGCGCGTTCGTCGAGATGCGTTCGAAGGGCATGCGCGGACTGGTGCTCGACCTGCGCTCCAACGGCGGCGGATCGGTGCAGGAGGCGCTGCAGATTCTGAATATGTTCGTGCCGAAGGGCAAGCAGCTGCTCGAGATGCGCGGCAAGGTGAAGAGCTCCAACAAGACGTTCTCTACGACGATGGAACCGATAGACACGGTGATGCCTATCGTGGTGCTGGTGAACGAGGAGACGGCGAGCGCCAGCGAGATTACGTCGGGCGCACTGCAGGACCTCGACCGCGCCGTGGTGATGGGCACACGCACATACGGTAAAGGACTGGTGCAGGTGCCGAACGTGCCACTACCCTACAACGGCAAGCTGAAGCTGACTACCGCGAAATACTACATTCCGTCGGGCCGCTGCATCCAGGCGCGCAAGTACAAGCATACGGAGAAGGGATTGGCGAGCGAGAATGTGGCAGACTCGCTGACGCATGAGTTCCGCACGGCGGCGGGCCGCATCGTGCGCGACGGCGGAGGCATCAAGCCCGACATCGAGGTGCTCCCCGACTCGATGCCGAACATCGCCTACTATCTGCAGTTCGCCGACACTACCGACTTGCTGCTCAACTACGAGATTGAGTACATGGCGAAGCACCGCACGGTGGCTGAGCCGTCGGAGTTCGAGTTCTCGGACAAGGACTACGACGAGTTCTGTGCTTATGTCATAAAGAGTGGTTTCGAGTACGACCAGGTGAGCGAGAAGTATCTGAAGGATCTGGAGAAGCTGGCGCGCTTCGAGGGCTACTACGAGGATGCGAAGCCTGAGTTCGAGGCGCTGAAGGCTAAGCTGAAGCACGACTTGAAGAAGGACTTGGCTTATCCGTACAACAAGGAGCAGCTGAAGCAGATCATCGCCAACGACATCATGTCGGCTTACTACTTCGACCGCGGCGCGCTGCAGAACTCACTACGCTACGACAAGCAGTTTGCCAAGGCTGCCGAACTGCTGAAGAACCCCGAGGAGTATCGCAAAACGCTTGCTCCCACAAAGAAGTAGCGAGTTGCTTCCCACGGAATACGATTTACGATGAAGAATCTCCCACAGATTACGAGTTCCGAGGAAGATTCTCCCACAGATCACACAGATTTACACAGATACAGAAAGTTCAATTAAGAACAACAACAATCTGTGAGAATCTGTGAAATCTGTGGGAGACATTAACCCAACAACGAAAAGGAGCTACATAGATTATTATCTACTGGAGATTACCTTCCACAGATTGTACAGATTTACACAGATAGTTAAAGCATATAACATAATATATACTGATTTCTAATGACAGAAAACGAGATTACATATAAGATTCGGGGCGCGATATACAAAGTGTATAACACGCTTGGCCCTGGTCTATTGGAATCTGTCTATGAAGCTGCCTTATGCTATCAGATGCAGAAAGACGGTTTGAATGTACAGAATCAAGTAGAGGTACCAATCCATTATGATGGCACTATATTGAAGACTAATCTCAGACTTGATATTCTCGTTGAAAACTCTGTAATAGTAGAGCTTAAATCAGTGAAGGAAATCAACGAGTTGCACCACAAGCAACTGCTTACCTACCTGCGTTTATGCAACTTGCATTTAGGTATACTCGTCAATTTCAACACCGACAATATAAATAATGAGATACACCGCAAGATAAACGGATACTCTAAATAAAGAGTTTCGCCCACCAATTGCATACGACAAAAAAGCTCCCACTGATTGCATACGACAAAAAGCTCCCACAGATTGCACAGATTTACACAGATAAGGAAAGCCTCCAAGGAATACTGAATCTGTGAAATCATAGAAGATTAAGACAAACGCACACCAACAATCTGTGAGAATCTGTGAAATCTGTGGGAGATATTCTTGAGGAAAGCACTAAGATAATCTAATGATTTGCACAGATACGGAAATTCCAACAAAGAATACAGAATCTGTGAAATCCAAGAAGATTAAAACAAACGCACCCCAACTATCTGTGAGAATCTGTGAAATCTGTGGGAGAATATAATTCACAAGAGAAACATAGTATCTAACAGAATAAACGAAAATATAATACTCCCACAGATTGCACAGATTTACACAGATACAGAAATTTCACCAAGGAATACAGAATCTGTGAAATCCAAGAAGATTAAGACAAACGCACACCAACTATCTGTGAGAATCTGTGAAATCTGTGGGAGAATATAATTCACAAGAGAA